>Ga0116183_1005402_pt1 | contig 12171 bp, 11 predicted proteins | sample AD_UKC078_MetaG_FD_89753 | JGI IMG/M metagenome (GOLD analysis project Ga0116183, IMG submission 89753) | Active sludge microbial communities of municipal wastewater-treating anaerobic digesters from USA - AD_UKC078_MetaG | ecosystem: Engineered > Bioreactor > Anaerobic > Digestate | place: USA...
GGTGTAAATAGCGACGCTGTCTTGTAAACTTGCAAAACTAATATGATCCCACTGTTGCGGTTTTTTTTGTTGAGAAGGATCTGCCCAAGAATCAGAATAATGAACGGACAAAAGTACTTTCATCCCTTTGCTTTTAACTTCTTGCGCGAGATTTTTCACGGTTTCAAAAGAAGAATTGGGAGTCGCTGGATTTTTCCAAAGTCTTAGTCGAATCACATTTACGCCAGCTTTTTTCAAAGTTAGCAATGCGTCTTCCGTTTGGTTCTCAGAATTGAGGAGTTGAACTCCACTTTGTCTCAATTCAGGGAGAAATGATAAGTCGGCTCCTTTGATTTCTAGAATTTTAGGATTCTGTGGAGTTTCTTGATTCTGAGGATTTTCAATAGAATTTCCTTCATTTCTGGAACATGAAATAAGAAAAATGAAAGTGAAAAAGTAGAGAAAGTTATTCAAAATAAATATTTGGAAGCCAATTTTTAAACTATAAAAAGAAGGTGAACTGCATTTTTTACCTTAGAATAATGGCGTTGGTCATGGTTGTATGATTGATCAGTTCGCCTTTTTCGTCTCGAATTTCAATTTCAGAAACGTGCATGGTTTTTCCTTTTCGGATAAATTTTGCAGTTCCGGTGACTAAACCGTCCTTCTTGCTACGTAAATGATTGGAATTGATGTTGGTTCCGACCGGTGCGAATTTTTCTATATCAACATGCAAAACAGATAAGCAAGATCCTAAAGTTTCTGCTAAAACGCAACTTGCACCACCGTGCATAATTCCATAAGGTTGATGAACACGTGGAGTTACAGGCATTGTCGCAGTAAGCGTTTCGTTGGTAACCTCGGTAAAAACGATGTTTAAGGTTTTTCCTAAGGTTTCTCCACCCCAATTATTGAGTTTTTCTAAAATTTGTTCTTTATTTTCCATTAAAAAATTGAGATTGAATTTAAAAAATTTTTGGATTCCAGTTTTCCGGAACTTTGGGTGTTCTTTTTTTGTAATATTCTTCCAGTTCGGTCATGATGTCTTCGTAAGTTCGGGTTTCTAAATCTTCAACAGAAATTTTCTTACCGAGATAAATTGTTTTATCCTTGAAATCTCCCGATGCAATTACGAGCGGAACTTTAGCTGCCAAAGCCATGTGATAGAAGCCTTTTCTCCATTTTGGGACCCAACTTCTGGTTCCTTCTGGAGTGATCACCAAACTGAAATCTTCTTTTGCGAATTTGTCTGCAACAAATTTCACCAAATTGTTTTTTTGTGCACGATCAATTCCTACTCCACCCATAGCTTTTACCAGAAATCCGTACCAAGCTTTGGTGTGCGCATCTTTAATAATAACTTTCAAAGGTTTTCCTAAGGACCAATATGCCAGATTTCCCAACATGTATTCTTCATTAGCAGTATGTGGTGCTACAACCAAGATACAGCGATTCAGGTTATCAACATCGCCTTCTAAGACGACTTTCCAGCCGACGATTTTTAAGATTAATTTTGCGAGGAATTTTTTCATAATAAACGATAAGGAGTAATGGTCATTAATACATGGAAATTAAACAAAAAAGTACAACCAAAAGGATTGGTTATACTTTTACAAATATATTGAATTATTCTGTCTAAAATAAACTGCTGATGAAATCCATGATTTTCATTGCGATTTCGAATACGAACTGTACCATGATTGAGTTTTTTAATTGTTAATGATTTACTTTTCCATTTAACACAACGAAATTACTATAATTTAAATTGAGAATACCATTGTGAATGTTAAATTTTCTTTAAAATTGCAATGTAGGGAACAAGCGAAAAGCGAATTTTTCTGGATTCCAATTCTCGTAAAGATCATCGGAAGAAGTTTTCGCTTTTGCTCATCCACTCTCATTAATTGGTTTTAATAGAAACTTCTTTTTTACCGTTTTTGATGGAAATGTTCACGTCTTTCAAATCACTGAAATCTACATTCATAGAATCGATCATTTTTTTGCCCACTTCCTGAGAAACTTTTTTCCCATTTACAATCATAGAATCGTTTTTACCGGAATTTGCGATAATGGAATTTTTTCCGATCTGGATGTTTACTTTTTCATCACCATTATTATCATTATCATCATCTTGATCGTCATCAATTTTCCCGTCGCCATTTAGATCACCTTCGATTTGTAAGACATTATCTCTTACTTTAAAAACCTGGGTTTTTTGTGGAACGACCAATTCATAACTAACATTGTAATCTCTGAAACGGTGTGCGTAGGGATATTTCATGTAATTTGGAAGTAATATTTTATTACCATCGATTTCTACAGGAATATTCAGCTGAACCGGAACATTATATCCATTTCCTTCTTTTTTAATGATTAAATACGGCGTAGTAATATTTGCATTTCTGGTAACATCCACAAACGGATAATCTTCTTCATAAACCATTTTCTTGTCAGAAAAAAGATCATTATCGTACCCTTTAAAATTCTGTGGAATTGTTACCTGTTTCATATCTACATATAAACTGTCTGAGGTCGTATTAATGCTTACATTTTCGGTATCTTCTTTATGTCCTTTGAAGGATTGCGTTTTTGCCATACTTAAACCAAAGTACGCTCCAAGAGCCATTACTGCGATAAATAATGCACCAATCACCCAACCGATATTTCTTAATTTGGTCTGTGGAGAAAAGATCTTGATGCTCAATAAACTGAAGATAATGGCAGGAATTAAAGATCCTATGATGATAATTGCAGATAAAACTTTGTACAATCCATCGTCTTCAAAATAGAATTTCATTTCGTTAGCACCAGGAAAGTTAGAATCAATACCAAACATTCCAAATAATACAAATACTCCGATGATGCTGCTTACGGCCATTAACGCCAGAATTCCACCAACAAAATATTTGATCACATTCCAAAGTCCACTTCCTGCATTGTTGATATAAGGTTTATTTTCATTGTAAATTTCGCCAACTCTTTGAGAAGATTCGTTTGCAAACTGCACTATTTTGGTAGATTCGTTTTTTAAATTATCAAAATTCATTGGTTTACCCTTCATTTTAAGAAAATCGGTCGCAGTGGTTGCTTGTGGCAAAACTGCCCAAAGAATCACGTAGATTAAAATGATGAGCGAAGTAGAGATTGCTGCGGTAAATATTCCGAGAATTGCAATTCCTAACCAGATTGCGCGCATTACACTGATGTCTAAACCTACATAATGAGCCAAACCTGCACAAACTCCGGCAATTTTTTGCTTTTCTGGATCGCGGAAGAGTTGTTTGTTTCCTGAAAAATTAGCAGAAGATTTAGCATATCTTTTTGAATTATTTTCAGAATAATATGCTTCTTCCTGTTCTTCGATCTCTTCTGGTTTACCAATTTGAGAGATTACCCGTTCTACATCTCCATCATTGATAACTTCTCTTTTTCCGAGGGTATCATTGAAGATTTCTACCATTCTGATCTCGATATCGTGCATTACCTCATCTGCTTCATTCGCATCCAAAGAATTTCTAAGCGCTGCAAGATAATCGCTAAGTTTAATATATGCGTGTTCCTCGATTGTGAAAGAGAAACCGGCAAGTCCTATTGAGAGTGTTTTATTCATGGTATTAAGAATTTGGTTGGAACGCGCTTTCAGGTGCGCTCGTCGGATTAGTGTTTTTAGTGATTTGGTTTACAGAGTCTGTCAATTCGTTCCAGGTATTTCGAAGCTCGGCTAAAAACAAATTGCCTTTTTCTGTAATCTGGTAATATTTTCTGGGCGGTCCTCCTGTAGATTCTTCCCATCGGTAGGAAAGAAATTCGCCGTTTTTCAATCTTGTGAGGAGAGGATACAGCGTTCCTTCCACCACATCTAGTTTTCCTTTTTTTAGTTCATCGATCAAATCAGAAACATACATTTCTCTTTGGTCAATCAAACTCAAAATACAGAATTCTAGAATTCCTTTTCGCATTTGCGCTTTGGTGTTTTCTGTGTTCATTATTTTTGGGTTATTAATTAGTTTCGTTCTTGTGGTAAATTTTTAAGAAATTATAATCATCGATTCATTACACTTTCTCAATCTTACTATGCAAAGATATAAAATTATTTTAGTATCATGCAATACAAAGTAGTAATATTTTTTATTTTTTTTATGCTGTATCCATTCTAATATTTGAATAAGTCTGTAATGACAGCATGTTCCGTAAATAAAGCGCTTAAAAAAGACCAAAAAAAATCCGCCTCATTGCTGAGGCGGATTCCTATTTAGCTTAAAAAACTAAGAAATTCTTATTTTTTAATTGCTTTAATTGAACGAACTGTTCCGTCTTCCATTTTAAGATTAACAAGATATAGACCCGTTTTCAAGTCAGAAAGGTTAAGTTCTGTACTTGGCTCCATAGATTTAACCTGTCTTCCGGAAACATCGCTGATTGTAACGGATTTAACACCTTTAACGTCAGAGATTTTTAATACATCATGGAATGGATTAGGATAAACAGAAACTGCTGTTTTGTCTTTTTCAGATACCGCTAATACACCTAGACAAATAACACTTCTTGTGTGGGATGTAGTAGAATTTGTTAAACCTGTACATGAAGCATCAGTGTGACTGTAAAATCTAATAAGTCCAGTTGTAGTTGCTGTATAGTTTAACGGTCCTACTCCATGAGTTAATACAACAGGAGCTGCAACGTTTGTTGCAAGGGTAATATAATAACCTGTCTTAAGTAATGTTTCAAATTTATAGGTATTTCCTGCTACAACTGATACGGTAGAATACTCACCTGCATATGCAATAGTTCGAGTTACTGCAGTTGTTCCATTACATGTAGAAGGTACAAGAGCTCCATATAAACCATTAGGAGAAGTAGTACAACCTGCAGCAACAAAAGCTTTTGTTGTAAAATTATAAATAGTAGTACATCCTGTAGCACTTCCTGCAGAATTAACAGGAACAACTCTCCAATAGTACTTAGTGTTAGCTAAAAGAGAATTATTAGTAGCAGTACTAAATGTTGCAGTTGGATTTACGAAATTTCCAATTTTAGTTGTTGCTCCAGCGGTAGTATCCATGTACAATTCATAGTATGATACTGCTCCTCCTGTGGTAGGTGCAGTCCAAGTAAGAGTGGTATTCGTATTATCTACTTCAATTGCATTATTTGCAGGAGCAGCTAATGTAGCACAATCCGGAGCTACAGTTGGAGCGGTATCATTTACCACATTGTCAAATAATAGTCTGAACATATCTGTTCCAGTTGCATGAAAACCAACATATATTGTTTGTCCTACATATGGAGTTAGATCAAGAACTACTTGTGTCCAAGCATTTGGAGCAGGACCATTTACTTTAATAAAAGTTGTAAAATCAGCACCTGTAGTAGGTATTACTGTTGAAATTTTAACATCGTAACTTTCAACATACGCTGGATCTTGATTTTTTACAAAATAGGTTATCCGATCATTAACACCTGCAGTTACAGTAATTGCTGGAGTCACTAAAAAATCATCATGTGCTACAGCATCAAAATTGATTTGTGCAGAATTTGGCGCAGAAAGTGTAGATCCTGGTGCACCTGCAGCAAAAATAAATGTAGATGCTCCTCCACCATTGATAACACTCCACCCAGCTGGCGCAGTAGTTGCCGCGTCAAAATTTTCAGAGAATTGTGCATTTGCACTAACTCCTAAAGCTAATAAGCAAGAAAATAATAATTTTTTCATAAACTTTTTTTAATTTGTTAAACTTTACAAACCTAATAAATAATTTCCATACAATTAGGATAAATCTCTACAATTATTTAATAAATGTTTCCAATTGTTATAAATTATTGAATAGGAGCGTTTATGATTTGCTGGGCAAGAAAACTTTAACTTTAATACTATTCATCATCAATAATTATATACTGCGACAGTTTTTTATTCTCATTTTGCAAATTTTCTAGCTTAGTTAGCAATTGATGAATAATTTCCAAACCAGGTAAATTGACATCTAGATCATAATGCCAATTCGAAAATTTTTCAAATGCCGATAAATCATCATACCGTAAATACTTCGTTTCATTTTCATGCTCCACCTGCAACAAACCAGATTCTTCCAGTGAATCAAAAAAGCTAATTTCGATATCGTAAATTTTTACGAGTTCTTCTCGGGAAATTCTATCATTCATTTTTCAGGTCTTTTAATTGTTGAAATAATTCTTTTTCTTTTTCCGTAAGATGGGTCGGAATTTTGATCATATACGTCACAAATAGATCACCAAACTCCCCTTCTTTTTTGTACAGAGGAAAACCTTTTCCTTTCAAACGCACTTTCGTACCGTTCTGCGTTTCGGGTTTTACCTTTAGATTTACACTTCCGTCTAAAGTTTTTATCGGAACTTCCCCACCTAAAACTGCGGTGTAAAAATCAATTTCTACTTCAGAAGTCAAATCATCGCCTTTTCTTTTAAAATGAGGATCTTCCTTAATGTTGAAAGTAATAAACAAATCACCATTTGGACCACCATTTTGACCAGGATTTCCGTGACCCGAAAGTTTAATTTTTTGACCATCGGCAACTCCCGCGGGAATGGTAATCCTCACTTTTTTGCCATTAATTTCGAAAGTTTGTTGATGAGAAACTGCGACCTCTCTTAAATTAAGATTCAATTCTGTAGAAACATCTTGCCCTTTAAACTTCCCAGAAGCGCTTCCTCTGGAATTTTGTCCGAAACCGGCTCTTGTTCCACCACCGCCAAACATACTCTGGAAAAAATCTGAAAAATCTTCGCCCTCGCCAAAATCTGCACCGGAATACTTGCTATAATTTCCTCCTCGTTGCGATTGATATTGCTGTTGCGCTTTCTCTTGTTCTTCCCCATGTTTCCAATTTTCCCCGTATTTGTCGTACTTCTCGCGGTTTTCTTTGTGACTCAAAACTTCATTGGCTTCATTGAGTTCTTTAAATTTCTTTTCTGCTTCTTTATCGCCCGGATTGACGTCTGGATGGTATTTTCGGGCTAATTTTCGGTAAGCCTTTTTTATCTCTTCGGGAGTTGCTTTTTTATCAATTCCCAAAACTTTGTAATAATCGATATAGCCCATAAATTAATGATTTACTCAAATTTACTAAAACTAAAACGAAAGATGTTCTAAAGTTCTGTTAAATCTTTGCCTTTATATTTGCTCCTTATCTTCCGCCCATTATTTTAAAGAATATTCAACATATCGCGATTAAAAAATACCGGATTTCTCGTGGGGAAAAGATGCAAAAAAGTTACGGTCGATTACAATTGCGCCAATAAATAGATTTTTCATTGACTCTGCATTTCGAACCGATACCGACGAATAAAAAGGAAGAAAAACCATTTCCTGCGCTTCCTTGAAGAAACTGAAGAGACTTTTATTTCGTGACCATTTCCACGGATTCACCAGCAATAAATAAAATTCCGAAAAATATCATTAAAATCTAAAAATGCCATTTTTAAAATTTACTCCTATCTTTGAAAAAATTACAAGATATGAAAGACATTCTGAAAAATTATTCGGGCATTATTTTACTCTTGGGTGGAATTGCAGTCGGAAGTCTTATTGGAATATTTTTCCCTGATGTTGTTAATCATCTGAAACCACTCGGAGATATTTTTCTGAATTTACTTTTCGTGAGCGTAGTTCCACTCGTTTATTTCGCGGTGGCAAATTCTATTGCGAGTGTAGAAAAAGGCGGAAAATTCGGAAAAATTATTTTCTCTATGATTTTTACTTTTCTCCTATTTATACTAATTGCTGCACTTTTCACCATTTCAGTGGTTTACTTTTTTCCGACCGAAGCATTGCCATCAAATTCCCAAGAAATCATGGAAAATTCGGCACCTGAAAGTTGGGGAGACCGAATTGTAAGCTTTTTCACGGTGAGTGAATTCACGGAATTATTTTCAAGAAAAAATATGCTCGCTTTACTGATATTCGCGTTTTTAACCGGAACTGCGTCCAGAAAAGCAGGTGAAGCAGGCGCAGTTTTCCGCGCGTTTCTAGCATCGGGATATGAAGTCATGAAGGAACTTCTACTCCTTGTGATGAAAGCGGCACCAATTGGTTTAGGTGCATATTTCGCGTTTCAGGTTGCGACAGTCGGTCCACAACTTTTTGGATTTTATGCAAAACCGCTCGGAATTTATTACGCCGCGGGAATCGTCTATTTCTTCCTGTTTTTCACCATTTATTCATTTTTAGCCAACGGAAAAACCGGTGTTAAAAGTTTCTGGACCAATAATATATATCCAAGTCTGACGGCCATTTCTACGTGCAGCAGTTTTGCAACAATGCCCTCAAATTTACAGGCAGCTGCAAAAATAGGAATTCCAGATACAATTGCCAATATTGTGATTCCCATTGGAAGTACGCTGCACAAAAACGGTTCTTCGATGTCTTCGATCATTAAAATTTATGTTGCATTTCTCATTATTGGCAAAGATTTCTTTGATCCGATGAATTTGCTTTTGGCATTAGGAATCACTATTTTTGTGAGTATTGTTGCAGGAGGCATTCCAAATGGTGGTTATATCGGCGAAATGCTGATGATTTCGGTGTATCAGTTGCCGGTGGAAGCAATTCCGGCGGTGATGATTATCGGGACTTTGGTTGATCCTTTGGCGACTGTTTTAAATTCTACGGGAGATACGGTTGCAGCGATGTTTGTGACGAAAATCTCGGGCCAAAAATTTGAGAAACCGAAAGAGTTTGCACCTTAATTACCTCCCAAAAAAAAGAACTTCCTTTTTCGGAAGTTCTTTTAGTTCAGTTACGATTTTTGAAATTATTTATAAACTTCAATCGTTTTATTAATCAAATCAATTTGCTGATGAATGGTTGAACTTGAAGGATTTGCCTTTAGAACGACCATCTTTTTCTCAAGACCGTCTTTTAAAATCTGTACAATCATCATTTTCGCTTGCGGATTCTGACCAATTTGACCTTTCACCTGCGTTAAAACTTTGGTAACATTTTCCGTAGCTTTCAAATTATCAGAACTCATAATCCAGTTAAATCCAGCTTCTGCAGCGTCGCCTAATTCTGGTTTTTGAAATTTGATAAAAGGATAAAACGCCGCGGTAGATGCAATTGCAGCCATTTGCTTTTCAATTTTATTTTTAACGATGATGGGCATAAGTTCGGCGATCACTTCTTCATCTGCTCCTTCGAGATCAATTTTATCAGCCAACGAAGCAATTCGCGACGGATCGACTGCTGCAATCCCTGCAAGAGAATTGGCCTTCACCGAATTGGAAACCGCATTCATTCCTTTTTCAAAAAGAGGCAGGTATTTTTTATCTTTTATTTTTCCTAAAGCTGAAATTGCCGCACCCTGAACGAGTGTTTTGGGATCGCTCGAAGCCATTTTTTCCACTTCTGCGAGTGCTGCTTTTGCTTGGTCAGGTTTAGACAAATCTAAACCGACAAGAGCTTTTCCCCGAATTCTGAAATTGGAATCTTTCAAAGCTGCAACCACTGTTTTTAAAGCCGCCGGATTTTTCGTGAGGTTTTCAATTGCGTTTTCTACCGCTTTGTATCTGCTCAAAAACTGCGTTGAATTTTGATATTGAATTAAAAACTGCTCCGGAGTTTTAGTATCCGTAATTTCAGCAAGCAAAACGCCATCTGAATTAAGATTGACCAAATCTGGATTTTTGCTCACCTGAAAAGTGAAATCGTTTTTCTCTTTTGCACTCACCCAAACATTTTTTCTGGTAGGTTTTCCGTTTTCGAAAATATCGATCGCTAAAGGAAACTGAAAATTCTGCCCAATTTGATTTTGACTCAGCGTAATTGTTACTTCTTTTTTGACAGGCTCAAAACTGGTCGTATAAGAAATTTTCGGGTTTCCGTTTCCAAAATACCATTGGTTAAAAAACCAGTTTAAATCTTTCCCCGAAACTTTTTCTAGAGACAATCTCAGTTGATGTGCTTCGCCGGTTCCGAACTCGTTGGTTTTTAAATAATCGGTTAATCCTGCAAAAAAAGCATCGTCGCCTACATAATTTCGCAACATGTGAAGAATTGCGCCACCTTTATTATAAGAAACGCCATCGAACATATCTTCCCGCGAATGATAATTGAAACGCACCAAATCTTTCGAAATGTTAGAAGGATCCATCATATATCCTCGGATCTCTTTCATTAATCCATAATCTGCGATATCTTTTCCATATTTATGCTCGTTCCAAAGGTACTGCGAGTAGTTGGCGAAGGATTCGTTTACGGTCAAATTGCTCCAACTTTCAGCGGTAACTAAATCACCAAACCAATGGTGAAACAATTCGTGAGCAATGGTATCTTCCCAGCGGTTTTCATCAATTAAATCTCCCGGTTTTTGTTGTGCAGATTCCTGATGAAGCGTTGCAGTGGTGTTTTCCATGGCGCCGGAAACGAAATCTCTTCCGGTAATTTGCGCATATTTAGACCACGGATAATCGTAATTTAATCTTTTAGAAAAGAACTCGATCATTTCGGGTGTATTCCCGAAAATCTGTTTTGCGAAAGGTTCATATTCTTTTTCAACATAATAATCTACCTCGATATTTCTCCATTTATCTTTCACAATGGCGTATTCACCAACTCCCATGAAAAACAGATAAGGCGCATGTTTTTTATCCATTACCCAATGATCGGTGCGCAAACCGCCACTTACTTTGGTAGAAGATTTCATGATTCCATTGGATAAAGTCACATATTTATCGGGAACGGTCATGTAAATTTCTTGGGTTGTTTTTTGGTTGGATTTATCAATGGTAGGAAACCAGGCTGAACTGGATTCTGTTTCTCCTTGAGTCCAAATTTGGGTGGGTTTATCGGCATCTTTTCCTTGCGCATTGATAAAATACAAACCTTTTGCGTCAGAAATTGCTGCGCTTCCTTTTTGAGAAACCTCGTTTGGACGAGCGGTATATTTGATGTAAACCGTATAATCTTGATTTCTGTTGTAGGTTTTATCGAGATTTATTTTGAGTAGATCGTCTTTATACTCATATTTTAACGGACTTTTGCTGCCATTTTTATCTAAGGCCACTTCGTGGATCAACATTCCTTTAGCGTTCAAAACCAAAGAATCAGTGGAATAAAAATAGGGAGAAGCAGTTAACCATTCTTCGCCGCCCATTTGTTCTTTTTGGTAATCGAAATTCACCTTTAGTTTGGTGTGTTTCAATTCTGTAGTTTTCGTGTGCGTTTGTCGGTAAATTTCGGTTCTGCCGGAAGTTTCGGTTTGTGCGAATCCACTTCCGGAAAGCATCACTCCGAGTAATCCGAGAGCGACTACAAATTTTTTCATATGTAAATATTTATTGTTTTTGATTTGTCATATGTTATCGCCTAGTCTTCATGAGTGTTTGTTTAAAAACTTGTTAATGGCGATTTCATATGTAGATATTTATTGTTTTTTATTTGTCATATGTTATCGCCTAATCTTCATGAGTGTTTGTTTAAAAACTTGTTAATGGCGATTTCATATGTAGATTTTTATTGTTTTTTATTTGTCATATGTTATCGCCTAATCTTCATGAGTGTTTGTTTACAAAATTGTTAATGGCGATTTCATAAGATCATTTATTTTGATTTTGGGTGAAGCAAAAGATTGAAAATATCATTTACAATCGTTTCGTATTCGCCTTTTTTTAACTGTTCTTTACTTTTCGCAAAAGCTTTTTTCAGGTCACTTTCTGCGTTTTCATCATCGATGATTTCGATTGATTTAATGCCTTTAATCTGCATGAAGAGTTCTGCCATTTTCGCAAAATCAGCATTTTCTTCGAGGTTTATTTTTAAAGATTTCATTGGGTGATAAGTACGATTATTTTACAAAAAGTTACAAAAAAAGTGAAGTCGCACTTCACTAGGTTTTTATTCGAGATTCAATAAATATTTTAAATTTTCAGGGTCTTTTTTATTGGCCCAAAATAATAAAATTTCAACAGAATCATCATGTAATTCAAAAAACACTTTAACTTGTTTTTTTCCAATTAAAGCAAACCTTAAATTATCTTTGGAATTTATTTTTGGATAGGATATAATTCTATCATCTAGAGATTGTATGAATTTTTCAAAGTCATTATTTAGGTTCTGGATTTCTTTATCCGTCCATTTGGATTCCAAAAATTCAATAATTTCTTGAAGCGTTTTCAAAGCATTTTTTGAATATCTGATTTTCATTTTTTTCTAAAAATAGA
>Ga0116183_1005405_pt1 | contig 12163 bp, 8 predicted proteins | sample AD_UKC078_MetaG_FD_89753 | JGI IMG/M metagenome (GOLD analysis project Ga0116183, IMG submission 89753) | Active sludge microbial communities of municipal wastewater-treating anaerobic digesters from USA - AD_UKC078_MetaG | ecosystem: Engineered > Bioreactor > Anaerobic > Digestate | place: USA...
ATGGTATATCTTGCTTTGTGAGTTTGTTTCATGTAAAATTGTTGCTGACAAACCATGAAGGGAGACCCCTTTACCACTTCCAATATTACACACAAATGAGTTGTTTATATCCATAAGCTTGATGATAGCCATTACTACATCATCAACATGAATAAAATCAATAATCTGGTTCCCACCAAATATCTTAATATTATCTCCTTTCAATGCTGCATTAATGAATATTGGAATAACTCTGTCAAAATCTCCTAACCCATATACATTTGCAAGACGGATAATTCCATATTCAAGACCGAACGAATGGTGGTATGATTCAATTATCTTCTCCCCTGCCACTTTTGATGCTCCATAAGGGTTTACAGGGTTCAATGGAAAATCCTCATCAACTGGAAGCTCTTTTACCTCGCCATACACTTCACGGGATGAAGAAAAAATGATCTTTTTCTTATACTTCGCACACATTCTTGCAACAATTTCTGTTCCCTGGATGTTTGAATGAAAACATAATTCTGGATAGTTAATTGAAGGAATAACCCGGGATAAAGCAGCCAAGTGTATTACAAGATCCGACTTTTTTATTAATTTTTCAATTATTATGGAATTACATATATCATCTGATATAAAAGTGATCTGGTTAATTGCCGTTCCTATGTTTTTTTTAGCCCCCCTGGATAAATTATCTACTACTGTAATTTCCTTATTGAGTTTTATTAATTTCTGAACAAGATGACTTCCAATGAAGCCTGCTCCCCCGGTAATTAAGATATTATTTATCATTTCTTTCATTTGGTTGGGTGTTTGCATAATTATAATCGTCGATAAATTTTTTTTTATATTGATCTTTAAGGGCACTATTATTATTAAGTTCCAGGATTTGTATTACCGGTCGGACCGCATTAAATTAACCATGACCAGTTTTTCGTTACACTGCCATTACACCATTCTACTACACTATTATAATAGCTAATAAGAACAGAATTATCTTTTCAGGGAGTAATGACAATGTGTGCGTCTAAACCGCCATTATCTTCAACATACGAGATTGAAAAGATTATAACTGGTCTTTCGGACATATCTTTTGATGATCATACCATTTTGGTAACTGGGGGCTCAGGCTTTTTAGGTTCATGGATATGCGAAGTTCTTTTACATAAAGGGGCTGAAGTCATCTGCCTTGACAACTACGCTTCAGGCAGACCGGACAATACCGATCATCTTAAGCACCATCCAAAATTTATCAGGATCGTGCATGATATTTCAAAGCCATATGATCCGGGAAGGAAAGTTGATCTGGTCTGTCATCTGGCATCACGTGCAAGCCCTCTTGAATTTGAACATTATCCGATACAAATCCTGAAATCCAATACTCTTGGAACGATGAATGCCCTTGGGATTGCCAGAAAATATGAAGCCCGGTTTTTATTCACCTCTACCAGTGAGATCTACGGGGAAGCATCTGTCTTCCCGACACCAGAGACCTACAGGGGAAATGTCAATACGCTGGGGATCCGGGGTTGTTATGATGAGGCAAAAAGGGCAGGAGAGGCATTTTGCATGGCTTATCACAGGCAGCATGGCCTTGATGTCAGGATAGCAAGAATTTTTAATACCTACGGGCCACGGATGAGGTCTGACGGGCACTATGGAAGAGTAATTCCCCGCTTCATTGACCAGGCAGTACATGATGTACCGATCACAATTTTTGGAGATGGGAAGCAGACCAGATCTTTTTGCTATGTCACTGACCAGATAACCGGGTTGCTTCGACTTGCAGGATTGCCTGGATTAACAGGAGAAGTTATTAACATTGGAAACCCGGTTGAATGGACCATACATGATCTGGCCCAGATGATCATCGAGTTAACCGGCTCGAAGTCCGAGTTATCATATCAACCCATGCCGCCTGATGACCCTACACGCAGGGTGCCGGATATTACTAAAGCAATGGATAAATTAAGATGGAAGCCGGAGTTAGATCTGAGGGAAGGGCTTAGGAGAGTTATCGACGAAGAAAAGAAAAGTTTATGAAAAATTCAGGATCAGTAAGTAATACCTGATTCATATCCAAACGACTTTTGGAAGTTTCGAATTCCTCCTGATACCGAGGCCTTATCAGACCACTGGTTTGTTACCGAAGGAATATCTGATTTACCACGCGCCTCCATGATGGATCCGGCAAATCCAGTCTTTACTGTTCCTTCTGCAAATTCATAGCCTGGAATCGGGCTGACTGCAATCTGGTAGAAGAGACCTGCCGGAACATCACCAGTCGCTGCAACAGCCCGAAGTCCTCCTTTTGTTGATACCTGGCCACTGTTGAAGTTGATAAGTTCACTCCTGGCTTTAACCACGTTACAGAATGCCGGAATGACATTCTCCCTTGCCGACGCAAAGACACATCTTATTGAATCATCGGTGCCTGCATAATTACCAGCAACATCAAGGCTCCATTCTTCGCTACCGACAAGGAATGATCCATCAATGCTCTCGTAGGTGAGAACTTTCTCAACCTCAAGGTTGTTCAGTCCTTTACCTTTGTTCTGTGAATCAAAACCAAGATCCTTGTTCAGCATCAGATGGCCACCATTAGTCATGATGCTGTCGGAAAAAGACGCAATGGCAATAGATTCCCCAGGATATAGTCTACCGTCATGGATACTTCCAAACTCATCAGTTGTTTCTGACCCCTCCAGATAATCAATCGTCCATGAGAGGTATGATTTATCAGATACAAATCCAATGACATCGATGATCGTGGAGATACTGATCTTCTGATTTTCAGGCACCTGAAACGGGAGCCGGTCAGCACAGGCTATCCCCGTGCTTAATATTAACAAAAATACAATTACTGAACAAATTCGATATATCAAAGAAACGTCCACCATCCGCCCGTGATAAAGTTATTGTTATGTTGTCTTCCCAGAAGGAAATTTCACATGGCAGATCCCTGATACCCAGGTGATCAGATCCTGTGAGCTATAATTGGTTCATACCTATGCTTTTAAGTAGTTTCTTTAATGATACCAGGGTAATTTCAAAAAAAAGTTTTTGCTAATAATACTGGAGATATGCCTATCATTTTGGAGATATTGCCCATGCTGGCAGCTCAAAGCTTATCCCAAGGGCCCATAGCACTATGGTGTACATGAACAGGGTTATCAGGATAACACCAATCATGTTCAGGATAAATCCAGTCTTCATCAGGTCACGCATTGTCAGGTACCCGGTTCCATATGCAACTGCATTGGGAGGAGTTGCAACAGGGAGCATAAATGCAAGAGATGCTGTCAGGGCTGCGGTGAGCATTAAAATCACCGGGTTTATCATAAGACTGATAGATGTGACTGCCATAATCGGCATCATAACTGAGGCAATTGCAGTATTAGATGTGACTTCAGTCAGGAATGAGACCAGTATAGCCACCAGCAGAATGATAAGCAGCACATCAAGTATTGCAAGACTGGTCAGGTGTTTTACCAGCTCATCTGCCAGGCCGGATTTGATAAACCCTTTTGAAAGACAGATACCACCACCAAAGAGTATAAGAATACCCCACGGGATCTTTAGCACTGAACCCCAGTCCATGGTATACTCTCTGTTCCTTATGTTTACTGGAAGGAGGAAGAGAAGTATAGCTCCAAACATTGCTATTGTTGAGTCATCAATCCCAGGAAACAGGATATCAAGGCCTGGTATTGTAAAGTCACCAATCTTCTTTGTTACAGAAAAGATCCACATGAGCGCAGTCATGGTAAAAACAATCAGGGTCCATCGTTCTCCAGGTGTTATCCGGCCTAATTTTTTCAGTTCCTCAGTAATTATTTCGCGGCTTTGAGGAAGTTTTGAGGGCAGATGTTTAAACGGGCCATATACCAGCCACAGCCAGGTAAGCGGAATAAATATGGCAACCAGTGGAATGCCAAAAAGCATCCAGTCAACAAACCCAATGGTAGGTGCGTCAGGAAACAGGGTTTTTAGCTGCGCAAGAAATATCCCGTTAGGTGGAGAGCCGATGATCGTTCCAAGACCTCCAATAGATGCAGCATATGCAATTGAGATCACCAGGGCTTTTGCAAAGTCAAGACCACTTTCTTCTCCTAATTTGTCCCTGAATGCATCCACCCCTATTGTCCCGATTATGGCAACCGCAATTGGGATCATCATCATCGCCGTTGCCGTGTTGGATATCCAAAGAGATATAAAGGCGGTTGCGATCATGAAGCCCAGAATGATCCGTTTCGGACTTGTCCCGGTAAGCAGGATGATAGAGAGGGCAATTCTTCTGTGCAGGTTCCACTTTTGCATGGCAGCTGCTATGATAAAACCACCAAGAAAGAGGAATATTGTTTTATCTGCATAAGGTGCCGAAGCTTCAGCCGGAGTCAGAACACCTAACAGGGGAATACCAATTAGCGGGACAAGGGCAGTTGCCGGTATTGGTATTGCCTCTGTTACCCACCAGATTACCATGAGTAATGTCACCGCCGCCGTTGCCTGAATTTCCCATGATATGAAGATAGATCCAGGTAAGGCCAGAATCAGGCCTCCAACAGCCAGACCCAGAATCAGACAAAAAAATTTCTTCATTTGTTATATATATGAATTATTCAGTTATAATCCGTCCGAATTATCTCCTCAAAAAACCATGTACTTAAGGTTCATGAATAAAAGCAGAGAGGAACTGATCAAGGCAATACGCGGCAGAAGGACTTCAGGGAAAGAAGAATATGCAAAACCCTTCTTCAAGTGGGCAGGGGGGAAGGGCCAGTTACTTTATGAGTTTGATCCGCGGTTCCCTGAAGATTTTGGTTCCGGTTCTATTCACAGGTACATAGAACCTTTTGTTGGTGGCGGAGCGGTTTTTTTTTATATTTCCCAGCTTTACCCGCTCAGACAGTCCGTTATCTGCGATATTAATGCCGAATTAATCCTGACCTGGCAGGTTGTAAAAAAAGATGTCCAATCTCTTATTAATATTCTCCAGGATTTGCAGAAAGCATATGACATGCGTGACCTGGCAGAGCAACAAAATCTCTTTTACCAGGTCCGTGAAGAGATGAACAGGGAAAGATCCCGGTTTGACTTTAGCTCATACGGTGAACATACCATTAAAAGAGCAGCGCAGTTATTATTCCTGAACAAAACCTGTTTTAACGGACTGTTCAGGCTCAACTCAAAAGGGGAGTTTAACGTTCCGTTTGGTAAATATAAAAAACCGGACATCGTCAACGAGAAAAATCTGCTGATGGCATCTGGTCTTCTTACCAATACGATCATCCTTCATGGAGACTTTACTACCTGTCTTGATTATGTAGATGACAGATCATTTGTATACATCGATCCTCCCTACCGCCCCCTGAATAAAACATCATCCTTTACAGCGTATTCAGAGGATGGCTTTTCTGAACAGGACCAGGTCCGGCTTTGTGATTTTTTCAGGAAGGCGCATGAGACTGGTGCAAAAGTGATGCTTTCCAATTCTGATCCAAGAAATGAAGATCCTGATGACAATTTCTTTGATGACCTTTACAAGGATTTCCTGATAGAACGGGTACGTGCAAAACGTTTTATCAACAGCGTGGGAGAAAAACGGGGCGATATTAACGAGTTGATCATTCGTAACTACAAAAATTAGAGGAAAAGGTTACCCGGTAAGTTCCCCTTCTCCTGCACTGTAAAGCCAGTAACCTTTATATGGGCTGACAAGACGTTCATCGCCCTGGTCTCCTGACCCCCCGTTCAGGATTGGGCTGTCGTACTGCTGAAGGGTCGCATCATAACCGACCACATATTTCCAGACGGCCTGGATGGGAGACAGGGCAGTTTTAGCTTTTACCGGATCTTTCAATGGAAGACTCCACGTGTTCCAGCCACCTTTCACCTGCTTTTTTACAATGCCTGGTGATGGATTATATTGAAGCGGGACTGAATCATCCTTTGTTGAATAAACCCAGTATCCGGTCATGACTGAGATGGGATCAGATGCTTTCAGAGTTTTCCATCCTGTATTATGAACATATTCAAGGAGAGAATGGCCGCCGGAACTTACCTTTTCAAATATCTTCGCCGTATCTTTACCTAAAACAAGAGGCCTTGGAACCGATACAAAGTTCCATCCCTGGTGCAGGATTATCTCACCCTCTTTTGAAGAACCTGCCAGTGCAGCGGTAAGGTTCACACGCCCGTTTGCTGCAACCTTACCCTGTAGTGCAGGGACAGCATCTGAAGAGGTTATCATGAGGGTTCTTATTTCCGGGTTGGTTAAGCTTTTATCCGCATTCTTGATCAGAGCTGCCATTCCAGCAACAAAAGCCGTAGCCTGCGAGGTTCCAGTCATGTATCTGTACCTGGATCCGTCAGGCATGGTCAGGGCGGTGCTGTACATCTCTCCCCCTGGTGCTGCAAGATGAACACTGGTTCCATAATTTGAGCTTGAGACCAGTATGTCGCTGGCAGTAGTAGCTGCAACTCCTATGACATTTGGAAGCTGGTATGATGAAGGGTAATGAGGCACCTTGTCATTGTCCTTTGCCTGGTTACCTGCAGCGCAGATGAACAGGGCAGGAGTTCCTGAAATGGTCTCATACAGTACCTGAGAATTTTCCGGTCCGCCAAATGAACAGCTGATAATATCTGCACCGGCAGTTTTTGCATATTCAATTCCCTTGATAATATCTGAGGTGTATGCCTTTCCATCTGCTCCGATCGCTTTGACTGCCATCAGCTTTGTCTGCCAGGCAATGCCGGAACCACCGGTTCCATTATCTCCTGCTGCTCCGATAATTCCTGCACAGTGAGTTCCATGCCCGTTATCATCCATTGGATCCGGATTTCCGGCGATCACATTATATCCATGTTCCCCTGAAGAGCCGGTCCACATGTTGGATTTCAGGTCAGGATGTGTATAATCAACCCCAGTATCAAGAACTGCAACGATCACATCCCCTGAGCTGGTAATAATATCCCATGCACCAGTCACTTTTCCGTCAGAACCGGCTTTTCCCTGCGGACTTCCTTCCTTGAACACCTGGCCAGTATTCTGAATACCCCACTGCCGCCATAAGTCTGGATCATTGCTTGTCCGGTCAATGGATAGTATATAGTCTGGTTCTGCATAAAGAACACCTGGAAGGGCTGACAATGCTTTAATCGCCTCTTCCTCACTTTTTTCAGCTGATGAATACAGAACCAGTCCTGAAAGGCTTGAGCTCAGATCTTCTTCAAGGGCGACTCCTTCTATCTCCATGTCTGCAAGGATTGAAATTTCTGATGTATTATACCTGACCAGGATTCTGGTTCCATCACCGGTTGAGGGAGGAGCCATACTTTCCGATGCAATACCTGTAGATGGCGCAGTAACATTTTCATCCTGCATCGTCCTGTTTTTGGCAGCCATGGGGATTATCGGGATAGCCGCCCCATCTCCGCCGTCCTCTTCCCCAGGGACATTAAAATAATCGCGGGCAGAGGGATGCCATCCTGAAATCGGTTCAGCTGATGCATTACATAATATTAACAGAATTATTACTCCGAAAAGAGCCCATCCGATACTCCTGGTCATAACACTCACAGCTTGAATCATCGTCTGCCAAGAAGATAAGGTTTTATACTTTACCCTGCTTCAACCCCTATCATTTTATTTCAAAATTATAATGCAGGGTGCCTTGGATCAGCGTGCAGTCCTGGCACTCCACGTCTTTCCATCAGTCCTGATTACAATTGTTCCATTAATATCAGTTCTGAATAACTGCGAGCCCTGTTTTTTTATCTCCGCAAGCGTGGCTGAGCGGGGATAACCAAATGGATTCCCTGATGCAAGGGAGATAACAACTGCTTCCGGCCTTGTATTCATGACTGGTCCGATTCCTGTATCTGAACCATGATCCGGCAGCTTGAGAATTGTTGCTTTTCCTCTCACTTCTGAGGAGTCCCCGGGGAATACAACTGAAATGTTGTTCATCCCGATACGCAGTATCAGGGAGTCCTCATCCAGGTGTCCGGTAATCCGGTGTGGCCCGATTACATCAACTCTCGTTGTATTAGTAAAAGGAATGGTCATTCCCGCTGAGGCGATCATCCGTACCGCCTGGTCAGATATTACGGCGCTGATGACGTCTTTATAAAGGTCAGAAGAATGGATCATACCATTATCTACATAGTTTTTCACGTCAAAAGCTTCCAGAACTTCTGTCATCCCTCCGATGTGGTCATCCAGCGGGTGAGAGGCCACAAGATAGTCAAGTGTCGTCACGTTCTGTTGTTTCAGGTAATCAACAAGGCGCCCGCCTGAACTTTTTGGACCGGCATCTATGAGCATGTTTTTCCCTTCACTCTGAACCAGTGCCGCATCTCCCTGGCTTACATCAATGAAGTGAAATAAAACCTCAGGCTCAGGAGTGGATGTCGGGACCGGAGTTTCCCTGACAGGTTCAGGAGTTGCGATAGTTGTCATTACTGGTGGTGTATCGTTTATCATAAGCCCTGGTTGCTGCCCGGCTCCCGGAAAAAAACCCGGTATTCCATTTGAAATATAAGATCCGGGCAGCAGGCCTGATACAAATAGTCCGCCAATTAAAATGATGCAGAAGAGGATCAGGGCTGCGCCATATATCCGGCCTCTGTTCTTCTTATGCGGAGTCAATTCAGTCTTTTTCCTGGAGAGAGTCTTTACTGGCGGGGTTTTTGCCCTGTTAAGGTTACGCAGGTAGATCTTGTTGTCAGGATCGAGCCTAAGGGCGTTTTCAAAACAGTGTATCGCACTTTCATCGTGAATTGTCTGGGATAAAGCAACCCCATACGCATTCCAGGCTTTGTGATTCCGCTCATCTTTTTCCACCAGTTCTGAAAAGATATCAATGGCTTCTTCGAACTTTCCTGCTTTAATTAGAGATATCCCTTCATCGAACCGGCTCTCCTCCGGATCTACAGCCATATTAGGTCCATGTTTCTCAGCGTACAATTTAAAATTTCCTACGGTAAGAGAATTATATCGCAGGTGCAGTATCCTGTTCGCCTTTACCGTACTATAAATAGTTCCACATCAAATTGCACCCCTGAACTGGCATGGAGCCCATAATTGTAACTATCATGATTCTCCTGCTATGTGGGATCGTAGCAGGTTTTCTCGCCGGCCTTTTTGGCATAGGCGGTGGAGTCGTGATGGTTCCGGTTATGTTTCTTTTACTTGGCGATCTTGGTTACGAGGACAATGCCATGGCAATATCTGTGGCAACCTCCGCTGCAGTTATTCTTCCGACTGCAGTTGCTGGCACTTTGAAGAAATACAGTGAGAAACAGATTACCTGGTGGCCGGCAATAATTCTTGGCATAGGTGGCATACTCGGTTCTATGGCAGGAAGCAGCCTTTCGGTATTGATCCCACGTCAGGTTCATGCCCTTGCATTTTCAGGCTTTTTAATCTTCATGGCCTTTTGGATGGCCGTAAAACAGAGCAGATACCTGAGTGCATATACCGTCAGAGAGACAGAATTGATCCTTCTTGCCCTGGGCACTTGTGTTGGAATTGCATCAGGCCTTTTTGGTATTGGTGGAGGGGTGATCCTGACACCTGTCCTTACCTCTGTTCTGGGTATGAACATTCACAAGTCAATCGGCATTTCTCTTACCGCCATGGTGCTTATCGCATCAGGAACTGTGATGTCTTACATTGTCCTGGGATGGGAGATGGATGGTCTGCTTCCTTTCTCTATAGGATATGTAAACCTCCTGTTTGCTGTAGCCCTGGTAATAACTTCAATTCCGGCGGTAAGGTTCGGGGTGAAGACTGGCAGTGCCATGTCAGGCAGGAGACTTCAAATGCTTTTTATCGGGATGCTCATTCTTCTTGCGATAAGAATGGCGATATCAGCGTGAACTCTTCCATGAATGGGCCCGATCTCCTGTCTCCCTGGAAATTTCGGATAGCTGAATGCCTGTTCTCTCCGTTGCTTTCTTTATTGCAGTGATATGTGAATGTCCACGTGTTTCAATCTCAATCCATATTCTTTTCTCCTGAACCGGCAGATCAGTGTCCCACTCGCTATGGCTGATTTTAAGGATATTTCCTCCTTCACGGGCAATTATCGCGAGCACTTCTGCAAGTGAACCTGGCTGGTCTTCGATGACAAAACTGAGCCTTACTAATCTTCCTTCTCTGGCAAGTGCCTGCCGCATCACCCTTGATAACTGGTGACTGTCAACATTGCCACCGCTTATAACAAGCACAATCCTACTGCCCTTGGGATAGGAAAATTTTCCAGACAGAAGGGCAGCAAGTGGTGTTGCCCCGGCACCTTCGGCAACTATCTTTTTCCGTTCAAGTAACCAGAGCATGGCATCCGAAATCTCCCCGTCATCGACAAGAACGATCTTGTCTACCATCTCACGAATATAAGGAAGAGTACAGGTCCCTGGCCTGGTAACACGTATGCCGTCTGCAAGAGTCCATTCGTTCTTTATACTAACTCTGTCATTCCCATATTTTGAAAGGTATGCAAAAGGACATGCTTCTGCCTGAACTCCTATTATTTTACAGGATGGAACCTGGTTTTTTACTGCAACACTGATGCCAGATACAAGGCCTCCACCCCCGACCGGGACCACGATGATGTCAGGGGAAGGCAGATCGTCGCATATTTCAAGACCTATTGTCCCCTGGCCTGCGATGATCTCCGGATCGTCAAATGGGTGAACATACGGCATCTCCTCATTGGCAAGTTCCATCGCCCGGTTCATTGACTCTTCAAGTGTCTGTCCATACAGGTGAACATCAGCGCCATATCCCCTTGATGCCTCCTGTTTAGAAAGGGAAGACCAGAGGGGCATTATCACGGTCGCTGAAATGCCTGCAGCCTGGGCAGCCACAGATACCCCTTGCGCATGGTTACCTGCAGATGCCGTGATAACGCCGGTCAGCCCTGTCCCTTTTGAATGAATCAGGATCTTGTTCATTGCCCCACGTATCTTAAATGATCCTGCCTTTTGCAGGGTTTCAAGTTTTAGATAAACATGGGCATCTGTGATCCTGGAGAATGTTGACGAATAAATGAGTGGTGTCTTAATTACATAAGGAGCAATTGCTACTCCTGCAGATCTTATCTCCTGAAAGAGATTGTCAGCCATCTAATCCTGCTTCTATTTTCCCAGCTTTTATAATTATCTGCCTGTCACAATGAAGTTTAATTATCTTGCCGTAATGGAATGGTCGTATATAGTAAAATCGTATTTAGCAAAATTTTCTGCAATAATGCAGAAAGTTTGCTTATTACTATGAAGCGTGATTAGTATGCACGCCTTGGAACACCCCACATTTCATTTCGTTTATTCCAAGTCGTTAAATATGCACTATAATCAGATGTACTTATTCCTTCTCAGCCAGTCACGCTGGGGTGGAGTATACCGGTAAGAGATATCGCATTTTTCGTCCTGAAATGACCATGGCGTGATGATAATCACATCACCTTCGCGGATCCAGGAACGGCGTTTCATTTTTCCTTTAATCCTGCCAAGGCGGGTCACCCCGTCAGAACAGCGGACGCGAATGTGAAAAGAGCCAAGCATAAGCTCAGCATAGGCAAACTGTTCTCCCTTCCTGCTGTTTGGAAGGCGGACCCTGATGGTTTCCACATCTGGTTCTACTCTCTGTTCAACTGCCGGTGCATTATCTGGTTGAATATCTGATTCTGTGATCTGATCATCTCCGGTAAAAAGTGCAAAAAAATTACGAAAAACCTTGTCAGGGGCATTATACTAATTTCGGGCAATAAATTCGCACTAGTAAATGTGACAAAAATTCTATTGAATCCTGCCAGTGAGTGTAATAGAAGCTATGGAAGTTTAAATAGGTATCGAATTATCCAGGGATCTTTTGGATTTTATTATTTTGTCCAGTACAAAAAAAGGATTACCATGAAGTACCCAGGGCAGACCTGACCAGATTCAGTTCATATAATTGACATATACCTATATGTAAAAAAGCCAGATTAATATTACATGATAGAACTGGAACCGATAGGTGTTATACACTCACCATTTACCGAACGGGGGACGGCGCCAAGACAGGGAAGGGCCTGCTGCGAACCGGTGCAGGTTGAGATCTTTCAAAAATATGCCCCAGGTCTTGGGACCATGGAAGGGATGTCCCATATATGGGTCCTTTACTGGATGG
>Ga0116183_1005415_pt1 | contig 12148 bp, 8 predicted proteins | sample AD_UKC078_MetaG_FD_89753 | JGI IMG/M metagenome (GOLD analysis project Ga0116183, IMG submission 89753) | Active sludge microbial communities of municipal wastewater-treating anaerobic digesters from USA - AD_UKC078_MetaG | ecosystem: Engineered > Bioreactor > Anaerobic > Digestate | place: USA...
CTGACATCAACAGATAAGCACAAACACATGAACCTCGAGTTCGCGGATGAAATTTTAACTCCTTATCTGTTTTTCAATATGCTGATATTGTTTAACTTAATAATTATTTACGGATGAAAAAATTATTACATTTATGGATTAATTACTTTTTTCTTTTTTTGCCTTAGTCTTGATGATCAGGCGTATAGTTTTCCTAACAGAAAACACAGACAACATAATTAATTAGTTTAAGCATGAGGTGTTATAAAATTTTCTTACTTCTTCTAATTTCGTCTGTCTCTCTTGGTCAGATCAATGAAAAGGGTCTTCCCTTTGTCCGTACATTTACCCCCGAAGAGTACGATGCCAGCGATCAGAATTGGGTTGTCGTGCAGGATCATAGAGGGATAATGTACTTTGGCAACAACGACAGGGGGGTGCTTGAGTACGACGGGAAAACATGGCGAAAAATTGCTGTTCCCAATAATGCTCCGGTACGTTCGCTTGCCGTCGATTCGCTGGGGAAAGTGTATGTAGGGGCCTCTGGAGAATTCGGCTACCTTTCTCCAAATCAAAGGGGAAAACTGGAATACCAATCGCTTACGCAGCTTATCAAGGATTCCCTTGTAAACATATTAGATGTTTACCAAATACATTTTCATAGGGGTTACGTCTATTTTTACACCGTTTTCAACCTTTTTCAATATGATGGCACCGGCATAAAAATATTCAACATCAACCCAAATCAACAATTCTACAACTATTTTTCATTCAATATAAACAATCATCTGTACATTGGTTCATTCACATCAGGGCTAAGGGAGTTTATTGATACCTGTGCGGTTGTTGCACCCAACGGGGATTTCTTTAAGCATGCCAACATATACTCCATGACCCCCTACAATCGGCAATGGGCCAACATGGTCACTTCAAAAGGTATTTTCAGATACAATCAGACATCGGGAGAGATTGTCAGGGTGAAGTCGTGGAATGACTTTTACAAAGGGGCCCCCGAAGAGGGAGCTGTTCCTTACAACCATATTGTTACTGACAAGAACGGGCTCGGCCTATCCTTTATCTACGGAAGAAACTACAGCTTTGCCCAAACCGATTCGCTTGGCAACGCCTTCACGGTGGTCAACACAAGCAACGGACTGCAGGATGATATGATATTCAACCTTTATCAAAACCAAAATGGCAACTCCCCCGTTTGGCTGTGCCTCAATATTGGCATATCGCGCCTTGATATTCACTCACAAATCAGAAGATTTTCCGAGGAATCGGGATTGAAAGGCAGTATCAACTTCATTACCCAATACAATAAAACACTTTTTGTGGGAACCATGTCGGGCGTGTTTTACAAAACCATCGACCCCAATGGATTTTCCATCTTTAAACAGCTCAACGAGATAAATACTACGGCCTGGTCATACCTTCATTTCAAAGATCCGGCAACAGGAAAAAAACGGTTGCTAATCGGCGGAACGGGGGCAGTTTACGAAGTGAAAGAGAATTTGAAGGTTATCAACATTAGCGAACTGCCCGATTTTAAAGGAAAAATTGGGCACGTAGGTTACTCTCTACACCAAAGCGATTGTCAGCCCAGTATTGTTTTCATTGGCGGATCATCATTGGCTGCCATGAAATGGGAAAGGGGGCAATGGAAAAACTTAAGCTGGATTAAGCGTGATCTGTTGCAGAATGAGTTCAGAAGCATTAACTCCTATAGGAAAAATGAATTGTGGCTTGCAACAAATCTCAATGGTGTCACAAGGGTTACCTTCACCGATAACGATACCATTGTACAAAACTACGGGCTGGAAGATGGGCTCCCCGGATTGAAGGATAATCTTATCACCAAGATTGGCAACATGCTTTACTTTGCCACAGAGAAGGGGATGTATCAATTCAATGATAAAACCAACCGGTTCGAGGTTGCCCGGCTTCCTAAGATTAAGGGAACCATTGACGGGTATGGAGTTAATCGCGTTACGGAGTATCAGAACGGATACGCCATGGCATGTTATGCCAAGGATGCCTCGAGGTGGGTAGAAATCGTTGAACTTCGGAGCGACAGTTCCTTCAACATAAATCGTAAACCCTTCAGCTCACTGCCCCAGCGATGGGCCGATGCTATATACGCCGATGATGACGGTACGTTTTGGATAGCCATTTCTACCGAACTGTTCAGCTACAATAGTACCATTAACAGGAATTACGATGAACCCTTCGATGCGCTTATCAGGAAGGTAACCACCAAAGGCGATTCAATCCTGTTTGAAGGTGCTTTCATCGGCGAACTCCCCAATGGAAACCCCATCGTTTCCATCTCGCAGGAGCAAAAGCAAATGCCAACACTCCCCTACCGTTTCAACAGCTTTATCTTCGATGTGGCCTCAAACTTTTACGAAAAGGAAGAGCAAACCGAATACAGTTTTATTCTTGAAGGGTTGGATAAGGAGTGGTCGAAATGGAGCGCTGATCCAAAGCCCATTTACACCAACCTTTCTGAAGGAAAATACACTTTTAGGGTGAAAGCCAAGAATATTTATGGCGACGAGAGCAGCATTGCTACCTACAGTTTCTCCATAACCCCGCCCTGGTACAGGTCTATCGTTGCCTATATTGCTTACGTAGTGCTTATGGCCCTGTTTATATGGGGAATCGTGGTGCTGAATACGCGCAGGCTTATAGCCGAGAAGGAGAGGTTGGAACAGATAGTTCGTGAACGGACTGCCGAGGTGGTGGCACAGAAGGAAGAGATTGAACACCAGCGCGATAAAATCTTTGAACAGAATGAGGAGATTAAGAGCAGCATAAGCTATGCCAGCCGAATACAAGGTGCTATTCTTACTCCCGTCGAAACCATTAACACAATTTTCGACGACTACTTCATTCTTTTCCTCCCTCGTGATATTGTGAGCGGAGACTTTTACTGGTTGACACAAGTTGGGAATCGAAAAATTTGCGCCATTGCCGACTGTACCGGGCACGGCGTTCCGGGAGGATTTATGAGCATGTTGGGCATGGGTTATTTAACCCAGATTGTATCAAAAGACCACAACCTCACCGCTTCACAGATTTTGGACCAACTACGTGCCATGATCATTACATCGTTGCACCAAACGGGGAAAATCGGCGAGAGCAAGGATGGTATGGACATCGCACTCTATATCATTGATACCGCCACAGGAATGCTCGAATTTGCCGGGGCAAACAACCCATTGGTGCTGATTCGCGATAACGAAGTAATCCAGGTTAAAGGCGACAAAATGCCCATCGGCATCCACATGCGCTCCGATGTACCCTTCACCAATAACGTGATGGAGTATAAGAAAGGCGATGTACTCTACACATTCTCCGACGGATACGCCGACCAATTTGGCGGACCCGACCTGCGCAAGTTTATGATTAAAAACCTGAGAGACCTTATGCTTGAGGTACACAAAAAGCCTATGGCCGAGCAACGGGAGATTTTCAATACAACTCTGGAGGAGTGGCACGGCGATTCGCCCAGGATTGATGACGTGGTACTAATGGGACTCCGGTTATAATTGACAAAACGCTTAAATTTAGATGCAACACGTGAACACAAACTGTTGCATCTTTTTTATTTATTAAAGGGATATTGAAAAATGGTAGATATAACCAAACTTAACGGCGATCCCGCAGTTTACCAAACTTTAAACAAGTTGAATATTCCATTCGACTACTATCAACACCCACCAGCCCCCACCGTAGAAGAGGCGTCGAAGTACTGGGTGGATATCGAGGCTGCCCATTGCAAAAACCTCTTCTTCCGAAATCACAAGGGGAACAGACACTACCTTGTAGTATTCCATTACCTTCAGAATCTAAAAATCCGCGATTTGGAACTACGACTCAAGCAGGGTAAGCTAACATTCGCTTCACCCCAAAGAATGATGAAATATTTGGGCATTGAGCCGGGCTCCGTTTCGCCCTTCGGACTGATTCACGACAAGGATCACCACGTACACCTTTTTATCGACCATCATCTTCAACAGGCCGAACGCATCAGCTTTCACCCCAACCTCAACACCGCTTCGCTGGTAATTTCTATGGACAACTTCATGAAATACCTGAAGTATGTGGGCAACTCGTACGAGTTTTTGGAATTGTATTAGAAAAGGCTAAAAGATACGATTGACACGTATCCTACCGATTAAACCGAAAGTTGGCCGACACTCCGCCAAAACTCATATACACTCCAAGGCTTGTAAGTTCTTTAAGAGGAACTTGCACAAATGGCTCTATGCTTAGTTCACCCATATTAAACAACAAAAACGAGTATCCTATTGAAAGATTAGCAAGCCCAAAGAAGTCAGTATGGCTAAAAGCATCAAATCGGTCTTCCGTTTTATCGACTTGATAAACGATTTCGGGGAATCCATTGCTTATATCATTGTTGACATATACATTATTGTACATCCCCCTGTAGCGCTGATCTAGATATACCAGGGTCGTTGTTCCCATGGTAATGAAAATATTATTATAAGGCCGTTTTACTACATCCAACACAATGTTTATGGGAATTTCCATGGCCACAATATCCATGTTTGTTTTGTAGAAGTCAGTACTACCAGTGAAATTATCCATTGATGGAGTTAGATAATCGGCTTTTGGGGAAAAATCGACCATGCTATAGCTGTGTTTTGCCAAGGCAAGCCCGGGTTGGATAGAAAGGTTGTTTGTTATTCTATGATTTGCATAGAACTCAATGGCAATGCCTGGGTAATCGGAAATTGCCGTTTTGGTAACTGCGTACATCCCCGACAAGCGGGCTCCCAAACTAGTTTTCGGCTGCTTTGACAGCTCGTGGCCAGCATCTGGGAGAGCAAGGGGGAGCAAAGGACGCTCATTGTCCCCCTCTATCTCAACAATGGCAACTGCAATGGGGTCTTGGTCATCATCAGTCGATACCTCTTGGACACTCTCCCGAGGAGAGACTGCCTGGGTCAACATTATGGTATCGGCATGTTCTGATTTATAGTCTTCGGTTACTGCCACGGATACCGTTTCTGAGGTATCCGACAAATCATTATTAAGGGTTTTTATTGCCCTCTGCTTTTGATTAATATTAACCATTTGAGGCTCTTGGACAAGAGGCTTCTTCTCGGAAGGGAAAGGTTTTTCGATTGCTTTCTCAATCTCCTCGCGAACCGTACCGGGTTCCGATTCAACTTTTGTGGCCTCGGCCATTGGCGTTTCATCAACCACTTGGGTAAGCCTGTATGTTATTAAACTGCCAATAGCAAGCAGTATGCCTATAGTGGCCGCCTTGGCCCAAAGGGGGAAAACAAATCCTGCCCTTTTTTTCCCTTCCAATTTTTTCTGAAAAGAATGCCATCCCGCTTCGACCAGATGATCGGCGTTGTAATTGTCAAAGGCTTCCTTGACTTTTCGGCTAAAATCCTTTTCAAAACTATCCATTGCAACTCATTTTCACCTTGTTATATATCTCATACTGTTCTCTAAGCATCCTTTTTGCCCGGGTTAGTGCCGCCCTGGATGACGATTCTGCAATCCCCAGCATTTCGCCAATTTCATTATGCGAGTATCCCTCAATCTCATACAGGTTAAAGATTACTCTGTAAGTATGCGGCAGCTTATCAAACATCCTTAGTATATCCTCTGCTGCCAATTGGACCTCTGCCATTGGCTCCCTCTCGTTCCATTGATGTACGCCATCCTCTAAATCTGTAATGCCATGGTCGTGTTTAAGGTTTTTCCGGTAGCTGTCAATGGCCGTGTTCACCACTATCCTTGCAAACCATGCTTTGAACGGCTTCGAAGTATCGAACTCACTCAAATTATCGAAAACCTTAAGAAAACTGTCGTTAACAACCTCAATGGCATCCTCACTGTTACCGATATACCTTACCGCTATGGACATGGCATATGAGAAGAAGCGTCTGTAGAGCAACTCCTCATACTTGGCCACACCCTCTTTGCAACCGCTGATTACTTGCAGATCGGAAAACTCATTCTTCGGGCTATGTTTCAATGCCATTATTCTTCATCAAATCAACTAGTAAAGATAACGCAATTTGATTTGATCTAATATTAAACTGCTCCCACACTATATAAAGAACGTGTATTAAAGCCTGTAGCTGATTCCAAATTGTATCCCCGATTCCAATAGCCTTTCATGATAATTCCCCATGGTAAACGGGATAAGCGAATGCATCCTAATGCATGGCATTGCAAAAATACCTATGCCATTGTCGAAACGGTAGATCGCACCGGCACCCAGTGAAGCGCCAATGCCACTCTGATCGTCAAGATGATTAGACGATGTAAAGTCTATGTCAACCAATGTTCCGGCATTGACAAAAAAATACCTGAGAAAATTAAATTTTACCCCTATGGGTATTGAGGCTAAGTACATTTCCTCTTTGATGGGAAGAATATCATATATGGAGAGTGGTTCAACAACAACGCTATGGTACGCAAAAGCCAATCCGCTTTCAAAATCAAGCCATTCTTTGATTGGCTTCCGGTAATGCATATTCAGGGCAAAAAAGCCCTCACCCCTGTGTGTGGCCGCTCCGTCTAAAGCATGGAACATTATCATCTCGTTTTCGCCCGTGGTAACCGAAAAGGAGAGTTCGCTCTTACCCTGCGACAAGGCCAACACGCTGTTCAGCAGCAAAATACCTAATATTATTCTCTTCATGCTATTGATTTGTATTAATTTAACTTGTAAAACTTTCCCTTACAAATGCAGGTTCATTCCCATCCAAAATTGGATACCGCTACGATACTCATTTGTCAAAGAGTTTTTCTCGAAGCCGGGCGCAACCAGCAGCTGTATGTTAAACCTTTTTGAGGGCGAAATGGTAACCCCTCCCAGCAACTTTGTATTCACCACGCTATACCGCTCATCGGGCTCTTTTATCCTTTCGCCGGTCTTCTGCTCAATTAGGGTTACCCCGTTATTTACCCTTTCTCTATAGTCGTACAGGATTAACGTTGAATTCTCAATAAACCAGAAATTCATGGTTCTATTCATACCCAAAAGGATTTCGATACGATCACTAATTTCCGATTCATACACTATGGGAATATGAATCGACCTTAATCGCGAGGAGAACTTCCAGTTTATACTCTTGTCTTCCACCGTCTTGTAATAGTGTTCCGATGTATTCGAATTATTGCCATCATCGTAAAACCAATAGTGGTAGGATTCCGAAAAAGCATCGGCCCTTTCTTTGGTATCAGTCAATTGTTTATGGTATCCAAAAATGGCCCCCAATCGAAGGTGTTGGCCAGATCCAAATCTCCACGTAAGGGCTGAGTTTACGTTATGGCTAAGCATTTCCCTTTTCCCGGCTCCGTCTCTGAAATCATGCATTTTACCGTTTCCTTCGCTTTCGCTCGTATAGTTACCGGACGAGTAGCGGTATTCGTTGCTCGACTCACTCTCAATGGATGATTTTAGATCAATATCCTGAACTCCTTTGGCCAATCGGTACATAAACCTAAAGGATAGATCATCCCTAATTTTTCTATCCCACTGTATTCCGCCGTGGTAGTTCATCCCCTTGTGATTCCACGATTGATCCGAGACGTACCAACTTTGGTAATCGCTGTAGTTGCTCGAATTTGACTGCCCGCTTTTCGACATGGACTCATCGTTGCGCGAAAGTTGCTGGGTAACATCTCCCGTAAGCAACCCTGCGTTTAATCCAAACCTATTGTCCCCTGTGGTGTAAATTAATCCCAGGGTATAATCCCAATGATTGTACTCCTGTGTTCTCCCCTCAAAACTTTTCCAGTACGACAGGTAGTTGACCTGCGAGTTCCAGAGGTTATCGCTACCAAAACTGCCATCGCGGTCGAAAATAAATCGGCTCACATTCACGCCCAGCGTCCAGGCGTCATTCAGTTCGAACGACATAAATGTGTTTATGGCATGCCCCTCGTGATACATGTAATCCGATCCCGAAAAGCGATCCGTAATTTGGTAGCCTTCCGTGCCTGCATAATTTGTTCCCATCAAATCCTTTCCGGCAACATTCCTGTAAATGTCAAAGGGTATGGCGTAGTAGCTCTCGCCCTGAGTGATTACCTGATAGGTGGCACCTAAGGTTATAGATTTTCTGAAAATCGGCAACCGGGTAAGGTAGGCTGCACTCATCAATGGTGATAATTCGGCCCGTTCATTTGAATAGTAATATCCCCAGGATGGCATACAATCGTAAAGGCAGGGGAAAATACCATACCTGTTGTTAACCACCCTGCGCGAATTCCTCATATCCAGATAAAGGTAATTTGATGGGATTGAGTCGCCATCAAAACGGGAGAGGTTGGCAGGGTTGCGTTCGATTCCCGTCAGGGGATCATCGAAGAGCAGCAACGAAGAACCGGCAAAGCCTGACACGCCTAAGGGGTTGACGTAAAGGGGCGTGAAGAAAAAATCGGACTGCTCAAAGGTCATCTCCAGGGGACGATCACCGTAGTACTGAGCCTGTATTAATATTGGCCATGCCAAGAGTAATAAAAGCGGGAGTAGTTTTTGCCTTTTCATTGTTTTAACGTTTAGGGTTTTCTATTAACCAATACGAAGCCCACCTGCAAAACGCTGCACAAGAAAAAGGGGTGCTGACTGATTTTGCTGCACCCCTCGACAAATGGCTAATTAGAAACCCAATCGGGTTAACGTTTTAACTTTTTGACAACATTTTCTGCCGCTTTGATAAGCGGGTAGGCAGCCGGCGATCCTGTGAGCAGCGTATGGGTTCCAATCTGCGCCGACAGCAATGTCTTGATATTGGTGTGGGTTTGTATTAAAAAGCCAATGGCATTTGTCAGCTCACCCACGCTATATCCACCATACACCTCTCCGCCGATAATCATTCCGCAATCTGCAGCCACAAGCAGTTTGACTGTTTGCTCGTGCATCCCTTCAAGTGACCCGGGGTGCTTATCCATTCCCGTGAAACTTCCTACCACATTAAACTTCTCCTCTTTGACCAACTCCGGATTGGGGATATAGCCCATGGGAAGGATTGCAGCATCACTGGCGATTTATATGGGCAACTTTTTTAAGAAATACCTGAAATACGTGGGAAATACTTATGAGTTTTTGGAGCTGTACTAATGATTTTTAAAAAGCGATAAGCCTTTAATTATTACGCTATCTCACTTCACTTCCGAACCATTATTGACTTTCTCGTTTGGCATAACCAGCCTCAATTTACCCCCCTCGTCCTGTGCCATGAGTATCATGCCATTGGACTCAACCCCCCTGATCTTCCTTGGCTCGAGATTGACGAGGAATGCGGCCTGTTTTCCCACCAACTCCTCGGGCTTGAAACACTCCGCTATACCCGACACAACGGTGCGCCTGTCAATACCGGTATCCACCTCCAACTTGAGAAGTTTTTGGGTTTTGGGTACAATCTCGGCACTCAGGATAGTACCGATACGAATATCCATTTTGGAAAAATCTTCGTAGGTTATGGTATCCTTTTGCGGCGTAGTCTTGATTTTGCTATTTTTATTCTGCTCCTTTGTTGCCGCCAACTTTGCCAGCTGTTTTTCAATGGCTTCGTCTTCAATCTTTTCAAATAGCAACTCCGGTTGATTTACTTGATGCCCAACGGGCAAAATATAGCTTTTACCGCCATCTTCCCACCTCAGCGCCTCGAGGTTGAGCATTGCCATTAGCTTTTGGGTAGTAAACGGCAGGAATGGATTGGCCAGAATGGCAACATTGGCCAATATTTGCAGCGATATGTTGAGAATGGTTTCCACCCGCTGTGGTTCCGTTTTGATTAACTTCCAAGGCTCCGTGTCGGCCAGATACTTGTTGCCCAAGCGGGCTATGTTCATGGCCTCGCGCAGAGCATCGCGGAAGCGGAAACCCTCCAGGTTTTTCTCAATGGCCTCCTTCAGTTTGGGCAGTTCCTCCAGGGTTTCACGGTCGTATTGGGTCAGAATGCCCACCTCCGGTACTTGCCCCCGGAAATACTTATGGGTGAGCACCAGAGCGCGGTTGGCAAAATTGCCAAGGATGGCCACCAGCTCGTTGTTGTTGCGTGCCTGAAAATCGCGCCATGTAAAATCGTTGTCCTTGGTTTCGGGCATATTGGCAGCCAGCGTGTAGCGAAGCACATCCTGCTTACCGGGAAACTCCTGTAGGTACTCGTGCAGCCAAACGGCCCAATTCTTCGACGTGGAGATCTTATCGCCCTCCAGATTTAGAAACTCATTGGCCGGAACGTTATCGGGCAATATGTAACTCCCCTCGGCCTTAAGCATACTGGGGAAAATAATGCAGTGAAAAACAATGTTGTCCTTCCCAATGAAGTGAATCATGCGCGTATCGTCGCTTTCCCAATACTTCTCCCACTCCGGTGTCAGTTCCTTGGTGGCCGATATGTAGCCTATGGGGGCATCGAACCACACGTAAAGCACTTTCCCCTCGGCCCCTTCAACCGGTACGGGAACCCCCCAGTCCAAATCGCGGCTTACGGCGCGGGGCTGAAGCCCGCTATCGAGCCAACTCTTGCACTGCCCGTAAACATTCACCTTCCACTCCTTGTGTCCCTCAAGGATCCATTTTTCAAGAAAACCCTGATACTGTTCCAACGGTAGGAACCAGTGCTTTGTGGGTTTTAGTATTGGCTTCACCCCGCTTAAGGTCGATTTGGGATTTATCAGATCGGTGGCATTGAGGCTGGTTCCGCATTTCTCGCACTGATCGCCATAGGCATTCTCGTTGGAACAACGGGGGCATGTCCCGGTGATGTACCTATCGGCCAAAAACTGACCTACCTCAGGATCGAAATACTGTTCCGTGGTTCTCTCAATGAATTTGCCATCGTCGTAAAGCTTGCGAAAGAATTCCGATGAGGTTTGATGGTGCACGGGCGACGAAGTACGGGCATAGATATCGAAGGCTATGCCAAATTCCTCGAACGACTTTTTAATGATGGCATGGTACTTATCCACAATGGCTTGCGGTGTAACGCCCTCCTGTCTGGCCTTAATGGTTATGGGAACACCGTGTTCATCAGAGCCGCATATGGAAACCACATCGATACCCTTCATTCGGAGATAGCGCGTATAGATGTCCGAGGGAACATAAACTCCTGCCAAATGCCCTATGTGGATGGGGCCATTGGCATACGGCAGCGCCGAAGTTATCAGGTATCGTTTGTATGCTTTCATAACCAATTAAATGATTTTTGTCAAAAAGTTGCTCGAAAAAGCCTCCTATCACATTATGAATAGTAACTTAGTTGAGTTTTTCAGTGTAAAACAAGGCAACAAATATAGAATATTTTTTCCCTTTTATGGAGTTCATATCCCCACCTTTTCTCAAAAAGGGCGATACCGTTGGCATAGTAGCCCCCGCCCGTAAAGTTGTTCCTGAGCAAATAGAACCTGCCATCCGCCTTATCAAAAGCTGGGGGCTAAACGTAATTACCGGGAAAAACCTCTACAACCAATACCACCAGTTCTCAGGGACAGATGTACAAAGGGCTTCGGATTTGAATGAGATGATATCGAACCCTGAGGTATCGGCTATTCTCTGCGCCAGGGGAGGCTATGGCACGCTTCGGTTGCTGGACCTAATTAATCTTAGAGAAGTTCAGCTAAATCCGAAATGGATTGTGGGTTTCAGCGACATTACCGTGCTTCACGGGATGCTCAACTCGTGGTTCATGGTTGAAACCATCCACGGGGCTATGCCCTTTACCTTCCCTCCCGATGGTAACGACAACGAATCAACCACCAGCATGAAGAAAGTGCTTTTCGGTGAAGCACCAACATACGCCATCCCTCCTCATCCTCTCAACAGGCAAGGAAAAGCACAGGGCCGCTTAATCGGCGGGAACCTTTCGATTATACACAGCATCTGCCGAACCAATGCCGATATCACAACCGATGGAAAAATACTTTTCATCGAGGACTTAGATGAGTATCTCTACCACATTGACAGGATGATTATGAGCCTGAAGATGGGCAGGAAGTTAAAGAATTTGGCCGGCTTGGTGGTTGGCAGCATGAACGATATGCACGACAATGAAGTGCCCTTTGGGAAAAATGCGCAGGAAATCATTCTGGATGCAGTTAAAGAGTATGGCTATCCCGTTTGTTTCGATTTCCCTGCCGGGCATGGCGATCGGAATTTGGC
>Ga0116183_1005421_pt1 | contig 12135 bp, 10 predicted proteins | sample AD_UKC078_MetaG_FD_89753 | JGI IMG/M metagenome (GOLD analysis project Ga0116183, IMG submission 89753) | Active sludge microbial communities of municipal wastewater-treating anaerobic digesters from USA - AD_UKC078_MetaG | ecosystem: Engineered > Bioreactor > Anaerobic > Digestate | place: USA...
CTCGAGCAGTGGAAAAACCGCCGCCTGCCCGCGGCGAGGCCGGGGAAGGCCTGTTCCAGGCAGTAGGGACACCGGCGGGACTCGACGGACTGGTTCATCATCAGGCCCCCGGGAGCCACGGCGCCGAGCCGGCCAGTGTCGCAGCAGGGTGATACTCCGCACGCTTGCCGCGACGGTGATGCGCCTGATCCGCGTGGATCCGGTCTTGCCGCCTGCAATACCCTCGAACGCTACCTCGATGGAACCGCGGCCGACTCATCCGGAGAGGGACGAGCGCGTCGAGCGGACGGCAAAACAGATCGAATGGGGAGAGCCCCTTAGTCACGGTATGCCCTCATTCTCCCCATCGAGTCGGCGCCGCGGCATGGACCGGCCGGATGGGCTTTGTCCCGCAGCAGCATCCGGCACTTGTCAACCACCGACTCGGGTGTGATGAGATCGAGGCACACCGGCTGGATACAATCGTCCATCCTGCAAGGGCGACAGCCGACTTCCGCATAGACGACCTCGTAAAGCTCCGGATCCGTGTACGGGTGAAACGTATCGGGGTCTTCCGGTCCAAACAGGGCCACCTGGGGGGTCCCGACTGCCGCCGCGATGTGCATCGGGGCGCTGTCGTTCGTGATCAGCACATCCAGACGGCTGATCACGCAGGTCAACTCCTCCAGGGTCAGCCGCCCCGACAGGTTGATGGCGTCATTCCGCATGCCGCCCAGGACCGCTTCCGCGATATTCTCTTCTCCAGGGCCGCCCAGAAGACCGATGACGACACCTTCCTGTTCGATTAGCCTGTCGGCCACATCGGCAAAGTTCGCGGGGCTCCACCTCCGGTTGCTCCGATGGCCCCCGGGATTGATCCCGACGACGGGTTTCCCCGCAGGCAGAAGCCCCCGGCAGCGATTTTCGACAGCCGGGCTCCAGAACGCCTCGATGCCCCTGTCATCGTCCACACCGCCGGCTGCGCGTGCGATCTCGACCATCACGTCGACGACGTGCCGCCCCGAAAGAGAAGCGGCGGAAACCGTTTTCGTCAGAAATGGACCCAACCCGCAGTTGTCGATCCCGATCCGTTCGCCGGCCCCGGAGAACATCAGGAGACAGCCCATCCGCAGGGCCCCCGCGGCGGACTGCGAAGGGTACAGATTTACGGCGAGATGAAATGCCTTTCGGCGCAAATCCTTCATCACGCCGACGAGACCGGCGAGGCCTGTCTTGCCCGCTTTCCACTGCCGGATTGGAAAGACGGAAATCCTGTCGATGCAGCCGTAATTCCGGGCGAGCGGCGCCGCTTCAGCGCTCGTAAGCAGGTGAATCTCCGCCCCGGGGTGGCCCTTCCGAAGGGCACGCATGCCTTTGGAAGCCAACACGAGGTCGCCGATGCCTGCGGCCACAACAATCAATATCTTTTTGGGCGACTCAGTCATGGAGGCGCGTTTCCTGTTCGCCGTGCGGGGCATAGGAATTCTTCAAAAAAATCAGCAAGAAGCATACCAGCAGGCCAGAGTCACCGGGTGCGGCAGGCCCGGAGACCGCCTGGGCCGACGGAAACGATGGCGGGATACCCCGGGTTCAGACGGCAGGGATACCCGTCCCAGCACAGATAGTAGTCGATCCTGTGGCGCTGCAGCGCCGCATCCAGTTCGTTGACGGAGGCACCCGGAGGGGTAACACCGAGGAAGGTCGTGCCCCCCCTCCCCTCCGCCACGAAATGGGCCAGAAAGAGGGAGCGGTCGTAGAGCCCGTTGGAAGCCAGTCTCCCCTGCACACCCTGCACCGCGAGGACTGACGCCAATTCGTGGACCTCCCTGTTGGAATGCACGTTGGCCCGCAGATCGCGCATCGGGACAAGGATGAAGGACAGGCAGAGCACAAGAAGCGAGATCGTCTTTTTCCGCGGGGTCTGACCCTGCCATCCGAACACAAGAGATCCGCCCAGCGCATGGATCAGCAGGATGCCCAGGTAGAGATACCGTCTGTCCACGAGCGCGGCAGGTATCCTGCTGGCAGTAGGAGAATTGTCAGCAGAAGGAGAAACTTGACATTCCCGATCGTGGCACGAGCGGACATCCCGATCAGGCCGATGGAGACGCATGCGAGGATCGCCATGGAAAAAACGGACCCGGCCTGATAGGCATCCACGGCTTTCAGCGCATTCATCCCCATGCGCGGCATCGTGTCCGATAACACCCGGGACGGGTCCAGCGGTTTCAGGCGTCCCTCGGCCAGCTGCGCAGGATCTTCCCACGCGCTGAGCGCCGATGGCGCGGGAGGTTCCGCCAGTCCCCCGGAAAGATAGGATAGCCCGGAGCCGTCATGGACCAACCGGAGATTGTAAGCTCCCACGGCGCCAATGGTCAGCCTGTCGTACTTAACATAGAGGATGCCAATCCAGACAGAGGAGACCAGGAGGAAGGCTGCCAGCCCGAGGAAAAAGGAGCGTCGCACGTTCGTCCGGCGGATGGAATCGCGCTCGCCGTAATACCGGCAGGCGCTGACGAGCGAAAAGTGCAGAACGAAAAAAGGAAACGCATAGGCCTTGGCGAAATAGGCCAGGGCTCCCAGCAACCCGCAAAAAGCGCCGTCTCGGGGACGTCGCGCATAATCCCGGGCGATGGCGAACCGGACATAAAAAAGCAGAACAACGGCCACCAGGAAGTCCGGGTTCGGGTTCACGATGGAGAAGGCATGGATCACGGGAACCAGGGAAAGCAGCATGATCGTCCGGGCAGGCTCCTCGATGACCAATTCCCTGAAGATCCCCTCGCACCCGATCAACCCGGCAATGCCCGCCGCCAGGGCGAGCAGATGCAGTGCGGCAATCGGATCCACCCCGAGGTAAAGAAAGGGAACCAGCAACCAGGACAGCAGGGGGGACCAGACCCAGTTGACCGCATCGTGGAGTCGGCCTTCCGCATAGTGCCGCGCAATGGAAATGTAGGAGGGCGTATCCGTCGTCATGTGATGCGCGTACAGATGCATCAGAAACAACCCGCTCAAAGCGTGGATCACCGCAACGGCAGGAAGGATTCCGCCCTGCGCCAACCGGACCCGAAGATCAGCCGTGGAATCCACGGATGAGCCGACAGGGCTCGTCCTCAAAGGATCACGCTTATTTTCCGATATGGGTCGACCGGGCATAGAGTGTGATTTCCTTCTGCGGACCGATCCATCTGAAGACGGTTCGGGCAGCATTTCGAAGCGGGGACAAAATCCGGTAATTATGGACCAGGGTCTGCCCGGGATTGCACACGCCGAGCTTTCGGAGTGTCTGCACAGCACCGGTACCTCGCGCACCGACCGTGCGGAGAACACGGAATCCCTCCCTCTCGACCAGGGCCGACAGAGTCTTCCGCTCAAAGTACCAGCAGTGGAGGGGAACGGGCCCGTAATCAAAATCCTTCACGGACCGCGCCGTCGGCACGCTGATGACGAGGAGTCCCCCGGGTTTCAGGACGCGCCGGATTTCGGCGAGTTCGGAGACCGGATCGGGAAGATGTTCCAGCACGTGCCAGAGGGTGACCACGTCGAACGATCCGGAAGGGAAACGGGCATCGGCGAGCGTTCCCGTAAGGACGGGCAGCGCGAATCGTCGCCTGGCGTATTCCGACTCAGTCCGCGCGGGTTCGACGCCCCAGGCATCCCATCCCTTTTCCCGGCATACGGAGAGAAAGAATCCCCATGCCGAGCCGATGTCCAGGATGCGCCCGGCATGGGCATGCTCTTCGATTCGGTCAAGCTCTTTCCGGAACCGTTCGATAAAAAGAATCTCTTCGCCTGTGGGATCAGCAGTCGGGTCGGCAGCCAGCTCTCCGGATCCAGCGTAAATGTCCATCAGGGCCGCGAACTCCGGCATGGGATGCAAAGAAACCAACCCGCAGCCGGTGCACCGTTCGTAACGGTATCCCGCCAACTCATGAACAGGGCTCTTTTCCTCACCCCCGCAGAGGATGCAGCTCATGGTCTCCATCGCCCGTCCATTCGTGATGATGCCCGAACTGCAGGGTTCCTGCAGCCCCGGAAATGGCGCCCAGGACCCTCTCGGGTCTTATGCCCCGCATGCAGTCATGCGTACCGATCCGGCATGTCCCGGAGTTGCAGCCAATGCATGCCAGCGCGTCGAGGCGCAGCACAACATGCCGGCCGTCCCTGGGATACCACCGCTGCCTGACCGTGGGCCCCATGAAGGAAACCGTTGGGACGCCAAGCGCCACCGCCACGTGCAAAGGCCCGGAATTGTTGCACACCAGAATGCGGCATTGCGAAAGCCGTGCCGCGAACTGGCGGATATCCTCCGTGACACACTGCACGATGTGCGCGCTTGTCCGGGAGAGCACGCGGCTCAGGATCGGTTCGTCCCCGGGGCCGCCGAACAGGATGATCCCGTATTCGCCCGCCTGCATGAGCCGATCGGCCAGGGCGGCGTAATAGTCGGCAGGCCATCGCTGGGTCTCGTAGTGCGCACCGGGATGGATGGCGACAAACGAGCGGGCCCCGCCGCCTTCACGCAGCAGCCACCGTCCGGCGCTCTCGACTTCCGATTTGCTCAGGAAGATCTCGGGGCGGAAGCCGCTCGCCGGTATTCCCAGCGGTTTCAGCGCTCCCAGGTTTGTTTCGACGACGTGCTGATCCGCGGCCGGCCGCTCCAGCACCCGGGTCAGAAAGACCTCCCGGCCTCCGCAGGGATAGCCGATCCGCTGCGGCGCGCCGGTCGCGCGGGCGATCCACGCGGTTTCCATTTCCCGGTCATCGTAGGGATCGATCGCCAGATCGAACCGCAGTCGCTTCAATTCATGAAGGAGTGCCCTCTTTGCGCGGATGCTCCAGGCCCGGTCATAGACGATGACGCGGTCGACACGGGGATTGTTCTCCAGAAGAGGCGCTGCGGCGGGGCCGGCCAGAACCGTCAATTCCGACGAGGGGAACCCCTCTTTGAGGGCCCGGATGGCCGGCGTGGAAAGGACCAGATCGCCGACGCGGTCGATGCGGATGAAAAGGATTTTTCGGATGCCCTCTCCCCCCAATGCCGCGTCCGCCGCTGTCAACCGGAGCGGGGCGGCGGCGATCCGCAGAGCGGCCTTCCGCAGGGCAAGACCGGCAAGGATGATGGTGCGTTTCGTCATGCCTGCGACGTGTCCTCCGGTATGCCCACGGCCTCGATCGCGTTGAAGATCTTCAGGCCAAAGAGATGGTACGGGATGACGGCAGCGACGTTCAGCCATTTCTTGGCCGGCTCGACGATCCCGTAATCGGGCCCCATGCTGCAGCAGCGGAAGCCGGTTTTTTCCATGTATTGAACCAGCGTTTTCGCTGAAAAGTGGAAAAGATGGATTTCACGATCCTCCGGGGAAAATCGCCTCAGGGGCTTGCCCCGAACAACCCGGTAGGCCATCTGCATGGCGAGATCGTTCACATTGGGCACGGCGACCATCAGAACGCCCGTTGGATTGAGAATGCGTCTCACCTCGGCCAGGTACCGTGCCGGGTCCGTCACATGCTCGAGAACATGCCAGAGGGTGACGGCATCGAATTCCCCGTCGCGGAAGCGGGCCTCCGCAAGTTCCCCGCAATGAATCTCCCGGTCGAGCCTGCGCGAGGCGTAATCGGCCGCACACCGTGAAAGCTCCGTTCCCTGAACCTCCCACCCCCTTTTCCTGACCAGGGGCAGAAACGTCCCTTCCCCACATCCGACATCGAGAAGCCGCCCCCCCGGGATCCATTGTTCGAGGCGGTCGAGCCGAGCCTCCCACATCGCCAGGCGCCTATCACGCTGGGCACCGATCCACTCGCCGTAGTATTCCCCGTCATAGTGCTCGTGGAGGGTCTTTGCCGGAGGAACCGGATGGACGAACACAAGCCCGCAGCGGCCGCAGCACAGCACCCGATAGGGGGACGCGTGAGACTCCAGCACCCGGAATGCGTCATGTCCGCACAGATTGCACGCAACGGCCGGCATTTTTTCTTCCTGTCAGGAGTGTCCGGTAAAGATCCTGGGTTTTGCGGACATTCCGCTCGAGACTGAACAGCTCCTCGGCCCGATGCCTCGCCGAGGCGCCCATGGCTTTTCTCAACGCGGCGTCCCCGGCAAGCCGGATCAGCCTTTCCGAGAGCGTGGAAGGATCGGACGGCGGGACGACAAAACCCGAACGTCCATCCTCCAGGGCCTCCGGCGCCCCTCCTCCGGAGGTGACGATCACCGGCTTGCCGCAGGCCATGGCCTCGATGACGGAACGCGGAAAGGCTTCGCGGACGGCGGACGGCAGCACGAAAATGTCGATCGCTTTCAGGACGGATGCCATGTCGTCCTGATGGCCCATGAACGTGACGCGATCCGAAATGTCGAGTTCGGCCGCTTTCTGCCGGCAGACCCTCTCGTAGGAAGAATCCACGGTTTCACCGGCGAGGAGGATGTGAAAATCCGCGCCCGCTTTCCTCAGGGTCCCGCCCGCCGCGATCAACGTCTCCTGCCCCTTCATGGGCTCGATCCGGCCGGCGCTGGCGATAATGAGTCGGCCCGTCGGGATGGGAACCGACTCGCGCCAGGCCACTCCCGACGTGCCGCTGAAGACATCGAGGTCCACACCATTGTGGATGGTGACGAGTTTTTCCGCGTTGCATATTCCGTTATAGCGATCCCTCAGGGCATCGGCCACGAGAACGACCCGTGTCGCAAGCCTGCAGAGAATCCTGTCATAGGGATCTGCATCCATGGCTCTCGCGTGCCAGACGAGCGGGAGTCCGCGCAGACGGGCAGCCAGACCCGCATAGAGCGTATTCCGGGGCCCGTCGGAATGAAGAAGATCGATCTTCCGGTCGTCGATGACGTTGAGGAGCAACCGCAGGGCGGAAAGGTCACGCAGGATGCGTTTCGGGCTTACCTGCGGCAGGGCGATGACACATACCTCCACCCCTTTCTCCTCGAGCTGGCGCGCAAGCCCGCCCTCGGAGGGAACGACGACGCTGGGCCGGAACGCCAGCCGGTCAAGCCCCGTCACGAGATGAAAGAGGCTTTTCTGCCCCCCCCAGCGGAGATTGCCGAAGCTGGAAAAGTACAGGATGCGGTCCGGTTTACGCTGCATGGTGCGTCCCCGCTATCTCCTCATCGTAAAGCGCCTGGATCTGCCCCATCATCCGGTCCAACGAGAACTTGCGATCGTACATTGCCCTGCCCGCATCGCCCATTCGTTTGCGGAGTGCCGAACTGCCTAGGAGAGTATCCAGGGCACGGCACAGATCCCCTGCATCGCGGGGTTCGACCAGAACGCCATTGACGCCGTCTTCCACGACCTCCGGGATCCCCCCGAGGCGTGAGCCGACAAGGGGAATCCCGGCACACAGCCCCTCGACAAGGGCGACACTGAGTCCTTCCCTCTCGATGGTCGGCAGAACGAGCACATCGGTGAGACGCAACACGGGACGGACGTCTTTCCTGACGCCGGCAAAGACGACCCTCGAAGCAAGGCCATGGCCTCGCGCCTGCTCTTCCAGCCGTTTACGGCGACTGCCATCGCCGACGAAGACAAGCCGGGACCTTTCATGGTTGGCGGCGATGCGATGAAATGCCTCCATGAGGACTGCCTGCCCCTTGTTGTCGGAGAGCGATGCCACCTCCGTGATCACCCTGTCGCCAGGACGGATGCCCATCGCGGCCCGGACGGAATCGATCTCCGCCTGGGAGCAGGTATCCGCCCGGCAGGGCGCGGCATTGTAGATGACGCAGGTCTTGCTGCTCTGGATGCCCAGCACCGTCGAGAGGTTCTCTCGAACCGCACCGGAAACGCAGATGATTCGACTCGTCCCGGAGGACAGGATTCTCTCGATCCGGTGATGGCGGGAGTGCAGGTTCGTGTGGACCGTGTGTACGTGGTGAATGACGACGGGCACCTTGGCGATTGCGGCTGCCAGCCGGCCGAACGTACCGGCGAAGTACCCGTGGGTGTGAATGAGATGAAAGCCCTCGCGGCGCATCCGGCGGGCCAGGCGTAGCACGTTGACGGGATTGTGATAGCTGCGCAGTTCAAGGATCTCGACAGGAATCCCCTTGCGCTTCAGTTCGTCGGCGATCGCGCCGCCGCGGGCCAGGCACCAGACCGAGACATCGTACCGATCGCGGTCCAGCGCCATGACGATACACTGGACGACTCTCTCGAGGCCACCGATGTTCAGGTCTTCAACCAGTTGGAGAATCTTTTTTCTGGCCAAGCCTCAGTCCCCTCTTGCGAGATTCAGCAGGGATTCAACCCGATGCAGGTAGGTATGCCGGCGGAGGGCTTCTTCGCGGCCCGCCTGCGCTATTCCATGCCTTTCACCGGGATGCTCCAGATAATAACGAACCTTCGCGGCCAGATCCTCCCCGTCGGAAATGCTCACCAGGTGTTCCCCGTCCCGGAACAGTGCCAGCACGTCCCGCTGCCGATCGCACAGCACGAAGGATCCGCAGGCCAGCGCCTCGAATACCCGCGGACTGGCCTGGTATACGGGGTAGCGGCCCGACGGGTCACGGTAGTGTGTTGCCAGAACAATGCGGCTTGCCGAATAGATTTTCTGCCATTCCCCGGGTGAGGTGTGTGCGCCCCGCAGGTGCCGGTGTAGCGGCGATCCTGCCGGCAGCTTCTCCCAGCCCGGCCCCCAGATGCCGAGATCAAACCCGCAGAGCCGTTCGAAAAGCGCCGCTCTTTCGGGATAATGCGAACCGACAAAGACCACGTCGTGACCGTACCGCGCCCGCTCTTCGGGGGAAAGAGCAACCGGATGATGCCGCACGGGATCGCACCCCATGGGAAGCCAGCGGGCACGGGAAATCCCTGCTTGCTCCAGGATCTCCACCGCTTCCGTCCCCTGACAGAACACATGGTCGTAGAATGCCGCCGCCCGGGGTATGCCCCAGTCACCGGCGGGCGCATCGGTAGTCCAGAGTGCTGTTGTGATGCCGGAGGCTCTCATTGACTGAACGGTCGTGATCAACACACGCTCGCCCCCCATGACGATCGCCAGGCGGGGGCGTTCCCTGCGGGCAAGCCGAAGCAGGCGCCGGTTGAGGACGAGAAGATCCATTCTCTGGGCCCACGGAATACGGTGACGCACCCGACCGGGAATCACGTGTCGTCGATCATCGTAGACGATCAGTTCGCATCCGAGGGTGCGAATGGCGTCCTCCGCGTATTCCGTAACGGTTTCGTAGTTCGGGTTGTGATACCCGGAAAAGAGAATCGTCACTCCCCTTGCCCCTTGAAGAAGGAGTTCGCCTGCAGCCAAGCCTTGGCGAGCAAGTAGTAGCCGTTCCACTCCAAAGGGCTGCAACGAATGGCCCTGATGAATTCCGGGCAGGCTTTTTCTGGCAGAGCATGTTCGAGATAGTAGAGCCCGCGCATGCAGTAAGTGCCTTTTCGGAACAGAGGCAGCGCCTCCTTAAGTCCGGGTCGCTCCGCGGCCATTGCCGTAAGATGCTGAAGGAACACAAGCCGGGCCTCCTGGAAAGCAGCCCCCGCCGAGTAATTCCGCTCGTGGCGCACCCATTGCTGAACCGCCCCGGGTTCATACCGAAGCGTCACGTTGGAAGCAAAAAGTCGAACGAAAAATTCAGCATCATCCAATCCCGTAAGATCCGGATCCTCGGAGAACCCGCCGATGTCTCCGTACACATGTCGTCTAAGCATGAGCGTCTGCATGGAGACGAGGGCGGCTCCCGCGGCCATCTGCCTGAGGCACTCTTCGCCCGTGGCTTGCCGGCTTGTGAACCGGTCGATCCGCTCACCCTGCTCGGTCACCCGCTCGTAATCGGAATAGACGGCCTCCGTTGCCGGGTCGGCCATGAAAACGGCCGCCTGACGGCGAAGCCGATCGGGAAGCATAACGTCGTCCTGGTCGATGAAGCACAGCAGTCCGGCATGGGATTCCGCGACGCCCCGATTCAAGGCGGCGCCCTTGCCGGCATGGGGCATTCGGCAATAGCGGATTCGCTCGTCCTCGAAAGACTGAACGGTTTCCCGCGGAGACATGCTGGAGCCGTCGTCGACGACGACAAGCTCCCACGAGACGCCCTCCTGGACGGAGACGCTTTGGATTGCCCGGCGAATCCATCGTTCCCCCTCGTAAAAAGGGAGAATCACCGATATTTCGGGTTGTTCTGTCATCATGCAATCCTGATCAACGGATCAGGAAATGCAATTATTCAGCCAGATCGACAGGGCAGCGCCGTCTCTTTTTGCTTCCCGGCACGACGGGCACGGCACGGACTCCGAGCGGGAATGGAACGGTTCTTGTAAGATTAACAATGGTTTCAGCCCAATCCGAATGGCTAGCCCGGAAGAGCGGAACATGCGTATAGAGAGTTTTTCACGAAGAATAGCCAAAAACCTTTTGTGGAATATTACCGGCCAGGGATGGCTTCTGCTGCTGACCTTCTTGGCCACGCCTTTCCTGATTCGCCGCCTCGGCGTCGAACTCTACGGAATCTACATCCTCGTCGCCATCCTGGTGGACTACTGCTCCTTCGCTCAGTTCGGGATTGTCGACGCATCAGTCAAATACGTCACGGAGAGGCGTGCTCGGGAGGAACAGCGCGGTGTGCAGGAAACCTTCTGGACGGCAATGCTCAGCCAGGCCGTTATCGGCTTTGCGGGGGCGATGACGATCCTGTCCCTGACGGACCTGCTGGTGGGCCATGTGTTCAGGGTCCCCGAAGGGCTCGTCCGGGAGGCCCGATTTGCCATCACCATGGGTGCGATGTCCTTCTCCCTCTCGATGGTCACCTCAGTGACAACCGGTGCACTGCGCGCCGTCGGCCGCTTCGATCTCATCAACATCGCCGGCATTCTCTGGGGAACCCTCCAGACCGGGGCCGCCGTGGCCTTGCTGTGGTTGGGTCAATCGCTGTCCGCCATCCTTTTTTCGAACCTCTGCGTTCAGCTTCTGTCCCTCGTGATGCTTGGAACTTTTGCCCGACGGCTTCTGCCGGTCACGATGCCACCGGCCTGGAGCACGGCCGAGATGAAACGATTGTTGCGCCTCGGGGGCTTCCTCACGGTATCCGGCGTCGCGGGGCCGATCCTGACGAACATCGAAAAAATGATTCTGTCCGCCATCCACACCGTTTCCGCCCTGACTTACTACCATGTGCCCTTTTCCCTGATCAACCGTCTAGCCGTGATCCCCTCGTCGTTCTCATCGGTCTTGTTCCCTGCTTACAGCTATTTCCAGGGGAAGCAGGACATGGAAGCGAACCGATCTCCACCGGCGCAGCACGCTTTATCTCCTGTATCTGTTCGGCGCACCGCTGCTGTTCTGTATCTTTTTCGGCCACACATTTCTCGCGTGGTGGGTGGGCTCCGATTTCGCCGAGGCTTCGACAGTCATCCTGATGATCCTCTCAGGGGCGGGGCTCGTGAATGCCCTTGCGTACCCGTCCATCACCCTGCTCAACGGTATGGGAAGGCCGCACATCCCCGCCGCATTTCACGTGATCGAAACCCTCATCTACATTCCCGTTTGTTATTGCCTCATCCTGACGCACGGTCTGACGGGCGCCGCCTCTGCATGGTTCTTCAGGGTTTTTCTCGACATGCTGCTGCTTCACGCTGCATCGTGCCGTTGCCTGGGGCAGTCCTTGCTGAAATGGTACCTTGATCTTCTGTCACGGGGGCTGCCTTACCTGCTGGTCTGCGGATTCACCCTCTGGGGATTCCGCGAATTGCGGATCGAAGGTCATCCCTCTGCACACGTGATCGGATGCTGCCTGGTTGCGGCATTCTACGGGTATACGTTCTGGATGAAGATTCTCGACGCAAAGGCCAGGGACAGCATCCTCGGGCAAGCAAAGGGGGTTGGCGGATGAACGTCGGCTTGGAACGGGTCCCGCAATGCATGATTTGCGGAACGGAAGGCCCGTGGTTGCATCGAGATCTGCGGGATCCCCGCTATGGCGTCCGCGGCCGGTACCATTTTCGGAGGTGCCCCCGCTGCAGCCTCGTATGGCTCGATCCCCGCCCAGACCCCGCGAGCATTGCCCTCTGCTATCAGAAATACTACACGCATACCGCCGAGCCTTTCGGCTCGTGCTTTCCCGAGCGGAGACGCTTCAGGCACTTGCGAGACAGCATCCGAACTGCCATTCTTTGCGGTCATTTCGGTTACCGCAAC
>Ga0116183_1005423_pt1 | contig 12128 bp, 10 predicted proteins | sample AD_UKC078_MetaG_FD_89753 | JGI IMG/M metagenome (GOLD analysis project Ga0116183, IMG submission 89753) | Active sludge microbial communities of municipal wastewater-treating anaerobic digesters from USA - AD_UKC078_MetaG | ecosystem: Engineered > Bioreactor > Anaerobic > Digestate | place: USA...
CACCCTGCAAGACGACCTTCACCTGGGTGCAAAGATCAGATGCCATTAAGAATAAAGGTATATTTGCCGCATCGGAGAATGGCATGTCATGACTGTGGATCATCTGTTCAACAAGGCCACCAATATCACTGCCGGCAATATACATTTCATGGTGATCGGTACCGAAAAGTTTTGCAATCCGTTTGGCTTTGGGCAATTCTCCACCATCTCGGGAAAAATCGAACCCTGCCGAGAAGGTGGTCAATTTACCTTTATAATGCATCGAGGCAAACGCAGTAATAGCACTTGAATCCACCCCTCCTGACAGAAAAACCCCCACAGGCACATCGCTCACAAGTTGACGCCTGACCGCCTGTTCAAGCAGACGACATGTTTCTGCAATCAGAGTCTGTTTATTATGATTTTCAAGTACTTGGTCAGCTTGACGGGGGAGAGACCAGTATTCCCGAATAACGTATTGAAATGTATTTAAATCAAGTTCAAGATAGTGCCCTGGCAACACCTGCATGATTCCCTGATAGAGTGTTCTGCCCCCGAGAACATTTCCGTAATACAGCCATTCATGCAATGAAGAGATATCAAATACTGGTTTCAGTCCAGTCAGGGCGTGAATAGCTTTTATTTCGGAAGCAAACACAAGCCCTGTTGGTCCGAATCGATAATATAGCGGCTTGATCCCGAGTCTATCTCGAACCAGCCAGAGTCTTTGTAATTGTTTATCATATATCGAAAACGAGAACATTCCATTCAGTTTGATCAACGAATCTATTCCGTTTTCTGCAAATAAGCGTAATACAACTTCCGTGTCTGAACTGGACGCAAGGTCAACCATACCGACCTCTTCCACCAGCTCTCTAAAGTTATATACCTCGCCATTATAACTTATTACAAAACGTCCATCATGAGTACGCATCGGCTGATTACCTGCTTCTGACAAATCAAGAACGATGAGACGGGTGTGTCCAAGCCAGATCTTTCCATCTTGATATTGTCCTTTGCCGTCAGGACCGCGATGACTAAGTGATTCCAGGGCAGCTTGGAGCCGTTCTCCTTGGATACTTATACATTCTGATGAATTTGATGCGAAACCAACTATTCCACACATATCTGTCAATTGTCCTTACATGATCTCGAAAATCCAGGCAGCAACACATCAAGATACTGTTGGGCAATATCTTTAATTTGGAAATGACTTGCCCTTCTTTGAACCTCTGGGGGTGAGGGAGCGTCGATCGAATCCAAGATGGCATCAGACATGGCCTCAGGGCACCCGGATGGCACCAGCCGTCCCCACTTCCCTTTCTCAAGGATTTCCATCGCGCCCGCATGACAATCAGTGCTTACTACGGGGGTACCGCATGCAAGTGCCTGCATAAGGGCATTGGGACAACCTTCCGTGAGAGAAGAACAGACAAAAACCTTCGCGTTTAGCATCCAGGGGAACGGGTTCCTGACAAACCCTGGAAGATAAACATCATCCTGCAAACCAAGTTGAGAAATAAGAAACTCCAGACGCTCTCGGTCAGGACCCTCTCCTAAAATCACTAAACGGCAATCACGTATTGACCTTATAATTGAAAAAGCCCTGATGAGCGTTTGGAAATCTTTCAATACACTAAGACTGCCTACGCCGAGAATAATAGGCGGAGATCCAGGGACACACCACGGATGCTCAGCAGGCATCTTGCTCAATCGCCTGATATTGTCTAGATCAAGCGGATTATAAATAACTTTTAATTTTTGTTGGGCTAAGTAAAAGGAACGAACAAGGTCCTCTGCCCCATATTTAGAATTCACTATAATGACATCAGCGAAACGATACATCATTTTCATAATCTGCAGAATAATCCACCTTCGAATGGAACGAACTTCTCGATAAATGGCTGTAGGAACAGACCGCACGGATATCACGCAACGTATTGGGATATCTGAAAACATACATGCCAATATTGTAACAATATTCGCATGATCCAATCCGGAGATAATCACATGGGGCCGTTCAGTACGCAAGTAACGTATCAGGTGTTGCAAAGAAGCCAGAACGCCTGATGAATTGAAATCAATACAACGGACACTGCTTGAGAGTTCCTCATAATAAGGGCCGCGTGCAGCCACAAGGAGAAAATCCACACAGATTCCTTGAGAAACAAACTCATTTGCCAGTTGAACAAACACACGCTCAGCCCCTCCACCTTCTAGTGAAGGGAGATACATGGCAATTTTCTGGTGATTCATGTGCGAGATGTTATCCTATCTGTTTCTTAGAAGAACCCTGAAGTTTAAATATACTCTGCTCCCATTGCTCCATAATCTTATCCTGTTTGTAGGTCTCCCTCACCTTCATTGCCTCTAATCCCATTTGTTCGCGCAGGGCGGGCTGACATATCATTTCCGCAATAACCCGAGCAAGAGTGCTCACATCTTCAACAGGAACAAGGCGTCCATTTACTCCATCTTGAATAATATCTGAAGGTCCGAATTCACAATCTGCACTGATGACAGGCGCACCCATGCTCATAGCTTCAAGCAGTACATTCGGAAACCCTTCAAACCTCGAAGGTTGAACAACCAGCCCAGACTGTGCCATCCATTTCTCCACTTCATCACTCTGGCCGATGAAATCCACCCGGTGCTCAAGCATCAAATCATTTCGCAATTGCATTAACTTTTCATACTCATTTCCTTGCCCAACAATTGCCACTCTCCACTCATTGAACTCAGAAGCTATGCGCGAAAAAGCCCTTAACAATAAATCAAATCCCTTTTGCTTTGAAAGGTTCCCGACTGCGACAATAAGATTCTCGCGCTTGTAACTCAATTTGGGCATTTCGCGAAGTGGATTAGGAATAACCATTGATTTTATTCTACAATGCTCATCTATCCAGAGTTTCAAATCATTTGTCTGAACGATCACGGTATCTGCATGGGCATAGAATAAACGTCTTAATATCTTCCATGGAATGGTAATCCTGTTTTCAAGGATCGGATTGTTTCGCTCCGAAATAACTACATGCTGTTTTAATCCCATGCATGCCGTTATTGTGAGGAGATTAGAAACGGTAAGAAAACTCAGAATTATATCCGGTTTTGTTTTACGTATCAGACCACGGAGTTTTTGAATCCGACCTAGATTGGATTTAATCTTGGAGAAAACAGAATCGTTAGGAGAATACACATCAAGCCACGCCCTTTTGATCCCTGGTGCAAGAGAATAAAAGTCGGCAACCTCAGGACTACACCAGGTAGCAAACGTAACATTCCAGCATTTATTCGCCCAATAATTGGCCATATCCGATATGACCCGCTCAGCTCCACCACCCTGCAGACTACCTGTTATCAATAGAATATTCGGTGTTCCATCAAAAGGAGAACCAGCACCGTTTGCAACCATTTCATTCTCTGGGTCTTCTACAAGCATACGTCTCGAGTTGCTTGTTAATATTGATTATTTCCAAGTCTGGCAATTGCCAGAAAAGAATGTCCACAACACGGATTCAGGGTAGTGCAGACAGCTTTCCGAAGAATGCGTTTCGCAACGGAATTTGAAGGCCTGAGAAGCCATTCAATCTGCGGTTGATAAATATTCATGTCTTCCAACATTGATATTTCAGACATCCGGCCTCTCCAGTGCACCAGTGTAAAACCATGTATCATAAGCTGTGAGCAAACTTCTTCCTTGTTGAGTGCAAATTGGTAGAAATTTTCTGGTTCACTATAAAAATCTCTGCATGGGTAATGGCCTCGTTTTACTTTATATTTGCGATATGGCGATAACCAAGGAGCTGTTAAGAATAGATACCCACCAGGCCTGATCACACGAGCAGCTTCTGACAAAATTGAGCCATAACCATCCCAAAAATGCTCAATTACGCCAATAGACCAATAACCATCAAAATAATCGTCTGGAAAATCCAGCAATCTAACGTCTCCCAACCGTATATCAGTATCTGGAAAATATTGGATCGCTTGCTTCACTGATGGCTCCGCAAAATCAATACCAATTGCTTTGAACCCTCCGTCCGTCATCGCCTTTACTTTATCAGCTCGACCGCATCCACCTTCAAGCACCCGTGAGCCAAGTTGTAAATACTGTGCGGTCACGGTAACCACTTCCCCTTTTGAATTCACTGCAGGCTTACCCTCTGTTTTCCACCAAGAATCCCAGAATTCTGGGGTTGCTTTCTCCTTGAGGTAAACCAAACGATCGACTTTTTCCCAATAGGCTACATATCTCATAGAAAACCCTTGTTCTTAGGAATGCTCAGCTGCATGGTTTTGCTGGAAATAAGGGCAACGCTGACAGCAATAAAGAAAGCGAGTGATGAATTATAATACATGGTCCCTGCCAACGTTATAATAAAAAAACAGACAAGGGTCCCGAATATTAATGAAGGAATATATCCATGGCTCAGTTTTCGGAGAAGAAATAAACGCCGCACAATGGATATGAAGATTGAATAAAAAAGAAGAAAGCCAATAAGGCCAAAATTATAAAGCAGGTCCACGGGAGTTGCATGGGATGTTTTACCGAAATCATATCGAAATGCCTCAACACCATGTCCAAAGATAGGATTGTTCATCCACCCACTCAATCCCTGCTCCGCCCATTCAGTCCTTAATTCAACACTTCCATATCCCTGCACATTTTCTTGTGTTTCCAATATTTTTACACCTATTGATACACGTTTGATCCCATCATGAATTCTTTCATTGAGAGTGTTGCTTGAAACAATTATTAGAAAAAATATGAGTATTGCCATACAAGCAACAGTACTTTGGGACAAAAATCTTTTTATCAGCATCTTTGAGCGAATCGACTTCATCCTGGCTGAAAATATAATTCCACTGACCACGCCAGACACAATCCCTAAATTGGTTTTGATTGAGGTGGTTGCGAGAATAAGCATTGCAAGAAAGAAACTGATTATTATTAACATATTTTTTGATCGCGCATAATTAACCATTACCAGAATGACAAACAATCCGGATAGATACATGAGAGCAACTGCATTGTAGGAAAACTTCTCGGGGATAACGAAAGGAAACCCATACGAGATAGTGTAATACATCGCTGCCACTATAAAACCAAAAAACGTACCACTTAATACTATTTTTTGGTTGTGATATTTCATCAAAGAGCCAAACAGGATCATGACAAAAATAAAATTTATTGCCGGCACAAGAGTATTCATACTCATCCGAAGGTCGATTGTCCAAAACAGCGCAATAAACATATAACCAACAAAAAAACAATACAGCAATATTTCTCGACTCATGAATATCCTTGGAATACGCAAGACATGGAGCATAAGGAGAAAAATCAGGATTACACATAGACGGGCAGAATGAAATGACAACGAGTATGTTTCCAGGGTAAGGACAAAACCTGCAATCGCTGCCTGAATGAAGGACCAAATGCGTAACTTATGAGATAAGATAAAAAGGCCTCCTGAAATGGTGACGAGAATATGCTGATATTTTGTCAGCGTTTAGGTGCGGGTATTTATTATTCTTGCAGGCACACCGGCCGCAGTGACATTGGCAGGTAAAGACTTTGTCACAACACTACCAGCACCAACAATGGTGTTCCGACCGATAGCGACACCATCGAGAATGTGGACACCTGCCCCAATCCAAACATTGTCTTCAATGGATATTCCGCGCCTTTCAGAACCTGATTGATAGAGAGGCACATCATCACTGGGAGCTTTGTGATTCGCAGGAATAATCACTGTATGTGCTGCAATTCTCACGCTATTGCCGATGCATGTTCCTCCGTGCCCATATATAATAGTGAAAGGATTGATGCTGCAATTATTACCAATTTTGATATGCCCTCCGTATGTCATGAACATCGAATAAGGATGAACATCACATTGCTCACCAATAGTAATCCCCCCGCCTCCACAGATGCGAAAAATGCTTTTCGAAGAGATCCACGAGGTAGGGTGCACATGAATCGGACAGCCAAAGAATCGGGCTGATAAATATAACCGCCGCAATGATACTATTAATTTATACTTATAATTTATCATTCTTTCCATGGGATGCTGGTATCTCTCGAGCAACCAATAAGAAAGGTTGGCAGGATATGCCCTTTCTTCTGAAATATTAATCGGATATGCCTGGAAGCGCTATGGCCCCGCTCAATATTTGTCGATAAATTTCTGAGAAATTCTTTATTCTTGCCTCTCTCCAATCTGTTTCTTCAGGATCTATAGAAATTGAATTCTGCTCAATCCATAGAAGATACTTATTAAGAAATTTTTCATTAAAAAAATCCGTTAACGTATTATTTTCAATTTCCTTGATGGCGTCTTCGATATCTTTGGTTGATTCTATTCTGAAACAAGCAGGATGGTCTTTATATGCAGGTAAGCCAAAAGCAAGAACTGGTTTGTTCCTCAAGATTGCCTGAAACCCCACTTTCCCTGTTAAGGTCGCAACAGCAATACTTTTATCAATCAATTCAAATGTATCAATATCCATTGGACACACCTTGACATTTCTCAGTTTTGATACATCATCATAAAAATTCTTTGTCCTTATTGCGAAGTCAAGTGGCCGAAGCCAGATAGTTGGATGTTCACGGACATATAAGGTCCACCCCTCAGGTAACGCCCACGAAATCAACCTGATAGCATTCCATTGTTGGGCATAAGAGAGACCTTCCGGCAAGGAAGTTCTCTCTGGTTGATAGTGCATGAAATATGTAATAAATGGGTCCTCATCCAGTTTTTTTTCACTAACCCTTGAATAACTCTTGTATAAATCAAATTTCAGATAAGTTTTCATGAACCTCAATGGAAGCGAGGAGATCTTTCCCGATATCAGCCATAGAAACTCTCGTTTATATGACCACCATCGATTTTTATTTGCACCTTTTATGGCATGCAAATTGAGACGTGAGATTGGAAATCCATTTTTATCCCGAGAACCAGGCTTGCTATCTCTTTGCTCTCTCACAATTTTCTTTGTAGATTCTGCTAATTGCATTTTGGGATGTTCATTATTCAACAAAACCACACTCTGCGTGTCCATTCCACAATATACCCAAGCTCTGTCAATAATTGGAGTACGCTCTAGAATATATACAGGCAATCCTATATATTCAAAACACTTAGCAAGGATCCATGCTTCTAATGAATGAGGTGTAGAGCTTGAAATCAAACAGGAGGGGTTTGTTTTCCTGATTATTGAAATACTATTTACCACTACTCTTTCAATTAATATGGAATTGTTAAAAGCACTGTTTATTGATGATCTCGATGCTAAATAGTGTGCACGGGCATCGGATAATAACCTCCTTAACGCGTCTTCATATAATACCTTATCATCATTGCAAAGATGGTCAAGAAATATCGCGGTAAGAGAATTCCGCGTGAATACTCTATCAGGCTTAATCCGGTCCAGTCCATCCAGACTGATGTTTTCAATTTCCTTTTTTTCATGTATTAGGATACCACATACATCATCTGTTAAATATTTGCTCAGTCTCAATAAATGAGGTTGGCGTCCGGGTATAATGAAAATTTTCTTATTAGAATTATTCTTTTTTCTTTTCATGCTTCTCTTTCTCGATTTTAACTTTCCGTGATGTTTTCAGAAAACTAAGGAAGAATGGAAAAAATTCATCCAGGTTTTTTTATTGACTTGTTCCAGAGCCACTCTGCCATTTCCAGATCAAAAGGATCATCGATATTAACTACAGGACGATCCACTATCACTGCAGCACAGTCATCTTCTAAAATATGACCATGATCAACCAGTGTTTCTCGACATACAGCATAGCAAAGACCATTTCTGTGATATAACTGTGGTACACTCTGCCGCAGAGCATGTTTTTCACCCTGTTTTAGAAAAAATCCAACGCAACCCCTATTATCTACAGTCAATGACTTATGAGGAGTATAATGCGCAGGTGTTGGACTTACAGTTGCTGCTGCTTTATAATTATTATTTATTAATAGATCTATAGTCCTTTCAATATCCTCCGGGGTACGTAAAGGGCTTGTCGGCTCAAGAAGAATTGAAATGTCAAATCGCATCTTATAATGATTCTCTGTTGCAATCCAAGCATGTCGCCACATATCAACAGACGAAGACATATCGCGTGCATACTCTTCAGGCCGTGTAAAAGGAACATCCAAACCATGTGCCCGTGCTTCTGCGCAGATTTCATCACAATCAGAAGATAGTATTCGGACATCAACCCAATGAAGCGAAGCGGCAACTCTTGCGGCATGGGCCACAAGAGACAAACCACCGATCGAACAAAGATTCTTGCGTGGAATCGACTTTGATCCACCACGTGCTGGAACCACCGCAAGTACTGTCCTGCCTTTATAACTCATTGGCATACCTCGACCACAGCTCCGGTTCTTGAACTCTCTCTTGCAGCCTCAATGAGCCGCATTACTTTTATACCATCTTCCATGTCGCATGAGGGTGGTTCTTTTCCGCCTAAAACATTAAGGAATTCTTGTGCAACCCGGATGAACATTTCATTTCTCTCATAATGAAATGCTTCTACCTCCCATTTTTGTTCCGGAAAACAGCCGATTGCAATTTCATTTTCCTTCCAGAACAATGTACCGTCGGTGCCTCTGAACCTGATCGTGCGTTCATGCGGACGGCCGTGCAAATCAAGGTGCATGCTAATTCTTATTTTGCTGTCATATTCGATGAACATATCAACATTATCATCTGTTGATATTTCGAGATCACTTATTCTATCAATGCGGGCAAACATGCGCTTGGGCATACCAAAAAACCAAAGCATCAAATCAATCCAATGACTTTCATCCAATAAAGCTCCACCACCAAGATCCCTACTTGACATAAAAAAATCTTGATAACGCTCCCACGGATGCCAGTCAGCAAGATGAGCAGATAAATCAAATTGCACATGCAGTAGATCACCAACAATATTATCAGCAATAAGATTCCTTACTCGTTGCAGCGGCGGCCACCACCGCCACGTATAGCCTAGAAGCAAAGGGGTATTAGAGGATGCAAAAACTTCTGATAGTTTCTTGGCGCTTGTAAGATCCGGGGAGACTGGCTTTTCGAGGAGCACAGGGATTCCTCTTTCCAGGAAAGAAATAGCCTGAGGTACATGGAAAACAGGAGGGGAGGCGACCACAACACCTGAGTATTCATTAGCCAATGCATCATCTAAAGAAGTATAACCTCTAAGGACAGGGAAAAGTGTTCCTGCTTCATCTAGTCGATCCTGTCTCGGATCGAAACAGGAGATTATACATCCTAGGTCATGAAGATTTTTCGCATGTCTTTTTCCTGCACTTCCTGTTCCTAAGATAAGAATATGATTCACGTATGACCTCCACAGACTTATCTGATCTTTTCTGTCATTGCCTGATATTTAAATGGATCAAAATGTGCCTCCAGATAGAGCGGATTTTTGCGATCCCATGATGATAGAAGCACTCCAAGATCACCCATACTCTCAATCCTATAAGACTCGATCCCCATATTGTCTATGATCTTATCCCAAGAAGGTTGATGAATGACTGTTGCACTTCGACTCAATCCACGCTTGATACTTGCTCCCAAAATGGTGCCGAGATGCCCATCACTGAGAAGTATGACCAGCAATGGAAGGTTCAATGCAACGGCCAGTTTCAATTCAGCGATATACATCCCTATTCCACCATCTCCGGTAAAAAGCACGGTTGGAACACTTGAATCGTGAATGGCAGCACCTATGGCAAGAGGGAGACCAACACCCATATAACGCCCTTGTCCAGCAGCAAGATAGAGTTCTGCTTTTGGTACTCGCCAGACATGCTCTGCTACCGTGCAGAAATTACCTGTGTCCAGCACTAACCTAGCATTGCAATTAAAAGAACTCTCAACCTGAGAAATGATACTTGCAGGCAGGAATGCATCATGAATGAGATTCTGTCTAAGAAGCCTCATACATCTGGTGATCTCCTCAATTCCCCATCTCTTATCCTGAAGAATATCAAAAAGTCCCTCAATTATACCTTCACTGAAACCACAGAATTCAGAATTACGTCTCCATGGAGCAACATTTATATTAACAACATCATAAAACAAACACTTACACGAGAAGGAATGAACACCCAACAATTCTTCTGGTCGCAGCCCGATTCCGATGATTAAATCTGCCTTTGAGATAATTGAGGCTTCTGGTGCTAGAATATCCCCCACACCTGTATAAACTCCTGCAGCCTGGGATAAATGCTCGTTTATTGCTCCCTTAGCAGCGGCAGTAGTGAACACTGGAATCTGCAGAGCATCAAGATAATGCGATATTCCCCGCCGAACTGCAAGTGTTCCGACAATCATAACCGGTCGGAGTGAATCTGATAATATCGATGAAATCCTTTCGGGCATGCAAGTATGATTTTTTCCTTCTGAAAATAGAGGCGTACTTCTTGATTCCACTGGCTTATCGGCAATATCGATATGCACGGGCCCTGGCCTTTCTGATTCAGCGAATGCTGCCAGTTCTCGATAAGTGGCTGAACCTCCACCCCAGAAACAGGAAAACTTGGTTATAGCTTTTACCATGGTTGCATGATCCATGCGCTTATGGGCAACATGAGACATCGTATCTGGATGAAAAGCTTCCGAAATAGCAAGAACAGGCCAGGCATCAAGAAAACACGTAGCTATCCCTGGCAGCTGATTTGATAGACCTGGCCCTTTTATGGCAATAGCAACTCCTGCTTTCCCGCTAAGTTTTGCTCCTGCACCAGCCATGAGCACAGCTGAACTTTCGGTGTGAGTAAGATGGAAGTTTATTCCCTTTTTCTCCAAGGCATCTAAGAGTGCCAGGCTTGGCCCACTTCCCGGAATTCCGAAAACATTGTTCACGCCCTGCTCACAAATTTCATTTGCTAATCGGTCTATATGATTCATATCACTAAAAAATCCACGATTTTTTTAGCAGCTCTGGCACATACAAGGGCAACGGCATCAGGGGAAAAACCACCACAGTGCGGGGTAATAATCAAGTTATTATGCTTACGGGCATATTGAAGCAATTGAGAACCTTCAATATCCGGTTCTTGGGAAAGCACATCAAGCCCCGCTCCTGCCAATCTACCAGAAGATAGTGCTTTCAGCAGAGCTGCTTCATCTGCCACGTCTCCTCGAGAAGTATTAATAAAAAAAGCTCCCGGCTTTACACGTTCAAACATTTCAAAGGACATAAGAAGCCGCGTCTGGGCTGATAAATGAACATGTATTGATATAAAATCGCTTTTCTCGACCAATTCTTCTAAAGATACTCGGTGAATATGTGTTGGAAATGGATCGACATACGGATCGAATCCAACAACATGCATCCTGAAAGCCTGAGCATAACGTCCTACCCATCCGCCTATCCGGCCACAGCCGATGATACCCATCTGCTTGCCATTCAGCATGATACCGGGAAACAATTCCCGGTTCCAATATCCTGTCCGCACATGATCCAGTGCAGCCGGTATTTTGCGTGCTAGAGACATGACAAGAGCCCACGTCAACTCGGCTGCCGGGGTAAGATTACGAAGCAATTCAGAGTCTTCGCGAAGAGTACGAACAGGTATGTTCCTCTTGTTCAATTCACCGCGTTCGATATGGTCAGATCCAGTAGTAGCACAAGAAATAATTTTCAACATGGGCGAATTAGCAACCATGTTGTCGGTAATACGTATTTTCATGGAGGCATCAAGAACAGCAGTTGAGTCTCTCAGTTCATCAGTAACAACATCTCTTTCCGGTGCAGCAACCACTACTCGTAAACATTGACCAACAACCGATTGTACAGATATCAGGCCTTGTTCAGGTCCAATGTAAAGAAGTTTTCTTTCCATAATTTATGTATTTGATGAATATAAGAGCTGATTTCTGTTCAGGTGCCCTAGCGGGGGCTCATCTAGATATAATAGCGTTACATCATCCTCGACGGTGGACTTGTGTATATCCCAGCCTCGATAGAGATGTGCGGACAGGAATCTGGCATTATTTGTTCGGCCGTCAATAAAAATAATAGTCCCGGGGGTTAGTGTTGGTTCCATGAGAAGAATATCGGCTGACATTACTGTTCGCTCGGGATTATTCCAAGATAACCCTTGTATGGAGTTTTTTACATC
>Ga0116183_1005427_pt1 | contig 12122 bp, 19 predicted proteins | sample AD_UKC078_MetaG_FD_89753 | JGI IMG/M metagenome (GOLD analysis project Ga0116183, IMG submission 89753) | Active sludge microbial communities of municipal wastewater-treating anaerobic digesters from USA - AD_UKC078_MetaG | ecosystem: Engineered > Bioreactor > Anaerobic > Digestate | place: USA...
CGAGACCCCCGAGATCGTGAAGAACTGCACCCACCAGCAGACCGAGGTCGACCTCGGCTCCTGCGTGCACCAGGTCACCTGCGTCGAGTGCGGCTTCACTTACAAGTATGACAGCGGAGATTGCGGGACATGAAACTACCCAAGTGCCCAAGCATCCAAGCGGTCGGGTCACCATACCAACTGAGAATTCAAACACCGGAAGGGACCTGGTTCGCCTCCATGTGGGTTCTCGTCGCGTTCGTCGCCAACGACGGGCACGTGACGCTGGACCCGGGCTGGAGTCGAACGCAAACCACGGTCGAATATCTCGCCACGTTTCTCGATGAGCACACCTTGACAGCAAGGCAGATCCAACAACGCATTGAAAACGGCGAGTACTCGATGCAGGACCTCGAAGTCTACGAACCTTAAAACCAAATAAACCAGGAGAATACCATGGGACTCGACATGTATCTGAAGAAAAACATCTATATTGGTGCGTACTATCCGCACCGAAAAATCAAAGGGACCGTAAAGCTGACAGAGAACGGGCGCCCCATCCCCATCCGGCTGGATCGCCTGATGGAAGTCACAGAGATTCTAGGACAGTGGAGGAAAGCCAATGCGATTCACGGATGGTTCGTTCGTAACTGCGCCGATGGCGTAGACGATTGCAAACCCGTACCGGTAACGCGAGAAGATCTGAAATCGTTGCTGGGTATCGTGAGAGAGGCCAGAAAGCACCCCAGCGAGTTCCACGACGAACTTCCGCCGACGGGAGGCTTCTTCTTCGGCAGCACAGACGACTTGGAGGAATACCACCGAGACCTTGCAGATACGGAAGAGATCCTAGCCAAAGCGCTGCAAGAGCCGGAAGACGGGCTGGCCGACTTCTATTACGAAGCGAGCTGGTGAGGCATGAAGCAACTAAGAAACGACATCCCCATCGTCTTAGGCAACAAGAAGCTGCCGAAAACAACGGCGGTGCTGAACATCTGTCCGGCGTCTCTGTGTCCTTCGGCACTTCTTGGGTTCTGCCAGCTCAAGGACATATCAAGCTGCTATGCGCGCCAGGAGGAGCGGGTGTGGGCCAACACCTGCATCCCCTCGCGTTTCGCTATGCAAGCCTACTGGGACCGAAACGACGCCTGGTCGATCGCCCGGGACCTAGTCGCGTACAACGACACCAAGCGGACCAAGATCAAGGCGCTGCGTGTGAACGAGTGCGGCGACTTCCGGCATCAGGGAGATGTGGATAAAGCAGAGATGCTAGCCTACTACCTCTCGAAATCTGGTATAATTGTGTACTGCTACTCGGCCCGGCGCGACCTGGATTACTCGGACTGCGAGCACCTGGTCGTGAACGGGTCAGGGTGGCTGGCGCACAATCGATTCCAGGTGGCCTACAAACTGACGAATCCGGAGCCGGGCAAGTGGCTGGCCGAGGACAAGGACGGGAACCAGGTCGAATGCCAATATGCCTGCCCGGGAGACTGCCGGAAATGCTCCGTGTGCCTGTCTCCTAGAAAACGCACAACCGCCGTGCTGTTGCACTGACGGTCTCTAAGAACTCCAGAGAACTCCGAGAAATCCAGAGAACTCCAGAAGGATAGCCAGGCAACGACGCCTGGTGCCTTCGACACTTAGAGACCGAAAGGATACCAACAACATGGGAGACGTAAAATTCAACCCCGAAGATGACTTCGGCCCGGAGTCGTTTGAAAACGAAGAAACAGGGCTCGAGCTGAGCCCACAGACAACGGGCGCGCTGGCAGTTCCCGGAGAGGCTCGCTTCACAGCGACGCTTCGCCCGATCTACCTGTCCATCGCGCACGGCGTCGGGAGCCTGGCGCAGGAAGGCTTCACCCCCGGCCAGCTGGTGCTGGACAAGGAAGTCGTGGTCTACTCCCCTCCGACCAAGGGCAAGGAAGGCGGCGATCCCGCGATCGTCACCATCTTGAGCGCCGTGGAGTTCTGGAAGGAAGTGACCCAGTTCGGTTCTCCCGACCTGCCCAGGACCTGGGCGACCAAGCAGGAAGCGATCGCCGACGGAATGACGACGGAGTACCCTCCGTGGGGAAGCGGCGATCCGCTGCCCACGTGCCGGCCCGCGCTCAACCTCAAGCTCCTTGTGAAAGAGCCGGAGGACGTCGAGGACCGGGGCCGCTTCCTCATCGAAGCCAACGGAGCCTTCTGGGCGCCGTGCTCGATGATTGCGGACAAGGGCCAGTACAATGAAGTGATCGACCCGCTCACCCGGGCGTCCTTCACGCACAAGGCCACCGGGCTGTGCAGCGCCACGTGGGCGCTGTCGACCCGCAACAAGTTGATTAAGAGAACGGGCAACTACGTTTGGGTGCCTGCCATCAAGACCATCGGAACCAAGACGGAGGCAGAGGTCAAGGAACTTCTCGCCGCCATCGGACAGTAGACTAATTGGGGCGGGGGCTCATCCAAGAGCCCCCGCCCCGCAACCAGGAGACCAAAATGGACATCACAAGTTCCCTACTTCGCAAAGCAGCAGAGTTTCATAAGACTACCGAAGGCGAACGCTGCGTCCGCGGCATGGCTCGTCATAAGACGGGGATCCGGTTCGTCACGCCTTCAGCGTACAAACTGCTGGAGCCGGAAGACATCGCGAAAACGTTCACCCGCTGCCCCGTGTGCGGACGCGTCTTCGATGACTAAGTACGAACGAGTGGCGGAGCTGCAGCACATCCTGTGGCGCAACTTGCCTAAATACCCAAGCACCTTCGCGACCTGCCCCCGATGCGGCGAGCATGCCGGGCGGGGCGGGGGTCTGTGCTTCACCTGTGCGCAGGCTGAGCTTCGGAAAGAAATCGGCAAGAGCCTGGCGGACGAGTACGCTCGGCGGATCCAGTGGGTCCGCGAGCTCGAGAAAGAAATAGACGAAAAGATTCAAGGGAACCCCTAGGAAGGACTGGAAGCTGGAGCATGTCTACGAAGGGAGAACAGAAGATGGATTCACAATCACAAAAAACCCGTGACTTATACTCCGTTGAAGAAGTAGCCGGCACCCTGTTCCTGAAGTTTGGGAACACGGTGCTGGCCGCCAACATTGGTGAGCAGGACAGCATCTGTGAAATCGTCCGCGCGCACTTCAATGCGATCGTGGAAACAATGAACCGATCGCTTGACGAAGCCAAGAAGAAAGAAGAAACTAAAGAGACTGAGAGCTCCGAGACCTCCGGGCCTCCTGTTGATTGACAACTGAATAACATACCCGGTCGGGAACTTTTCTGTGCATATCACCGTTTTTGCTGGTAAAAGATCTCGATCGGGTACACGACACGAACCGCGAGCCTCTCGACACGAAAGCGTGGATGCTCAAATGGCGACGGGAATGCTTACCCGTATCGACGCACAGACGTGTGCGGAATGGTTCTTTGACGCCCGTACAGCCGGGCACTTTTTGGAGCAGCAGCACGTGGGCACGTCGGACAGAATCGCCGTTGGGGCCGGGCAAGTGTTGGCCGAGCGTTTATCCCGCGTTAGATGGTTTGCCCATCGGCGGGAATAGTCGGCGTCGGCCAGGCCCAGCGTGAGCGACCTGGCTGCTGTTCCTCCTTCTAGACCCGGTGGCTGAGTGGCAAAGGCGGCTGGCTGCAGACCAGTTACTCGACGGTTCGAGTCCGTCCCGGGTCTCCATTTATTGCGGGATATATCAGCCGGTAGATAGGCAGGCCCATAACCTGACAGTCGCGAGTTCGAGTCTCGCTCCCGCAACCATTTTCCTCAATGCGTCCATCGAATCGTGGGTTTTTCTTGTTTCCCTGCGGTTCGATGGGCGCTTTTTTTTCTGCATAACGCAATATAGCAGAGCCCATTGTGACGAACTGCAAAAAATTTTTCAAATTCTGCTTGCAGAGGACCGAGCCCATGATACAGTGATGCTTGGTCACTAAGTCCCCAAGGCACGGGGCGACCAGGAAAGGCAGCCGACGATGAACGAACGAAACACTTTGACCCCCGACCGATGGGAAATGCAGGGCCGCAATGGCCCCGGCTGCCTCCCGTGCCAATCGCTCGGGGGTCTCCCTTTTCCAAGGCAGTTGACAAATCCGAGCCCAGAAGGGTACTCTGTCTTGGCTGGTTCAAAGCCCATCGGAAGATGGCACACAGCGAAAGGAAACACATGACCTGGAAAACATACGGGACCGAGCCACCCGAACAAATCGTCGCCATAGACTTCGAAAGTTACTACGACGACGAAGTATCGCTCCGCAATATGTCCGCGTGGTCCTACGCGCGGCACCCGCGGGTAGAGCCCTATCTGATCTCGATCGTAGGCCACGACTTCGAGTGGGTCGGCAACCCGAAAGACTTTGTTGGGTGGGACCGGCTGACGGGCAAGGTCGTCGTGGCTCATAACATGGCCTTCGACAAGCTGTTCTTCGATCGGTTGAAAGATGAAGGCGTCATCCCCGAAACGTGCAAGCCCGCACGCTTTGCCTGCACCGCGGACTGCACGGCCTACATGCGCTCCAAACGCTCGCTCCAAGCGGCCGTGAAAAACTTCTTCGGGGAGGATATCTCGAAGAAAGTCCGAGAGGATGCCAAGGGAAAAACAGGCGACGAGCTCAAGGCGAGCCCGGAGAAGTGGGAAGCGATGCTGGCTTACGGGCTCGACGATTCCCGTTGGTGCCGCCGAATCGCCGTGGAGAAGTTCCCCGAGTGGCCCGCGGTTGAACAGCGAGTATCCGAGCTGAACCGGATGTCTGCCGACGCTGGAATTCACGTCAACATGGAGTTGCTGGAGTCGGGCATAGCCGACCTTGAAGAGTTGCTATTTAACTATGGCAAAGCGATCCCGTGGTATCCGGAGGAGCCCGCGCTGTCGCCCATCGCCGCTCGCGCGCAGGGACGTAAGGACGGGATCAAGGTGCCGGGGTCTCTCGCCAAATCGACTCCGGAGGGCGAGGCCTTCTATCAAAAATACAAGGACGAGTTCCCGTGGGTCGCGGCCATCCGCCACTACCGCTCGACCAACGCCCTGCTCGCGAAGCTGAAGACCTTGCGCGACGGGGTGCGGCCCGACGGCACGTTCCCCTACACTTCGACGTATTTCGGGGCCAACACTGGACGGCTCACGGCGGGCGTGAAGAAGAGCACCGCCGCGGAAGAGCAGGGCGGCGCGTTCAATCTATATAACTTGCCTCGTGGAGAGCTGCACGGAGTCAACCTGCGGCACATGCTTGTTCCGCCCCCAGGGCATGTGTTCTGCATCGCCGACTTCAGCCAGGTCGAGCCGAGAACCACTAGGTGGCGTGTCGGCGACGAGGAGTTCCTCCGCCTGGTCGCTGCTGGATACAACATCTACGAGGCCGCGGCCACCAAGGTTCTTGGGACCGAAGACACGAAGGGGCTGAGGGACAAGTCTCCGGGGACATACTCGTTCATCAAGGCCACCGTGATCGGCGGGGACTACCAGATGGGCGGGGACCGTTTCCAGACGATGGCGCCGGCGTACACAAACGGGGCCTACACGCCGGACAAAAAGCAGGCGGCGATGGACATCGCAAAGCATCGGGCGGCCAATCCTTTGATCGTCCAGCGCTGGCACCGGCACCACGCCGCCCTCATGTCGTCCGCGATCAACGGGGACGAAACGCATCGCATCGAGCTCGCATCGGGCCGCTGGCTGACGTACTTCCATCCCAAGTTCGTCACGGTGGAGGACAAGAAGACGGGTAAAACTCGCAGGGAGATGGTGGTGGAGCAGGTTCTAGGTGACTCTCCAAGAAGGATTTATGGAGGGAAAGCCATGGAGAACGAGATTCAGGCGACGGCCCGGGACATCCATCGAGACGCCTGGGTCGCCTTGGTCGACGCCGGGTACGTGGTCAACTGGACGATCTACGACGAGTTCGTGATTCCGCTCCCAATCGCCGACGACTATGCGGAGAAGATCGCTGACATTCACCGAATCATGACCACCAGTTCTCCGTGGGCCGAAGGGCTGCCCCTGGACACGGATATTGGCATCGCAACCCACTACAAGAAATAGGAGGCGGGACCGTGTTCTTCAAACTGAACAACCTTGCTTCCATGTCGGTCGACCAGATCGACGCCCCGTGGGAGCTGGAGGTGGAAGGCCCGCCGGAGGGTACGAAGGAAGAGTACAAGGCGTGGGCGCTGAACCCCATCACCAAGCACGCGTTCGTCTCGGCGGTCGAGGGCCTCAGCCCCGTGATCCGAATCGGCAAGGACAATCCTCCGGTCAAGATGCACGGGCTGATCGTGGACTACGACAACCGCGCGACGACGGCGGACAGATTACGGGAGCTGTCGGATCACCCGCCTTGCGAGTGGCTGCCAGCGTACGGGTCTGTCTCGTTCCGCAAGGGAGCCAAGCTGTACTGGCTGTTCGAAAAACCGATACCCGTGTCCCCTGGTGTCCAAGTGAAAAAGTTCCTGGAGCGGCTGTTCAAGGAATTGCGCTTAAATCAGTGGCTCGCCGGATACGACGCGGGCGCTACTGCAAATATCGGGCAATACTATGACATCGGAAAGGAGTTCGTGGCCATCGGCGGAGCGCCGATCAAGCACGCGGTTCTGGCCCATTGGGCATGGGAAGCCACACGCGACGCCGTTCTGTGGACCGACTCCAAGCGGTACGACATACCGATTGACGAAGTAGCCCGTGAAATGCAGGAGCGGTTCCCGGGACGCTGGCCGGGCCGGTTCGTGGAAGGCGCGCGCGGGGTTCGTTTCTGGGACCCCGCCGCCGACAACCCTACGGGCGCGCAAGTTCGCAGGGACGGAATGACTTGCTATACCGGCGATCGAGCGTTCATGTCATGGGCAGATATCTTCGGCAGCGCATTCGTCTCGCGGTTCGCCGCAACCAAGACGTCCGAGTTGCTCGACAACACCTACTACGACGGCAAACGGTACTACGCCAAGGTGCCGGACGAGGAAGGCGGGCACTATGTCGCTTGGGACAAAGCCGATTTCTCGCAGTATCTGAAGGTCAAGGGGTTTGATCCCGTTCGCGGCAAGGGCAAGACCTGCTCCGAGTTGGACGAGGCCGAGATCGCCATCAAGTCCCAACGGCTGGTGGACTACGCGAAAAAGCTCGTCCACTTCCCGCGAGGGCTGGTCCAGTGGCGCGGCAAGAAGTACCTGAACATAGGAGCGCCGGAGCCGATTAAGCCGGCACCGCAGAAGGACATCAAGATGTCCTGGTCCGACGGAGAGCAGTACTTCCCGTACATCAAATCGTTCATGGACGTGTTCTTCACCGACGACAAGGGCGAGGACGAGCTGAACCAGCGGGCATTCCTGTTTGCTTGGCTCAAGCGATTCTACGAAGGCGGGCTGAGCCTCACGCCAACGCAAGGACAGGTCGTGATCATCGCCGGTCACCCGAACAAGGGCAAGAGCTTCTTCTGCGAGGGCATCGTGGGCGGGCTCATGGGCGGGTGCGAGGAAGGGACGAGCTACCTCGTCGATAACGTGCGCTGGACAGAAGATGTCGCGGAGAGCCCCGTAATGTACGTCGGCGACTCGAGGGCTGCCGAGGACCATCGGGCATCCACGGCATTCTCCAACCAGCTGAAGCGAATCGTGGCCAATGCAACACTCCGGTCGGCACAGAAGTTTACCAAGGAGACCGATGTGCCGTGGTATGGTCGGATCATGATCTCATGCAACTTGGACGCTGAGTCACTGAACATCCTGCCAAACCTGGAGATCAGCAACCGGGACAAGGTGCTGATGTTCAAGACGTCCTCGGTGCAGTTCCCGTTTCCAGAGCGCCGCAAGTCCGAAGAACTGCTCAAAAAGGAGCTTCCGTTCTTCGCCCGGTTCCTGCTCGACTGGGACCTACCTGAATGCGTCAAGTCGCAGATGACCCGGTTCGGTATCGAGAAGTTTCAGCACCCCGAGCTGATGGAGGCCGCATCGACGCAGGGCTCCACGGGCGTCCTGCTCGACTACTTGTTGTCGTTCCTGAAAGCAGACGCGGCGGCTGCCGGCCATCAGCGGAAGTGCTGGATTGGGACGTCTGCTGAGCTGTACAAAGTTCTTGCAGAGTCTGACCAGCAGTTTGGCAAGGAACTCAGGACCGTCCGCAGCTTCCAGACCTGCCTTGGGCAGTTGAAGAACCGCGGGGTTCTGCGCATCGACGAAGAAAAACCGCCTCGGCACGGGTCAAACGCGGCGAAAGTGAAAAAGTGGGTTATTTGGCACCCGGAACTGGAGGAAGAGTCATGAGACAGAAACAATTCAATTCGTTGCAGCGCCTCACGTTGCGCCCCGAAGACTGGTGTGACATACTTGGTGTAAGGATCCTGGACCCCGATGGATGGCGACAAAAGAAGAAAGACTACACCGAGTTCGTGTCGCTTCACGAGTTCGTAGAGCTGGCCCGGCCCAGCACGATGTCCTTCGAAGACGGGGCTACGGACTTTTTTGACGTAGAAAACTACCTGGCGGATGGTGAATGGAAACAGACGCAGTAACCAAGCTCGCGCAAATGCATGACGGGAACGCGGTGGGGCGCTTCCTGTCCCGGGCGTCGGAGTTCACTGACTCCTGCGTCGTTGCGCTGGCGGAGACCCCTAAGCAGCGGGGTAACCCGGACTACCCACGCATGTTTGCTTTCTCTGGGGACCCGGGGGTGGCCGAGCGCATGTCGTTCCTGTATTTAGACGGCCTGCTGCCGGAGGGCGGCTTCCTGTTCGACGCGTTCGGCGTCGTGCACGTCGACGACGAGCCTGTTCTCATGTACGACGCGATCCACGAAGCGGTAGACCGTGCGATGGACCCGCTTGAGCGGCTGCAGGGGCCGTCCGGCATCTTGGTTCTGGCCTCCTGCGGAGAGATTCCCGGGTTTCCCGGAGCGTCTCGTGGGCTGGTGCGCACGCTCGGAAATCCGTTGGCGGCATACTCCGCGTTGGAGTTCAGAATGAGATCAGTCACATGAGCGACCGGATTTTCGTAGGAGTGGACAACGGAGTGACCGGTACTCTCGGCGCGGTGCCGGAGGAGGGCGACTGGTCTTTGTTCACCCGCATGCCGACATATAGGTCGAAGGAGTACATGCGTTCCAAGACCCGATACATGACGCACCTCGATCCAGTTGCGCTGGAGAAATTCTTCCGCGACCTAGCGACCAAGGGACCGCTCACCATAGTGACCGAGCGCCCGCTCGTGAACCCGAAGCTGTTCAAGGCAACGATGAGCGCCGTGCGATGCCACGAGATTTTGCTTGCCACAATGCGACGAATGGGGCTATCTTTGTACGCGACGTGGGATTCTCGCGACTGGCAGTCCAAGGTGCTGGGCAAGCTGGAGAAGGGCGAGACAAAACCGGCGTCGCTGGCTAAGGGCCTCGAGCTCTACCCGGACCACGCCGAGATGATGAAGCGTCACGGAGACGCGGACGGAATTTTGATGGCGCACTGGCTGCGAGAGTGCGTCCTCACAAAAGAAGCATCGCAGACGGAGACCTGAAAATGACAGAAGGGATCAAAGAGCGCAAGCCCCGCAGGGCTAAAAACCCCATCGAAGTGTATTCGGACAACGGCGACGGAACACTGACCCGACTCGACATGCCGGTACCGCAAGGCTTCAAAAGCTCGGACGCCCTCGTCCGTTGGCTGAAGTCCGAGGCCCAGGTGAGTGGAACCTATGTCCTGCTGCGGCGCCTTGTGACCGCCGACATTGAACTCAAGCAGGTGCCCGCGGTCGAAGTGACGGTGCGGTAATCATGGAAGCTCCCGAGCGCCCCGTCCCCATTCCGACTTCGCCGCCTCCCGGAGGCGCGCGCCCGGTCCCCTACAAGGAACCGCAGGACGGCGTGTCGGCCGAGGCGCTTCGGAAACTGACCCACTACTACCTAAACACGGACGCGAAGGTAGACGACATCGCGATCGATCTCGGGCTCACGACCCGGGACGTTCGCGGAGCCATCAAGCGATACGGTCTGGACAAGCAGAAGCACGAGATCATCACGCAGGTCCAGCAGGAAGAGCTGGCGGCGTACTCCAAGTTCCTGCTCGACAACCGAGTCACCACGGCGGAACAGCACCTTCGAATCTCCAACCAATTGAACTCGGCGGTGGAGAAGGTGCTGAGCGCGGCCGAAGGGAAGACGGTCGACGAAATTCAGGAGATGATCAAGCCTTTGAAGAACCTTGCTTCCCTGTACCGCAGCCTCTCGGAGACGTTCTCCGCCTCGTCTGGCGTGGGGGCGAGAGCCGTGAGCCTAAGCGGCCTGACGGCGGAGCAGGCGGGCGGGCTGGTGCTCGCGGGGGCGAAGGGCAAACAGCCCCTCGTGTCCATGAGCTTCCAAGTCTCCCAGTCACCAAGTGCCCAGACCCCTCAGCAGCCCGAGCCCATTGAAGCCGAGTTCACGGAGGAGACCCAATGATTCCACTGAATATCCACTGCATCTCGTACCCGCGCGCCGTCCTGTCAAAGCCGGGAGCGCCGCCCGATCTGGAAGAGCAGCTCAAGAACGAAGGGAAGACGAAGTTCCGCGACATGAGCCTGGAGGCTCGCGCGGTGTTCCGCGACGCCTGGGACCCGGTTGTCGACGGCGCCCCGTGGCCGCCGAGAGGCGACGCCGTGCTAAAGGGGTTCCCGGAATGAGCCTCCTGCCGCCGCTTGACCGTACCGGCAAGCCTTTCCTCGGCGTCAAGTTCGAGTACGCCATGGAGGGGGGCCGGGACGGGACGATTGAAATCGAGGACAACTGCGGGGGTGCGTTCGTCACGTTCCACCCCAACAACGAGGAAGGCCTGTCGTTCAACCCCGACGAGCTACTCGCGATCGCAAAGTGGGCCAAGAAACTTTGTGACGAAGTGACTGAGTTTAACGGGACCGGGCAAAAGTAAAGCCAGAGTTTACAAAATGGCGGCAACGCGTTACCACCTCTTCTGCAAACGGGTGCGATACTGGGCCCGGCGGCTGGGGCTGTCCTCGTGGCACATCGACACCCGGAAGCGCTCGTTCCCGGGAGACACCGAGACACTGGCGCAGGTGGTGATTGATTCCCCCCAGCGATACGCCAGGGTCGAGTGGAACTCCGGGTTCAAGCCATGCGCGGACGCAGGGTGGGACATCGAGGACACGGCTCTTCATGAGGTTAGCCATATCTTTTTCGCAGAGTTGATCCGTGAAGTGGCCAACTCACGGAGCGAGACCGACCCGCGGGTGGCCGAGGTGGAGCACGAGTCAATCAACCGGCTCTGCGCCGCGTTTCTTCACAAAGGCTGGTAGGAGAAACTCTTTATCACGAAGTCCGACTCCGCGGCCCCCGCGGCCCCCTTGGCGTCTTCCCGAATCCCATTGCCAATCAGGATGTGCATTCGGCTTCGCGCCAGCTGGTCGAGAAGGGTCTTGCTCTCTGTCCTGCGAACTCCCCACCCGCCATAGCATATGGTAAGGTCTGTCTTGGTCCACAGAAGCTTGTACTTTGTGTAATGTTCTGCCGGGTCGTGGCACAGCAGCCAGTGCTGCCGGTACCCGAACTGCCGCCTACCGCCCCCTCGCGCCGCCCAGAAATTGCTTTTCACGGCCCACCAGGACAGCGGGTTCAGGGGGAGAAAGTCGAAGTAGTTTCCTTTGCAGTTGGAGAAGCCTTCGAAGACGGCGACCTCCGGGGCGACTCCGGTCTCGGGGACCAAACGAAACGACGGATGGAGCCAGCGCCCGCGAGGGAGCCGGGCCTCGACTTCGAAAGACCCGTACTTGAACGGGCGGGAGGACAACAGCTGCCCCGCCGCCTTCGTCTTTTTATCAACCCCCAGGTGCAGCAGCCCCTTGGCGTCTACGGACCAAGGGCCTTGGTCGCTTGGGGACCAGGTGACGTTGGACCAGTTCATCGCCACGGCGGGAGCGTGAAGCCGCCCTCAAAAGCTTCCCACACCGGCGGCGAGCTTCGGGCTCGTTGCATCATATACGTTGGCCCGAGCTCCCGCAGGGCGCCCTCCTGTGCGGCTCTCTGCAGCGCTTGCAGTGCGGCAGAGTCAAAATATCCCGGCTTACATGAGCTCACATAGTTTAGGTAGTCATTCACCTGCGACCACGGGATAACCCCCTCTATATTAGGCGGGCTTGTAAACTTAGACATTAGGGCCCGGGCCGCCAGCTCAATCCGCGTTCTCGCGGCG
>Ga0116183_1005428_pt1 | contig 12121 bp, 8 predicted proteins | sample AD_UKC078_MetaG_FD_89753 | JGI IMG/M metagenome (GOLD analysis project Ga0116183, IMG submission 89753) | Active sludge microbial communities of municipal wastewater-treating anaerobic digesters from USA - AD_UKC078_MetaG | ecosystem: Engineered > Bioreactor > Anaerobic > Digestate | place: USA...
AAAAATATATGTAACACAAAGGGCGGCGGATAAACTGGAGTCGGGCAAACAGGATTCCGTTGAGGTGATTGATAAGAACTCTAAACAGAAAGTCGCGAACGGCGGAGCCGTCGTCATCGACGATGTGCCGCCGGTACCGATTCAGCTTATAGCGCCTTCGGACGGAAGCAACACTCTGAAGATTGTCGATATTACCGCAAATCACGCCGAACCGGATGTTAAGGATATCGACAAGATTATTATCAACATAGCAAACAATCCCCCCTGCAGTCTGACGAGGCAGTATGACGCGGCGGGTGAGGCGACGGGTGACTGGACCTGCGATCAAGGCCATCAATTCACGGAAACACAGGAAGTGCTCGATGTCGTAGTCGATACGATTACCGGTGAAACCGAACCCAGAAATGTGGGAGTATTGAATTTCACCCTTTCAGCCGGAACCTTTAAGGAATTTCAGGTAATAATCGCCACCTATTACGACTACCTCGGCAATGCTTCGATCCCCGTGACGGTGAGTGTTCCCAAGCTGCCGGGCCCGATTGAGCCCTATGATGTTACGGCTGTCAACGATGGCGAGAATCATCCGGCAACGACGGTCATTACAGGGATGGCCGACCCCGGAGCCCTTGTGTCCGTGACGATAGACGGTCAGGACTATACGGCGACCGCAGACGAATCGGGTCGATTTACAATCGAAGTGCCCAGACAGGATAACGGCACGGTAATAGATGTAACTTCAACACTTAATAACTATATCAGCGCACCCGTACCGATTACCGTCACCGGCGCACAAGCGGATGATTATGAGCCGACGACAAGAGATATCAACAAGGCTTACGGCAAAGCTACTGTTGCACGGGAAGTGGTCGATGCGGTCACTGTGCCGAACTACCCTCAGGACGAGGAGCCGGCTTTCGTGGACATTGTCGCCGGTACGCTGCTGCCGGACGGCAAAACCGCGGGGATATTCTTAATCCCGGTTACGGTGACTTATCCGGACGGAACTCAGGATGCCGCTGCCGTTAAGGTAACGGTAGGGGACAAAGCGATAGTAGATGATGATTCGGAAACCCCTCCGTCGTTTGCGGACAGACACGACGCAACGGGCGGCGTAATCGATAAAAACGAAGGCGAAAGCGTGAGCGAGGATGAAATTAAGGCTCAGGTAAAAATAAGTCCCTACACCGCAAATGTAAGTCTTAGCATTAAAGATCCGCTGCCGACCACCGGACTGAATAATCAGGTAACGGTAGTGGTTAGCTATGCCGATCAAAGCAGCGATACGGTATCGGTAACAGTGAACTTCAATCCGCCCGCACCCGATCCGGAGGAGCCGGAAGCGTCCGGCGATCAGGAGGAGGGCAAAGAATCGGGCGATCAAGATCGGCCGGAAGAGCCCGGAACTCAGGAAGAGCCGGAAGAAGGCGGCAATCAAAATCAGCCCGGAGGGCCCGCCGGCCATGGGCAAGCCGAAGATTCCGGCAGCCGGGATCGGCCGGAAGAGCCCGGAGAGGAAGAGCAGCCGGAAGAGCCGGGTGATTCACAGGAAGCCGGAGAGCCCGGCGAACAGGAACAGCCCTCAGAGCCCGGCGAACAGGAGCAAACCGAAGAACCGGGCAATAAGGATACGGGGGATGAAGCGGGCGATTCGGCAGATGACACGGGAAAGACTGCGGATTCGGACTCCGATTCCGAGGATGGCGGTGTCGGGAAGCCGAGCGGGAACGGTGTAGAATCATGGTCGTTGATAAGCTTCATTACGACACTGCTTTCCGCGCTCTTAATGATTATTCAATTATTGATTAAATCCGTCAGGACGGATGACAGCGGCGCAGAATTTGTAAGGAGTACGGTCTACAGATATAGCGCAGCGATAATCGCAGCTGCTGCGGCGATATATTTCTTCCTGAATAACAACATGAACCTTACGATGGAATTAATCAACCGTTCAACACCCGTCTCAGTGCTTATGGCGCTCTTCTCCATAGCTTCGCTCGGCTTCGGCCTGAGATGGAAAAAGGGTAAGTAAATGAAAAGCGCCCGGGTCAGCCCGGGCGCTTGTTTTTATGCAATCAGCCTTAGAACAGTATATAAAGGAAGTGGGCCGCAACGCCGGCGACCAGTCCTCCTATGGTGTGGAAGAGTATGGATTTTCCGGCAAGCTCGCGGCAATTGAGTACGTCCATCATGGAAACGTGGGTGGAGAGATAACCGCTCCAGCACATGCACATGGCGGTAAATACCGCTATGTCGCCGCCGGTTATGGCGCCCTTTACGGCGAGGCCCTTAGCTATTCCGACCGCGGCGCCCGCGGAACCGAGGGCGGTAATGGGTACGGCCAGGCACTCGCTGGAGGAGAAACCGAAGAGGGGGGTGAGTATGAAGTTCAGCTTGTCGCCAATCCAGGGCAGCACTCTTACGCCTTCGAAGGCAGCACCGGTGTAAGCGCCGGATTCGGAGGGCCCGTTGGTGAGCATCATCACCAGCGTGCAGATTACGAGAACGCCGGGTATTATTCCAAGGCCCAGGTCCACGCCGCTCTTTCCGCCCTTTAGCAGGGAGTCTATAATTCTGAGGAACATTCCCTGAGGGGGAGTTTCTTCGGCGATTTCTTCGGAAACGGTCGCTCCCGGCATTTCGGTGGCGAGCATGTCTTTTCCGTATTTTTTCTTTGCGGAAACGAGCATGAGGCGCGTACTTACTATGCTTCCCACCACCGCGCCGATGTTGCCGCAGAGCACGGGCCAGCCGAGATTCATTCCCATTTGTCCTGATAGGACTATCATGTAGCTGCTGACTATCAGGCCCATGCCGAATGCCGTTCCTATGTTGGTCAGCGCGGGTATCTGATAGGCTTTAAAAAACTTGCGGTAGCGTTTGTCCTCCGCAAGAGCTAATATCGCGGGATTATCGGAAAGGTAGGTGGTGACCACTCCTAAGGCCGCCGCGCCCGGCAGACCCCAAAAGGGCTTCATGAGCGGAGAAAGCAGCTTGTTTATAAGTTCTATGACCCCGAATTCCGCAAACAGCGATGATATCGCCCCCGCGAGCACCGCTATCGCCATAATGTAAAGACAGGTATCAAGCAGCAGCCTGAACGCCGTATTCATCATGGTGTTGAGCATGTTGGCAAGGCCCATGGTCCTTGCGGGGAAGTAGAATAGAAAAATAAAAATTACGAGAAAAGCAAATGCCTTGATGAGATATTTCCTGTCGGTACTTTTGTCCATAAATGTCCACCTTTCAACCATAGCACACACGACGCTATTATACTCAAAAAAAACGGAAATTGAAACACTTAAGCTTCAATTTCCGAAAATCTTTGATGGATTATTTATTGCGGAACTATCCCTTCAGCACCTTAAAGGTGGAGAGGCTGCGGTCGGAAGGACCGTGCAGGTGTCCGTTGCCTTTTTTGAAGTCGTCTATAAAAGTCCATATTTCACGCGACATGCGTTCTCCCGGATAGATTACCGGAATCCCGGGGGGATAGGGGGCTATAAGCTCGGCGGCTACCCGTCCGACGCATTCCGCCCAGGACACTGTCTCTTTTTCCGCGAAGTATGCCTCTCTGGGAGAATTGACGTACTCGGGCATGCCGGTGAGCATCGTCATATGCGGCAGGGGCTTTCCGCCCGCGAAGCGCTTTGCGATATCCTTCATGGCTTCGACCAGGCGGTTCAGGTCTTCTTCGTCGTTTGCGTATGTCACTATCGCAAGAGCGTTGCGATAGTTCGCCAGTTCCATATCTATGCCGTAGTCGTCCCAGAGCATATTTTTAAGCTCAAAACCCGTAACGCCTATCTCGTCGGCGCTGACCGTGAGTCTCGTCGGGTCTACGGCGACTATGCCCGCGCGGCCCGCCAGTTCGGGGCCTGCGCAGGACGCTCCGGGAATTTCGTTTATGGCGCGTCTTGCCTCGTTCGCAAGGTCGACGGCCCTGTCCATCATGGCCGCTCCGTTCATGGCCATTTCGTGGCGGGCCATGTCGAGGGAGGTCATAAGTATATACGAGGGGCTTGTGCTCTGCAGAAGAGCGAGATTGTTTTCAAGAAGCTCGCGGTCTACGAGCTTGCCCTGTATGTGAATAATAGAGCGCTGGGTAAGAGAGCCGGTCACCTTGTGTATGCTTTGAACAACAACATCCGCGCCTTGCTCAATCGCGCCCTTGGGCAGCTTGTCGCTGAAATAGCAATGCGCCCCGTGAGCCTCGTCCACCATTAGGATTGCGCCATGGGCGTGGCAGACTTCGGCGACTCCTGCAATATCCGAGCACAGCCCGAAATAGGAAGGACTCACTATCATCAGACCCTTGCAGCCCGGATTCTTCCGGAACATATCCTCCGCCATCTCGGGAGTAATTCCCCCGTGAAGCACCCATTCTTCTTCGACCGGAGGCATTAGATAGATCGGTTTGGCTCCGCTCAAAATGAGGCCGTAGAGAGCGGATTTATGCGCGTTCCGCGGAATGCAGACCGTTTCGCCTTCTCCGGCGGCAGCCATTATCATGGCTTCGTTGCCGCAGGTGCTTCCGTTCACAAGAAAATGCGCGCAGTCGGAACCCCAAAGCTCGGCTGCAAGGCGTTCGGCCTCCAATATGGGCCCTGAGGCGTTGTGAAGGTCGTCGGTGAGCGATGTTTCCGTCAGGTCGAATGCGAATATTCTGTCGCCTACCGCGTCCCTCCATTTCTGATTGATACCGCGTTCGTAGCGGTGACCCGGAATGCGGAAGAAGGCAGGTCTTTTCCTGCCGTATTCCACCCCCGCGTCAAAGAGCGGCGTCCTGTCCTGATTCTTTAAATTCTTCATCCTTCTTTAAAGATTCTCCTTATGGTATATAATATGATTGTTTTGCTTCGCTCGCGTAGCGTGGTTGAAAGTCAGCCCATTATTACATTTAAGCTCCGGTACGTCAACCGAAAAATTTTTGCAAAAAGTGTTGACAGTGTACTATATGTCGTAGTACACTTATGTCACAAAGGAGGTAACGGGATGTTTCAACTGGATCTGAAAAGCCGCAAGTCCCTCTACGAACAGGTAGTGGACGGCTGCAAGGAGATGGTCATCCGCGGCGAGCTTAAGCCGGGAGACCGTCTGCCGTCGATCAGAGACATGTCCGCGGCGCTGACGGTAAATCCCAACACCGTTCAGAAGGCGTACAGCCGGCTGGAGAGCGAGGGATGGATATACACCGTCAGCGGCAGGGGGGCTTTCGTGAGCGAAGGGAGCCACGAGCCGGACACTGTGCGTCAGGAGGCGGTTTACGAAAAAATGGAGGTTCTTATGGAAGAACTCTTCTATCTCGGGGTTAAGGGCGAGGACATATTGTCGCGCCTGAAAAGGATTATTCAGGAAAGGAGGGGTGAGATATGATACAGGTGAGCAGTCTTGTGAAAAAGTTCGGCAGCTTTACCGCGCTGAACGGCCTGGATCTCTGCGTTGAAACGGGTTCTATCTACGGGCTCGTCGGGGTCAACGGCAGCGGTAAAACCACCCTTATAAAACAGCTTACGGGAGTACTTCGTCCCGATTCGGGGGAAATTAAGTTCGACGGAGAAGAGGTTTACGACAACATTTCCGTCAAGAAGAGGACGGCCTATATTCCGGACGAGCTGTATTTCCTCGGAAACTACAACTTAAAGAGCATGGGCGAATTCTACAGGGGACTTTACGAGAATTGGAACGCCGAGCGCTTTAATACCATGGCCGCGGATTTCGGCCTGTCCAAGACGGACAGGATATGCCGCTTCTCAAAGGGGATGCAGAAGCAGGCGGCCTTTATTCTGGCCATGAGCACCATGCCGGACTATCTTATACTGGACGAGCCTATTGACGGTCTAGACCCCATAATGCGCAAGAAGCTCTGGGGCTACATTCTTGGAGATGTGGCCGAAAAGCAGCTTACGGTGCTGGTTTCTTCTCACAACTTAAGGGAGCTGGAAGGCATATGCGATTCCATAGGAATACTCAGCAACGGCCGCATACGCTTCCAGGGCAAATTAGACGAGCTGAGGCAGGATCTTCAGGATATGAGCCTCGAGGAGCTCTTTATACACGCCATGGAAGGAAAGGAGGACGCATAAATGAATAAGGCCTTATTTAAGGAAAACCTGAAGCGTTTCTGGCCCATATCCCTGGCAGGCTTCATATTCTATTTTCTGAACGGACCGTTTACACTGCTGAGCGCCACCAGAGGAGAACAGGTTTACGACGCCGTCATAAGTGCCGCGGGATACGTCGGCTTTCTGATACTTGACTGCCTGCTGCCCGTAGCTGTGGCCGCCGCTGTTTTTTCCTACCTGTTTAAACCCAACAGTACAACTCTGATGCATTCACTGCCGTTTTCCAGAAGGCTGCTGTTTGTAAGCAACGGACTTTCCGGTCTGCTGCTTTCGGTGCTGCCGGTGCTAATAAACAAGATCATAATGATAGCGCTCGTGCTCGGCGGCAGGGTGAGATTCACTCTTACGAGCTGGAACGGCGAGGGCGTGGAAGAGAGCGTCCTTGTTACAATGCTCACCGCCCTTTTAACGCATATAGCGGTAATAGCCTTCGTCTATGCCATGTCCTGCGTCTCGGCGGTAATAAGCGGAAGCAGCGTAATAAACGTGCTGACTTCCTGCGGGCTCAACCTGCTTACGACCTTTGTACTGATGTCCAGCATAGTTTACTCGCAGTACTTTCTTAAGGGCTACTGCAGCGGCGATGAAACCATGAGGCTGGCCGCGCATTTGCATCCGGCGCCGTATTTTGTGATGAGCTCGCCGGGCCTGGGTTATTACAATTTTGAATGGCCGATGATTCATCCGGCAATAAGCGCGCTCATATACATCGCGGTAGCGGCGCTCATAGCCGCGGCGGCCTATTTCATCTACACCAAGCGGCCAAACGAGAGGGCGGGCGACAGCTATGTCTTCGATGTGGTCGGGCTGATTATAGGCACGATAATGGTCTATTTCGGTTCCAGCTTCGTAGGCTTCATATTTATAAACACGGAAGGCTTCGGAATATGGGGCTTTGTGCTCGGCGGAGCCATAGCTCTTTTGATAGGGCAGATGATAATAAAAAAGAGCGTCCGCATATTCAACGCGGAGCTGATAAAGCCGCTGCTCCTTTCCGTGCTTGTAATGGGCCTCGTCTTCGGCGCTTACAGCCTCGACCTCTTCGGTTATGAGAAGCGCACCCCCAATCCGGAAAAAGTCGGCTTTGCCAGAATCGACGGAATAATGTACTCTTGCAGCGGAGGGCTGCTGTTTAAGGAAAAGGAGAGCATAGAAGCTCTTACCGAATTCCACAGGGAGCTTGTCGCGAGCGAAGATGTACTCGGCAGCGATCAAGACAGCTCTCATGTTCCGGATATATACAACCGGGATGCGAAGCGTTATATAATAATAAGCTATGCTTTGCCCGGCGGAGGCGAGATAAAAAGATCCTATATAGTGCCTGTGTCTTTGATGCGAGGGAGCGCCTCATTCAAGGAGCTCATAATGTACGCGGAGAACGAGAAGGTCTACGAACAGCTGCTGGCCTACGGGCCCTCGCAGATAGGGCTGGAGTTTTGGGACTGCTACGACCGCTATTACGGTGGGTATACGACGGAGGAATTCTATGCCTCCTTGGGCCCTCTGCACGACTCTTACGAAAAGTTCAGCGATGAGGAAAAGATGGAGCTCTGGAAGACCTTGATAAGCGAAAGCGGCGGTCCGGAAAAGACTTTTGAGCTTGCCTGCAGCAATGGTGAGCCCTATTTCTCCGGTGTGATTGCGGCGTATGTAGACCACGAAGTGGCATCTCCCTATAACACCTATGTCGATAACAGTCAGGCGCACGACTCATACATTCATAACTTCCAAAGAATTTACAATGAGGACGGAAAAGTCGTGGCGGTAAGGGAGGAATTCATATTCGAAGTTACGCCGGAGTCCGAGAAGTCCTTGGAACTGATATACAGGCTCATAGACAAATATAGCGAATAGCGTTAAAGCCTCGGCTATTTGGGCTTGAAGCTCTATCTCAATTGCAAACAAGGCTTAAAACGGGTACAATAAAAGTGCCCGTTTTTAAGTGAGCCGGTTATAAAATATCCACGGCTCAAGGGGGGGCTTGAAACAGTTTTTGAAAAGGAAACGATATGGATATATTGAAATTCGGAATAGAGCATGTTCTTTATCCTTATATGGAAAAGCGTCGCGGCAATCGCGTAAGACATTACACGGAGGAGCTTAAGGCCTCGCAGAACCTGCCCCGCGAGGCAATCGAAGAACTCCAAAAAAAGAAGCTGAAAGAGCTACTGCTTTTCTGCGCGGATAAGGTTCCCGCTTATTCTTATCTAGACCGGGCCGAGATAGAAAGCGACCCCTTTTTCGTTTTGACAAACAGGGTTCACGTTTTAGGCAAAAAGGCTTTCAAAGAAGATTCGGAAAGCTATATGGCCGCCGGAACTCCGCAGTCCCGCCTGATTCCCAACGTGACCGGAGGCTCCACGGGCATACCCTTAAAGTTCTACATGGACCGCTATCAGGTGGAGCACTTCGAGGCGGCCCGCTGGCGCGGTCTGTCCTGGCACGACGTAAGCTACGGCAGCCGCTGCGTCATGATATGGGCGAATCCGATAGATCTTTCTAAAGCATATCAGGACAGGTGGGCCCTTAAGGAACGCCTGCTCAAAAACAGGCGCATAATTTCCACCTACACGCTTTCGGACGATAAGGCCGGGGAATACGTGCGCATGATCAATTCCTACAAGCCGGAATACCTCTACGGCTATGCTTCGTCCTTGGTGGCTTTTGCGAACATAATAAAAAAATACGGGGCGCATAAGCTTAAGATAAAGCTCAAATTAGTATGCTCCACCGCGGAAACTCTTTACCCGGAGCAGCAGGCCCTGATAGAAGAAGTCTTCGGCTGTCCCGTGGTAGGGGAATACGGCGCTCACGACGGGGGCATATTGGCCTACGGCTGTCCGCGCGGAAAGCTTCATATCGCGGAGGAAAACCTGATAATCGAAGTGCTCGACCCCGTCACCCATGAGCCGCTTCCCTTCGGCAAGGTGGGCACCTTAGCCATAACGGATCTCAATATGAGCGTTCAGCCCCGCCTGCGCTATCTGATAGGCGATCTGGGCGCTCTTTGTGAAGAGCAGTGCGGCTGCGGGCTGACTTTGAGAGTTCTCTCCGAGCTTGCGGGCCGCGAAGACGATCTCCTGGTTCGAAGCGACGGCTCTCTGGCGCACGGCGACATCATAGCGCGGTATGTAAGGCACTTTTTACAGGTGAGGCAGTATCGCTTCGTTCAGCACAGCAGGCAGAAGGCTACGCTCTACCTTGAGGCCGAGCCGGACGAAGAGCTTGCGGCCAAGGCGGGCGGGGGACTCGCCGAGGCTTTGGGGGGCATCGACGTAGCGGTGGAGTTTGTGGACGAGCTTAAGCCCTCCGCTTCCGGTAAGATGCGCTATTCCATAAGGGAGTTTCCGCTTTCTTAAAGATGCGATTTAACGGGACATTGCCGTTTGCGATTAAATGTGACATTGTCACTTATGAACGATAAATCGGTGTAAAATATCTTTTTCCCGCTTGACAGATAGTCTTGGCCGCGATACAATATGCTTGTATAAATGATAACTATTACTATTATTAAGAAAGGGAGAAGAAAATGAAGAAGTTTGTATGTCCCGTTTGCGGTTATGTCTACGAGGGCGAGTTCATGCCCGCCGATTTCAAGTGTCCCCAGTGCGGAGTGCCCGGCAGCAAGTTTAAGGAAATGGACGCCGATGCGCCTCTGGCGGCCGAGCACATTTTCGGTGTCGGAATGAATCTCGACGCCTGCTCCGAAGAGGACAGGAAATATATAGTCGATCAGCTGAAGGCCAACTTCTACGGCGAGTGCAGCGAGGTCGGCATGTATCTGTGCATGGCGAGAATTGCCCACAGAGAAGGCTATCCCGAGATCGGCCTGTATTGGGAAAAGGCTGCCTACGAGGAAGCCGAGCACGCCGCCAAGTTTGCCGAGCTTCTCGGTTCCGAGATAGAGCCCAATATGAGCGATTCCACCAAGAAGAACCTCGCCTGGAGGGTCGACTGCGAATACGGCGCCTGCGCCGGCAAGTTCGAGCTTGCAAAGCTTGCAAAAAAGAACAATCTCGACGCCATTCACGACACCGTTCACGAAATGGCCAGAGACGAAGCCAGACACGGAAAGGCCTTTGAGGGCCTGCTGAAGAGATACTTCGGCTAAGAAAACATATTAAAATCAATGTTTTAGGGCATCAACCCCTATCTCATATATCCCCGCGTAAACGAGCGCGGGGATTTTTCCTGCTCTTAAATGGTAAAAAATAGTTGCAATAACAAATCATATATGGTAATATATGTAAGAGAAGGAGGGTTTGTGCTTTGATCAGGATTAATATAGAACTTGATGACAGGCAATACGCCGAGGCTTTGGCTCTAACTTTAGCCCGCAGCATAAACGCTATGGTCAGCGTGGATGGCGAGGTAGAGGCGGATTTTATTCTTTGCGACAGCCTTCCGGAGGGCGGTGGCGGCGGGGAAGGCCGCATAGTCGTAAATCGCTTTGAGCCCGTAAGCGTCATAGTGGATGAGCTTCGCGCCCGGATACTTGCGATAGACGGCGAGCCTGTGCCAAACGTCAGAGCCGTCGCCTTAACCGGAACCGGCGCCTCCGGGGTAAGCAGGGCGGCGGTGCTAATGGCCCGCGTGCTGGCGAGGTTGGAAGGTCTGCGTGTGATGCTTTTAAGCCTCGATGCCCTCGGAGGCCCCTCGGAGCAGTTTCTTTACGAAGTTCTTGCGAAAAACCGTATAGACAAGGTCCTTCTCGATTCCGACGAATACGGGGTGAGGGGAGGCCGTGAGCTTGTGCCTTTCGCCGAAAATCCCGCTCTCAATCCCCTCGGAAGGCTGAGTGTCACGGAGATGTCGGCCCTGCTCTCGCGCCTGGGGCGCAGCGGACTCTTCGACATAATCGTAATGGACGTTCCGCTCTGCTCCGCGCATTGGCTTCTGTGCATGAGAGCCGCCGAATACGGGGTATGTGTGGGCGCAAGCGATACCGCCGGGATAATCTGTTCGCTCTACAACGAAGCGACGGGCGGAACAAGAAGCATGCTGGTATTCGATGCGCTGAAGCCGGATGAGGATTCCGAATTTCACGGAGAAGCGGGAGCGCGCATGAGGGATTTTGTCAGGAGTTTCGTATGATTGAGCTTCCGCCTGCGGGCCCGGTTAAAACCGGAACTTATGCGGACAGAGTGAGAAGCATGATGAGCGAGGACAAGGCTCGCAGCTTCTCAGACGAAGAGGTGGAATCTCTTTGCGAGGCGGTGGTGCTTAAAGCTTCGGAACTGAGGGAGATGAGCGTCGCCGATAAAATTCGCATGGTGAGGCTGGTCTTTTGTTCTCTGCGCTGCGAGCTGGAAATACTGCAGGATGCGGCGGAGGATCCGAGCGTCAGCGAGATAATGGTCAACGGACCCGACAACATCTTTTTGGAGAGAGCGGGGCGCATGGAGAGACTCAATTTGGCGTTCGACTCGCAATCGCAGTTGGAGAGGGTCATACAGCGCCTTGCCGCAAGGGTGGGCCGCGAGATGAACGAGTTGAATCCGATAGTAGACGCTCGGCTGTCCGACGGCTCGCGAATAAACGCGGTCAATTCAAATATCGCCATAGACGGCCCGGTGCTCACCATAAGGCGTTTCGGAAGCGGGCGCCTGAGCATGGAGGATATAATTTCATCGGGCGGCATAAGCGAAGAGGCTGCGGATTTTCTGCAAAGGCTTGTCAGAGCCCGATACAACATATTCATTTCCGGCGGCACGAGCTCGGGAAAGAGCACCTTTCTCAACGTGCTTTCGGATTATATTCCCGCGGCGGAGAGGATAATCGTGATAGAGGATTCCGCCGAGCTGGTAATAAGAAACCACGAGAATCTGGTGAGGCTGGAGGCCAAGAACGCCAACGCCCAGGGCAAGGGGGCGGTCAGCATACGCGAGCTTATTAAGAGCAGCCTCAGAATGAGGCCGGATCGCATAATAGTAGGCGAGGTAAGGGGAGAAGAAGTGGTGGACATGCTTGCGGCCATGTCTACGGGCCACGACGGCTCT
>Ga0116183_1005429_pt1 | contig 12116 bp, 11 predicted proteins | sample AD_UKC078_MetaG_FD_89753 | JGI IMG/M metagenome (GOLD analysis project Ga0116183, IMG submission 89753) | Active sludge microbial communities of municipal wastewater-treating anaerobic digesters from USA - AD_UKC078_MetaG | ecosystem: Engineered > Bioreactor > Anaerobic > Digestate | place: USA...
GAACTTCTCGAGGTGGGAGATGCCGACGTTGGTCAGGAGGGCGTGGGAGGGGTTGAGGATCGAGACGAGACGGTCCATCTCCCCGATATGGTCGATCCCGAGCTCGAAGACCCCGTAGCGATCGCGCGACGAGAGGGTGAAGAGTGACAGCGGCAGGCCATACTCGCTGTTGAGATTGCCCGGCGTCTTGGCCGTCGGGGCGCAGTAGGACAGGATGGTCGCAAGCGCCTCCTTGGTGGTGGTCTTGCCCACACTGCCGGTGATGCCGACCAGTGTCGCCTGCCCATTCGCCTTCACATACATGGAGGCAAGACGATGGAGGGCAGAGAGGACGTCAGGGACGGCTATGACCGGGAGGGTGACCCGGGCGAGGGCCTCCTGGGCCCTCTCCTGGGAAACGACGACAGCAGCGGCCCCTCTCCGCTCTGCGTCTGCGATGAAAGAGAAACCATCGACTACTTCTCCGGCAAGGGCGAAGAAGATCGAGCCCGATTCACAGCGGCGGCTGTCAATCTGGGCATTAGTCACCAGAACCGTGGATGGACGGAGGCACACCCCCTGCATCATGGGTGCAAGGGAGGGGGGTGTGAGGCCCAGGTCTCCAAGGTGCTGTTCTGGTTTCATTGGCTTGTCCTTGCCACGCTATATACACTCTGACCGGTGATCGGGATAAGCTCGATCTCCTGTCTCCAAGCGCCGTCGATAAGAGACTCCGGCATCCCCAGCGAGGAGATGGAAGCCTTCAAGAGCCGCTGTTGTTCCGCCCTAGCGTTGTAGCTCTGCTGCAATGAACGGTACTCCAGTACCAGGGAGCGGTTGATCGCCCGCTGTGAGAGGGGCAGCATCGCACAGGCGATGAGCGCCACCACGAGGGCAAGGAGCACAAGTCGCCGTGCACCGCTCGGTCTGCGATAGTCGTGGGAGTACCCACTCTCATACCACTCATGTTCCATGGCGACCTCCCTACAGTTTTTCTATGACCCGCAGCTTGGCACTCCGGCTGGCCGGGTTCTCTTCCCGTTCCGCTTCACTGGGAACGAGGGGTTTTTTGGTAAGAATCCTGATCACTTCCGGGTCCAGGCCCTTGAAGTACCACTTGACGATACGGTCCTCCAGGGAGTGGAAGCTGATGACAGCGATCCGCCCTCCCCGCTTCAACGCCTTGATGGCTCCCTCGAGAGCCACCTCGATGCGATCCAGCTCCCCATTCACCTCGATGCGGATCGCCTGGAAGGTCTTGGTGGCCGGATGGAGGAAGCCATACCGGTAGGCCGGGGGTACCGCCTTGTAGATGATCTGGGCAAGTTGGGCACTATCCTTGATCTTGGTGAGCTTGCGCTCCTCGACAATCGCCCGGGCGATGCGGCGACTGTACCGCTCCTCTCCGTACTTGTAGATGAGATCGGCGAGCCGCTCCTCCTGGTAGCCGTTGACCACATCCATCGCGCTGATCGGTTCGGATGTATCCAGACGCATGTCCAGCACCTCCCCCTTCCTGAAGGAGAACCCTCGCCCGCTCTCCTCATAGTGGTAGGAGGAGATGCCGAGGTCGAAGAGGATCAGGTCGTAGAGCTCTGCCCCCGAATCCTTGAAGAAGGCATCGAAGGAGGTATGGATCGGAGAGAACCGGTCGCCGAACTCCTCCATGCGGCACCTTGCCTTCTCGAGGATCGAGGCGTCGCGATCGAGGCCGATGACCGAGAGGTTGGGATGGGCTGAGAGGAAGCGGTAGGTATGCCCACCCTCGCCGCAGGTGCAGTCGACGAGGATCGCCTCCCCCTGTTCAGGGGGGGTGAGGTATTGGAGCACTTCGTCACTCATGACTGAATAGTGGACGTACTCCATCACGACTCCCTTCGGTTCATCTGGCTCAGCTCTTGGGCTGCATCCAGGAATTCATCCATCGATTCAGCAAGGTACGCCTCATAGGCGCTCTTGCTCCAGAGCTCCATATAGTTGCCGGTTCCCAAGAGGACCGACTCCTCCTTGGTGGAGAGGCCGACGCTCTCGCGCAGGCTCACGGGGATGTTCAGGCGCCCGACCTTGTCGAACTCGCAGAGCTGGGCCGGTGCGATCATCCCGCGCTGCAGGATCCTGAGCTTGCGGTCGAACATGGAGCTGGTCGTGGAGATGATCGTATCCTTGAGGACCGAAAAGTCTGCAGGCAGCATGAGCCAGAGACAATTCTCCAGACCCCGTGTCACGTAGAGCGCCTCGCCGGCGAGTGCGCTACGCAATCGGGCGGGGATGAGGATGCGACCCTTTTCATCAATGGTGCTGTAAAATTCACCGGTCAACATCGAACTGCTCCAAAGACACCAAATAATTTGGGAATTCTTCCCACTGGTACCCATTAATGTACACCGGTTACCACGAAAGCACAACTAAACTCTCTCTATTTTCAACGGTGCGTTGGAGATAAAACCGCTCCATACCTTAACAAACGTCTAGCTCAAGCATGAAAAAAGAGCCCCGACCTTGGTTGGACGGGGCCTCTGCAGCAAAAAAGCGGTGTTAGTGCTCTGGGTTGAAGATATTGTAATCGATGTCTGCGAAGATCGTATTTCGCTTCTCCGCCTTCACCAACCACTCCGTATTCACGGCGTTCTTGCACATATTGGAGTAGACGACATTGAAGTTCGAGAGGTGGTCATTGACCCGCTTGCGGGCGTACTCGCTCGAGCTCTTGTTGTACATCATGAAGGACCAGTCGCTGGCCATTGCGAGGAGTACCTCCCGGGCCGCCTGGTTGAGGAAGCGTTGCTTGAGGCTCAACTGGTCGCCAAATCGGACGGCAAGCTCCTCCATCCGCTCGATCGCCTTGTGGATGTGGCGGTAGGACCAGCTGTTGGACCCATCGAGCCACACGGCGTTGTATCCACCGTGTCCCCATGAGGAGAATGCAGGCTGGGCGATTTGCAGGCTCTCCCCCTCCTCCTCCAAGAAGAGCGAGGGAGTGGTCATCTCCACCTCTTCCTCTCCATCGGCGATCAGGCGCACCACCTCCTCAAGCCATTGGACCCCCTCAAACCACCAGTGGCCGAAGAGCTCGGCGTCAAAGGCGAGGGTGAGCAGGGGCTCCTTCTCGAGGATGGGGCCAAGGGCGGTCGTACGCCGCCTCAACGAGTAGATGAAGTTATGGGCATGCTCCACGGTACGGTGTTGGGCAATCGAGCGTACGTAGGGGACCTTCTGGTCCGACGGGCCGGTGATGGCCCAATACTTGAAGCCGGTGAAGACCCGTACCTCAGGCTCGTGGACATACGGGCCGATGTACTCCATCGGCAGGTCATAGCCGATGTCCCGGTAGAACTCCCGGTAGACCTTGTCGGTGGGATAGCCGCTGGAGTTCGACCAGACGAGGCTGGTACCGTTGAAATCACGTGGGAAGGCGGCCACCCCATTGTGACAGTGGACCGGCCGGTAGACGCCGTTGTCGACCTTGTCGGGTGAGAGGAGCATCGACTGGCTGGCTGTCTGGAACCATGAGATGGAGTGGGAGCGCAGCACATCCTCGAGGCCCGGGTAGTACCCGCACTCCGGGAGCCAGAATCCCTTGGGCAGATGGCCGAAGGTGGTGAGGAAGGACTGCACGCCGATCTCGACCTGGGCGTTGATCGCCGAGGGGTACTCCTTGTAGAGGGGAAGGTAGGCGTGGGTGGCTGCCGTGGTGGCAAGCTCGAGGTACCCACGCTCCTCCAGATCCTTGAACCCGTCAAGGATGTTGGATTTGTAGAGTTCGACGAAGTCATGGAAGTTGGTACGGGACTGTTCGAGGTAGAAGGCGGCCATATCGCTGAACTCAGGCTGCTCCGCCTTGCAGCGTACCACCTCCTTCTCCCCGAGCTCGATGTGCCGCTCGAGGTACTGGGTATACCGCTCCGCCAACACCGGGTCCTGGAGCATGGCGCAGAGACTCGGGGAGAGGCTGATGGTGAAGGTGTATGGAATCTTATCATCGGCAAGGCGGTTGAACATCCTCAGCAGCGGCAGGTAGCTCTCGCTGATCGACTCGAAGAGCCAATCCTCCTCAAGGAAGCGGGGATACTCGGGGTGGCGGACAAAGGGGAGGTGTGCGTTGAGGATAAAGGCGATCTTGGCAGGTTTCATCACAGTACCCCCCCGCTCATCTTCTGTGCGACTTCCCGTAGGATGGCGTTGTCGACAATCTCCCCCTCGCGGGTGACCAGCGAGGAGAAGTGGGTGTAGAACTGGGCCAACTGGCCGTCGGGGGGCACATCGCTGAGCTTCCAGTAGGGTTGGACGACCTCGACGCTGTTGGATTGGGCCAGCGACTGCTCATCACCGCGCTTGTCGCGCCAGCAGAGGTCGACGTAGTAGCTGTAGTCCATCTGCGATAGGTTGATGTTCCATTGCCGGTCGTCGCTATCGATATCGATGTCGTAGCTTGATGTCTCGCTCTTGGAGAGGGAACTCTGGCTCACCCTGAGGAAGAAGTGCCCCTGCGCCTCACCATCCTCGTCGACCGCCTCATCAAGGACCTGATGGGAGAACGACCAGTAGGCGAAGGCCCACTGCGGGTCGCGCAAGAGGAGGTGGATCGATGTATCGTAGTAGCACTCCGGCAGGCTTTCGGTGCCGGGCAGGCCGTTGACGGGGTGGGAGTTGCCGCGGTAGCTGGTCAGCGAGTTGCAGTATCGGTTGCGGTTGATCTTCCCCTTGATGGTCTGGGGAACGTCATCGTCCTGCTCTCCGAACGCATCTTCCAAAGCATCGATCAGATCATCGCGGTCCAAATCCTGCCACGCTTCCACGCCTTCCTGCTCAGCAATATACTGAAGTTCAGTGGTGGACAAAGAATCAATATTGATGAGAATCATGCGCACTCCAGAGTGTTCTTCATACGAGCAATCGTAGAAGAATCAACACGCTTAGTCAACAACAGCGAGGATTGGCTCACTCGAAGAGCGTGGCCAGCGCAAGCTCCACCATCGAACCAAAGGTGGTCTGCCTCTGCTCGGGGGGGACCTGCTCTCCGCTCAAAAGCGAGTCGCTGACGGAGAGCAGCGTCAGGGCCTCGATGTCGAAGAGGCGGGCAAGCGTATAGAGCTCGCAGCTCTCCATATCAACGGCCAGCGTCCCCACACGTTGGGCAAGGGCCATCTTCTCCTCCCCCCTCTGGTCGTAGAACTGGTCGCTGGTAAATACATTGCCCACCTTCACGGGGATGGAGAGCTCCTCGGCCTTCTGCCACGCCCGCCTGAGGAGGTCGAAGGAGGCGGCAGGGGCAAATTGGTAGGAGCCGAATCGGCTCACATTCATGCCGCTGTCACAGTCGGTCGCCTGTACGAGCAGGACATCCCTGAGGTGCAGATCCCCGCTCATCGTCCCGCAGGTGCCCACCCTCACCAGGCGCGTGGCCCCGTACTCCCGGATCAGCTCATGGGCGTAGATGGAGAAGGAGGGCATGCCCATGCCGGTGCCCTGCACCGAGACACGGTTGCCCTTCCACATGCCGGTGAACCCCCACATCCCCCTGATCTCGTTGTACCGCACCACGTCGGTGAGGTAGGTTTCTGCAATATGTTGGGCTCGAAGCGGGTCTCCGGGGAGGAGGACCGTCGGTGCGATAGCGTGCGGATCTGTTACGATATGAATACTCATAGAAGCCTCCTTCTCTTATTCTTGGCCAGATGATATACTCCTGTCCATAGTATGGATACAACAACAGAGAAGCAAAAGACCCCGCTGATCCTCCATGGCCACTTTTATCAGCCGCCACGGGAGAATCCGCGTACTGGAATCATAAACAAGCAACTATCGGCCAGCCCCTGGGGGGACTGGAACGAGCTGATCAACGCCGACTGCTACCGGGCCAACTGCCACTCACGATACCTCGGTTGGTATGGCTCGATCCTCAGCCTCTCCAACAACTATGAGGTGCTCAGTTTCAACTTCGGCCCTACCCTGCTCAACTGGCTGCAGGCAAAGGACCGGCAGACCTACGAGATGATCATAGAGGCGGACAAGGCTTCCGAGCGACGCCTGGGCCACGGCAATGCCATCGCCCAGGTCTACAACCACTCGATCCTCCCCCTGGCCAAGCGTGAGGACGCCCGCACCCAGATCCTCTGGGGTCTCGACGACTTCAACAGGCGCTTCGGCCGCGATGCGAAGGGCATCTGGCTCAGCGAGACTGCAATCAATGCAATGGTCATCGACCTGCTCGCCGAAGCGGGGGTCGAGTTCGTCATCCTCTCCCCCTGGCAGTGCCGCGCAGTCGACCGGGCCGGCAAGAAGCTGGTCAGCCTCGACGGCAAGCCCGCCCCCTATGACCGGGCCTACCTCCTCACCGGGGAGAAGGGGGGCACCATCAGTGCCTTCTTCTACAACCCCCAGCTAGCAGAGGGTATCAGCTTCGGCCACTACCTGCGTGATGCCGACCAGCTCTATGACAAGCTGCTGGCCATCAAGTCGAAGGACGGGCCCGCCCTCATCCAGACGGCAACCGACGGGGAGATCTACGGCCACCACGAGCCCTACGGGGATATGGCCCTCGCCGCCCTTGCCAAAAAGGTCGGCGAACGCGGTGACTTCACCTTCACCAACTACGCCGCCTTCCTTGCCGACAACCCGGCAACCGAGCACGCCATCCTCCACGATGGAGAGGATGGGCTGGGCACCAGCTGGTCCTGTTTCCATGGGGTGAGCCGCTGGTACAAGGACTGCGGTTGCCACACCGGCGGGGACGAGAGCTGGAACCAGAAGTGGCGCACACCGCTGCGCAGGGCGTTCGAGCAGCTCGGGGAGTCGATCGATGACATCTACCGAAGGGAAGCGGCCACGGTGCTCAAAGCGGGCATTGATCCCCAGGAGGTACTCAACAGCTTCTCGCCGGTTGCCAGCGAACTGGTGTCGATGGAGGAGTTCGTCAGCCGGTACACCACCGACACGGTGGCCAAGCGTACCTTGGCACACCTCCTGTTGGGGCAGAAGTACAAGCACTACGCCTTCACCAGCTGCGGTTGGTTCTTCAATGACATCGCCGGTCTCGAGCCGAGGCAGAACATCGCCTACGCCCTGATGGCGGTATCCTGCTACCTCCCCTTCAGCAGCGAGGAGTTGATGATGCAGCTCCTCTCCACCCTCTCCAGGGCCAAGGCGAACCGCAAGCAGGACGGCAGTGGGGAGACAATTGCCACCGACGAGCTGCAGCAGCTGCCCGGGGAGGCCGAAGCGGCACTCTACTACGCACTCAGCACGCGGATGGCAGACAAGAGCTCCCATAGCGACCGCTACGGCTACTACCGCCTCATCTCCCTACAGACGGGAGCGGAAGCGGACCAGCTGCTGATCGAGAACACCGAATCCCTCACCCGCTACCACGCAACGGTGGCAGAACAGAGCGGGAACGGCCTGGCGGTCACCTACCACCTCTCGGTCAGGGAGGAGGGCGCCGAGGAGGCGGAGGAGGTGGTCATCGACGTCGATGACATCCCGCAGAGGATGCGTGACGAGTTCTTGGCCTCCATCGAACACGGCTTCTGTGCCTTCGATGTCGAGGGGGTCCGCACGCTGGCCCAGACGATCCGTCACTACAGCAGCCTGACACGCAACACCCCCTATCTTTCGATGGGGTCCCTCCACCAGGAGTTGATCGGCTCGACCCTTGGGGCCTTCACCACCATCTTCTCCAATGGGACGAACGCCCATTGGAGCGAGCTCTCCAATGAGTATGCCCTCTTGGTCGAATTCTTCCTCTCCTATGCAAAGCAACCGGAGCGGGAGCTGCTCACTGCGATCTTCGACCAACAGGTCCAGAAAACCGCAGCCCAGCTCGCCACCGGCCCGCTTACCGAAGAGACGCTCTCCTTCATCCTGGACTTCTTGCGCCTGGTGCGCTCCTGGGCCATCGAACCGGAGTTGAGGGGCCTGCAGGAGGAGATCTACCCCTACCTCACCGGTTCCAAGCAGTGGCAGGGAAAGGATGTAGACCTCCAGGCGCTTGCCCTGGCCCTCAACTTTGAGCTATGAGGGCCCTGAGCTCGCTATCACGCCCAAGGAGCCTGGCGCTGTAGGGGCAGCGGGGAACGATGAGTTTCCCCTCGCTCCTCGCCTGGGAGACAACCAGCATCACCAGTTCCCGAGCATGACCCCGCCCCTGCAGGGAGGGGTCGACCTCGGTGTGCTCGATGACCAGGTGTGATGCACTATTCTCCGATACGACGATCTTGCCGAGAGGCGGCTGCCCCTCCTCTCCGAGTGCCCAGCCATAGTCGGTCTTGTAGTACTCCATCTCAACACCTCCCTTCAAGGAGCTTGGAGGCGTGCACCAAGCTCTCCTGACTCTCCTCATCACCACTGAGCATCCGGGCGATCTCACGAATGCGCGCCTCGCCCGAGACCGAGGTGATGTGTGACCAGCTCATCGAAGCGGCCACCTCCTTATGGACGACCAGGTGTGCGTCCGCCTTGCTGGCGATCGAGGCGAGGTGGGTGATGACCACCACCTGATGGCTCTTGCTCAGCAGGGAGAGCTCCTCGGCGACCGAGAGGGCGACCGTCCCGCCGATCCCGGCATCGACCTCGTCGAAGATCAGCGTCGGGATGGCATCGCTGGCCGCCAGGCTCGTCTTGACGGCGAGCATGATCCGGCTCAGCTCCCCGCCGCTGGCCACCGCCTTGATCGGCAGCAGATCCATACCGGGGTTTGCCGAGATCATATAGCTGACCCCATCGAGGCCGGTCGGTGAGCTCTCTATCTCCTCGAAATCGATGGTAAAGCGTGCCTGTTGCATGCCAAGGCGCCTGAGCTTGGACTCCACCATGGCAGAGAGGCGCCGGGCCCCCTCGACTCTCAATGCACGCAGGGCCTGCCCCTCCTCGATCATCCGTCTCTCCGTCTCCTCGATGCGCTTGGCCACCGCGGCGAGGGCGACCTCGCCATCCTCGGTGAGCTCCAGGCGGTTGCGGCTCTCGTTGTAGAAGGCGATGACCGCATCGAGGGTCGGCCCATGCTTCTTCTTGAGCCGCTGCAGGAGGGAGAGGCGGGTCTGGAGGCGATCGAGTTCCTCGGCGCTGAAGGCGATCGAGGCAAGGTAGTCGCGAAGGGTCTCATAGATGTCCTGCACCTCGATGAAACTCCCCTCGAGGCGTTGGCAGAGGGGGAGCAACGACTGGTCGATGCGGGCGGCCTCCCCCACCTCCGCCTGGGCCTGGCGCAAGAGGGAGATCGCACCCCCTCCTTCGTGGAGGTGGTCGATGGCGAAGCGGAGCTCCTCGTAGAGCTGCTCTGAGCTGGCGATGATCTTGATCTGGCGGGAGAGCTCCTCATCCTCACCGGCCTTGGGGTCGACCGATGCGATTTCATCGACGGCAAAAGAGAGGTAATCGGCCTCCGTTCGTGCCTTGGCAAGGTCACGCTCCATCTTTGAGTACTCCGACAGGAGGCGTTGGTGTTCATGGTACCACGTTTGGTACTCCGCTTTCTGGCCCTCACACTCCCCGTAGGCGTCGAGGACGCGCAGCTGGCTCGCCGGCAGGAGCAGGCTCTGGTGGTCGCGCTGTGCGCTGATATCAAAGAGCTCGGCGGTCACCGCTGCCAGGTCGCCCAGAGTCGCCACTGCACCGCAGATGGTGGACGTGGAGCGACCGTTGCGCTTGATGGTGCGCCGTATGATGGCCACCCCCTCCTCAAGGGTGAGAGCCTCACGATCCAAGAACCCCTCCAACGCCTCGCCCGGTCCCCCTCCCAGGTAGAAGGAGGCGGCAACCGTGGCACTCTCACTGCCGCTTCTGATCGACTGCACATCGGTCTTGGCGCCGAGCAGGAGGCCCAGGGCACCGAGGATGATTGATTTCCCCGCCCCGGTCTCACCGCTGATGACGGTGAAGTGCTCATCAAACTCGATGACCGAATCCTCGATGAGGGCATAGTTGTGGATCTCAAGGCGCTCAAGCATGCATCCCTCCCGACCAGTTGAGCTTGTCACGTATCACTTCGATGAAGTCCCGTCGCTGGCTGGTTACCAGCAATGCCTTGCTCTGCGACTTCTCCACCTCGATGACATCGCCCTCTGAGAGGGGGAAGTTCTGCTGCCCATCAAGTGAGAGCATCAAGCCGGTGCGTTGCCCGCTCGGGATCGTGATGGAGATCTTCCCCTCCCCGCTGATGACCAGGGGGCGATGGGAGAGGGTGAAGGGACAGATCGGGGTGATGACCAGGCAGGAGAGGTCGACATCGAGGATCGGGCCACCGGCGGCGAGGCTATAGCCGGTCGATCCGGTGGGGGTTGCGATGATCATCCCGTCGGAGCGGAAGTAACCGGCATCGGTATCCCCGATTCTCATCTCCATGCTGATGACCTTGCTGAGGCCGCTTGAGGCGATGACCATCTCATTGAGGCCGTGGCCGCTGTAGACACGGCGCCCGCTGCGGATGACGGTGGCGCGTACCATCAGGCGACGGCTGATCGTGTGCCTGCCTGAGAGGAAGAGGTCGATCGCCTCCTGCCACTCATCGATCGAGATCTCGGTGACGAAGCCGAAGGTCCCCAGGTTTATGGCGAGGATCGGGATGCCGTGGGAGTGGAGGTAGCGGGCACAGTAGAGCACCGTCCCATCACCGCCGAGGCAGATCACCAGGCCGGTATCGGGGGGGATCTCGATCGGCTCGTTGGCGGTCAGGGTCTTGAAGATTGTGCTGTCGATTCCCCGCGCCCCCAGATAGTCCGCGATCGTGGCACTCATCTGGTGGCTTTCGACCTTTCTCCAATTTGCGACGATCAGCACATGGCCGATCTTCTGCTCATCCATTGCCTGCCTCCTTAGGGAAGGTGCGTGATGACCTTTAAGAGCAATTCTACATCACTTTGCTTGAGAAAGGGATAGAGTGGTACGCTGATCGCCCGCAAAAATGGGGCGGTCGCCTGTGGGAAATGGTCATAGAGCTCCTCGACCCCTCCAGCCAGGCTCTCGGCGAAGGTCCGCTTGGTCATGACCTGGTACTTGGTGGCGAACTTGATGGCATCCTCGGCCTTGCTGTCCAGGACGACGGAGAAGCCGTACCCATTGGGGCTGAAGTCGATCGACCCGATGCCGAGGATGCGGTGGTGGGTCTTGAGCAGTGCCTTGGAGAAGGTCGTATAGAGCTCCCCGCGGCGGCGGAGGTGGTCTGCAAGGTTTGCCAGTTGGATGATACCGAGGGCAGCGTTCATATCCGGCAGCTCCACATATTGGCGTTGGCTCTCAAAGAGGGGAACACACGCCTGCTTGTATTGGTCTTTGGTATAGGCGAGGATCGCGCCGCCGGCAGATGAGACGATGCCATCCTCCTCGAAGGCACAGACGATGAGGTCCCCCCAGCTTCCGGCCTTCTGCTCCTCATAGCGGCTCTCAAGGCTCTCGGTGATATCCTCGATGACAGTCACCCCAAGCTCACGGTAGTCACAGCCGATGGGAATCTGGCAGACCGGCTCATGGACCAAGAGGGCGGTGCACCCCTCATTGACCAGCCTGAGCGCCTCTTTCTGGGAGAGGCACCCGTGATCGGCATCGATATCCCCGTAGATGAGGGTGATACCCAGCTGCTCGGCGATGACGCCATAGACGGAAGGACTGAGCACGCTTACCCCGACCGTGCTGCCCGCCTCAAGGCCTGCTACCGAGAGTGCGGACCGCAGGGCATCGGGGTAGGAGCGCAGGGCAATGCCCCCTTTGGTCCCTACCAGCTCACAGAACTGGCGCAGGAACTCATTCTTCCGCTCACCAGGCCCGATCTGCTCATCGACCATCGTCTGCAGCACTGCATCCATATCCTTGCGCCGCAAGGTCGGTTTATAGAATGGAATCACCGTCGAAGCTCCTCTTTGATTGGGGCTGGAATCGGTTCTTCCCTCACCTATCCGGACTGCCCATATCGCCTTTTATCCTAGCATGACTGGGAATTTGAGTCGAGGCGTATCATACAGATCAAATGTATAGCGCAGTGGACGTCTGGAAAAAAAAGCGCCACTTCCTAAGAAGTGACGCGACTGGATTGAAAAAGAAAGGGCCCGGCGGCTACCTACTCTCCCGCATAGATGCAGTACCATCGGCGTGAGGGTGCTTAACTGCCGTGTTCGAGATGGGAACGGGTGTGTCCACCCTGCTGTGGC
>Ga0116183_1005433_pt1 | contig 12113 bp, 10 predicted proteins | sample AD_UKC078_MetaG_FD_89753 | JGI IMG/M metagenome (GOLD analysis project Ga0116183, IMG submission 89753) | Active sludge microbial communities of municipal wastewater-treating anaerobic digesters from USA - AD_UKC078_MetaG | ecosystem: Engineered > Bioreactor > Anaerobic > Digestate | place: USA...
CGTGAGACGCTGCTTCTCATGGCCTCGATGCCCCTTCGGCTTCGCTCAGAGCCTGCCCTGAGTGCAACCAAATGGGGCAAGCTCTCACGGGCATACTATAGACGGCTCTCACCCGCTCCCTCGGCAGGGACAATGTGTGTGAAAACATCCTGGCAGGCGCGTGGCAGCCTCAAACCGTAGCGCAGCGGAGGTTTAGGGATGGTGGATCTGACTGGCGAAGCGATAGCAGAAGGTCACCTATGCGCTGAACCATCCCCAAGCTCTTCGAGCTTGAGGCTGCCACCCAGACGCTTCAACGGCTCAGGAATGCCGGTGCCCTAAGACCTGCACAAACACTGGATAATCGCGTCGGCAGAAGACCGTTGACGCCACAGAGGTATTCCTGTAGACTATATCCCGGATGTGCGAAGGGAAGCTATGCGCCGAGAGGCTCTCACAATCCGGTCCACTGCCCCGCAGTCTGGTGGCGGCGCCGAATGGTCCGCCCGGTCGGCGGAGTACCACACTCCCGTTCTCCGTGCGCCAAACACTATCGTAAGGGGTCACCCCGAACGCCCGGATGCCAAGTCCATGTCCGTTATTATCCTCGCTTGTCTTCTGGTCGCTTGCGGAGGTGAGGTTCGTGGAGCGACCACGTTCATGCTCTCGCCGCAAGGATATTCTCCTGTCACGAGGACTTTGCTCATCCACAGTTACACTGCACTGGAGGATAGCAACGAAGGACCGAGGTGCCTGATCGCGTATGATGAAGTGACTGGTTCGGTCAAGCGGGTAGCCAGCCCCGGGCGTGTGGCGCCTACGGATTGGGCGTGGGTGCCGGGCCGGGCAGCCTTTGTGGGAGTAGATCTGGAACAAGTTATCCTCTTCGAGAAGGAAAGCTCCGGGGACGGCTACACGGCCACGCCGATTCCATGCCCGGGCGCCGACGTTCTTCCCTTGCGATGCTCCTGGAGCCCGACAGGTCGGTCGCTGGCCGTGAATTGCAAAAACATGGCAAACCGTGGGCGCTGCGAGTTGTGGATTTACAGGTTCGGGGATAAGGCATTGTGGAAGACGGGCGTGGTCCTGGATCATCGCGCGGTAATCTGGGAAAACGACGACCTTCTGTATGGGACGAGGGGCAATGCGGTGCTGGCAATCAGGCTGACCGGCGAAAAAGCGAGCATAGTCCGTACGACTCGTGTCTGGGGAGAACGCATAGCTCTCTATGGCATGTACTCGGGGGAGCCGTTGCTCGGCTCCTCTAACGTGATACGACTTGGCGACCACAAGGGGCTGGCTTTTCTCGATCAACCGTCGCCCACGTTCCGGGTGATCGGCACGGAGAAGACGATATTTGTATCGGCATCCCCCACGCATTTGGCCGCATTTGGCACACGTGGAAATCACATAGCCACGAGCGACCCGGGCAGACTGATCACGTTCGGTTCCGTAAAAGACTCAAACACGGTGTATGGTCTGGCCGACAGCAGTCTTGTGTGTGTTTCTGTCGAGAAGGGGGCTCTCAAGGTCCAGACCGTGGCGGACCTGGGCAGTCTGACAGGAATCGGTACGGACCGGTAGGGAATAACGATGCCAGCTACGGATGGCATAGTGGAACGTAGAATGGGCTCTGCCCCTGGACTTTCGATGAGGTCAGGCAATTCGGAGGGATACCTGTGGAAGCGTCACGTATGAGAATGTCGCTTGTTTCCATTCTCCTGGCGGGTGCCGTATTTACCGGTGTTGGCATGGTCCACGCCAGTGAACACGGCCTCCGCGCGGAAGAAGTGAAACGGGCTCAGCGAGAGCCGGTGGATGCAAACGCCCTGTACGGGAATCTACGCGAGAAGCTTGAGGTGGTATGCACCTCGGCTATGGTCTCATCGGAGGTGACAAACGCAGGCCACAAGTTGGCGCGTGACAGGAACAGGCTTGAGCGAAGGCTGACGTTCTCGTTGGATCTCAAGATTCTCGATTCCAGCAATCTGGTCGGATTGGACGTGAACCATCCGGTCATTCTAACGGCCGTGGATGGAGATAGTACTGACATTCGTTGGCTTCCGAGGTCTTACCCTGTGCGGGAGTATCGGGCAGCCAAGGGGTTTGGCGGATGGGGTAGCGTGCAACTGCCGCGTGCAGTGGTGCAACTGATCCTCGCCCCAAGTCAGGCTATACCTGCTTCGGTGGCAGAACTGACGGGGTATTTCCACGCGCTCTATGCCGAGAAGGTGATCGAAGTGGATATTCCATTCGAGCCGAACCACCCCTGGATCGACGCCGCCCCGGATCTGCGCATCGCTGTGACAGTGGATACCCCCCCACGACCAGGTCCGATCGAGTATCGGACCTTCATTCTGTCAGGTTCACCTCACCGCTTCACCGTACCGACAGCGCCCCGTGCGTTGTACGAATATCGCACGCTCGTGCAGTCGACGACAGGGCAGGCCGTTCTTGCCCTGGAAGATCGCTGGATCATGGCGGTTTCGTGGTCGCTGGGGGACTACGTGGTCATCGGAACCGAGCTTTATGATTCTCAGACAAACAAGCTTGCGTTACCGGAGGAACATGTCTGGAGTGATCCGTTCGGTAAGCACGCAGCAGCATGTTTTGGCAAGCTCGAGCAGCATGACCAGAATGACTACGACACCATACGTCATCTTATCGCGGTCCATCCCGTAGAGGTGAAGATACCATTTGTGCTGACCAACATCCCGATCCCGGGGCTTGGCCCAACCCAGGCGAAGTGAGATAGCAGGGGGTGTTCACGGTGGCCTGGCAGGGCTGGCCCCTGAATGCTGGCCCGCATGTGGTCGCGGACTGGCCATTGCGGCCGGTCAGATGGTGGCCTCGATACCGTACATCTGGCAGAAGCGGCGCAGGACCTTGGCGTGGTTGCCGTAGATCATCACGAGGTGGTGCCCTTTGAGGTCGGCGACGTCCTTCAGTTCGTTGATCGTCGTCTCGACGTTGGTGCGGCAACCGCCCGTCTGCGGGATGGGCGGGCAACTGATCGTCTCGCCTGAGTATACGAGCATCTGCGGGACATCCTGTTCGGAGGGGGCGTGCAGGTACTTCGCGATCGTCACCTCCTGCCCGGGCGAGAAGAGCACGCGCGGCACGCAGCCCCATCCCGCCTCGGCGTGATTCATCAGCGTATACGGTTCCGGCCGGGCATCAGGCCCCGCCATGTGCGAGGCGCTGGTGCAGTGCGCGCAGAAGTAGTGGTTCAGCTCGGTCTCCACGGCGGGGTTGTGCTGGAAGCCGGGTCGGTCGAACAGGTATTGCAGAAGCATCATCGTCAGCGTCGCATCCAGGTCCGATTCGCAGCCGGCCGGAATCCCCTCGTCCCGCAGGTCCATGAAGCCCATGCACGGCGGCACGTGCCGATGCGGGTGCTGGAGCCCGGGCAGGCAGTCCATCATGACCGCGTCCACCCTCGCCTCGGCCACCACCTTCTTCAGGGCGACCGCCGCGCGGGCCGCGTCGAGGATGTCCTCATCACTGGGCTGATGAACGTGGGTGGCTTGGGTCTTGTACCGGTTGGCGAGCGCCTTGACCTGGTCCGTTGGTCCGGTCCGCTGGAACTCCTCGATGAAGCCGGTGTTGGCGACGGTGTCCACCGTGGTGCCGAGGTGCGCCACGGTCTGTCGTGTCCCGGCCGAGCGGGCGATGTTCAGGATGCGGCTCTGTTTCATCCAACCGGCGGCCCGGACCATCCGCATGCCATTCTCGACCGCCTCAAAGCTGTCGAGCCCGTTGATCATATACACGCCGGGCTTGCGATGCAGCTCACGGACCATGCCGACCAGCAGCACTCCGAGCGGGGCAAGGACAACGGTCGGGAGTCTCGTTTCTTCGACGATCCGCGTGAGGTGCGGCCAATGGCCCTTCTTGAACGGTACGAGGAACAGCGCGTCCGGCGGTTCCGCTTTGACCTGGCGGATGAATCGATCCGCCGCATCGCCATCGGTAAGCGGGTCCCGTTCGATGGCGATTCGCAGACCCAGCCTGCGCTCCAGGTCCTGGAGTTTGGCCATGTACTGTAGTTGGCGACCCTCTGCGTCAAACGTCGAGCCGGGCCAGCTATAATACCCGACTTTCCGGAGTTCCTCCGTAGGAGGGTAAACAAATGCGGCCCGTATGACCGGTGGTGTTTTGGCCTGCCCCGCCGGCCGGGCCAGAGCCGCGCCGACCAGCCAGCCACGGCTGGTCAGTGAAAGGGCCGCCGCCGTGCCACCGACAGCCTGCAGGAACGTGCGTCTGGAAAACTGCGTCGAGGTGTGTGACGGTCTCATCGTCGACCCTTTCCTGTAGATCGGATGGCGGATCTTGCCAACTGTCCATAGTCGTCAACGTTGAACCAGAGTATACAGGGGTCTGTGTCATGATGCGAAGAGATTTGCCGATCGCCGGCACATCGGAGCCGGCCCGTGGAGGAGACAGATCACAAGACAGGGGGGAGGTGTGCGGTGCACACCCCATCTCCCCGGCATGCGGCGGAATCGAAGCGGGGCCTTGTCGGCGGGGTGTCTTTGTGAGTATGATCGACGAGCGAAGATGGCTCTGTTCGTTTGGGACGGGCAAGGTGATATCGATCAAGCCGCACCATTTTGTGGACATCATCACGGCGTTCGGGGATGGGTGCACGCGGTTCGAGCCGCATCCGTACGGGCATGCAGTGCACCGCGTCGCGGCCGAGATTCTGGCTGACCGCGACGCGATGATCCGCATCGAGTTCGGGGCCGACGACATCTGCGGCCCGTGCCGGCACAATATCGACGGCCTCTGCGACGACACGATCGACACATCCTTTCGGCCCCAGGCTCCAAAGTCCAAGCGTCAGTACAACCTCCTGCTCGATGAGCGCTGGGCCGAGAGGCTGGGCCTGCGGCCGGGCGACGAGTTGACCGCCCGCCGGTTCTGCCTGCTCCTGCGGGACCGGGCCGGCGACATCAGCGACATCTACCGTGAGAACCCCGCCGAGCGAACCGCCCAGAGGCACACGAAGCTGCAAAACGGCCTCGCCTGGTTCCTCGCATAGACTCGCGGCGTCCTCAGTTCTCGCGGCGTCCGGCGATCTTCTCGATCGCGTCGGCCGCAGCGCGCTGCACCTGTTCTTCCGGATCGTTCAGGCACTGGCGCAGGGTCGGCAAGGCGTCGCGGGCCGCAGCGCCGATCGCGCCCAAAGCCTCGGCGGCGGGTTTGCGAACGTGCCACTCCTCATCGCTCAAGGCCTCGATCAGATGCGGGACCGCCGGCTCCGCTGCACGTCCAATAGCGGCCAGCGCCGCGGCTGCAGGTTTGCGAACTTGCCACTCCTCGTCGCGTAACGCTTCGATCAACTGCGGGACGGCAGGTTCGGCCGCACGTCCGACGGCCGCCAGCGCCTCGGCCGCGGGCCTGCGAACCTGCCATTCGTCATCACGCAGCGCTTCGATCAGGGCCGGCACCGCTGGTGCCGTTGCCGGTCCCATGCGTGACAGCGCCATGGCTGCCGCTTTGCGCACGCGCCACTCCTCGTCAGCCAGTCGTTCGACGAGGTGGGGGACGGCTGCCTTGCCCGCCCGCCCCATGTCCGCCAGCGCCTGGGCCGCTTTCTCCCTTTCCAGCCATTCGTCACTGGAGAGGGCCTCGATCAGGCGGCGCACCTCGGGGTTCTCTGTCGCGTCCGCCGCCGGGCTTGCTGTCGCACGTGGCGAGAACTGACTCTTGATGACGTCGAACAGGGGATTGTCCCGGCGGACCAGCGGAGGATTTTGGCCGGCTTCTCTGGCCTGCCAGTAGGCAGCGCCCAAGCTTTCTGTGCCCAGCTCGTAGTCGTACCCGTCCCAGCCATCCTCGCGAAAGGAATAGAACGCCCAGTGAAGACCGCGTTCGTTCAGGATGCCGATCACATCGGCGAGGTACGCGGCGGCGCCGGGGTTGCGACGATAGCAGCCGAACTCGCCGCAGACGAGCCGGTTGATGGGAATCTCGCGTGACTCGGCCCACTTGAAGAACGGCGACAGGTAGCGTTCCATCTGTCGTTTGTTCCAGTCGACCTTCTTCTCGGCGTACGGAATCTCACCGGGATAGACATAAGGTTCTTCCCGGCGGAAATTCTGATGATTGGTGAACGCGTAGGGCTCGTACATGTGGAACGCGTAGAGCACCTTGTCGTCGCGGACCCTGGGCCAATAGACGAACGCGCTGGGCTGGGCGAACCAGCCGGCGTCCAGCATGATGGGCGTTTGCGGATCGACCTGGCGAATCGCGGCGATGACGGTTGCGTAGAAGGCGGGCAGATCGTGCGAGGTCCCGCGATGCTTGCGATACCAGGCCTCGTAGCGCGAGACGTCGCCGTGCTCGACGAGCCCCGTTTCCATCTCCGGCGTCGGCTCGTTGAGAATGTTGTAGGCGCAGACGGCGGGGTGGTCCTTCAGGCTCGCCGCCAGCTCGCGCCAGAAGGCCGCTGACTGCTGCCAGTGGATCTTGTCGTTCCACAAACGCAAGTCACGCCGGTTGTCATTGTTCTGGATCCAGCGATTGCCGGGCAGCCCGAGCGGCGCGATCACGACTTTGATATCGTACTTCTGCGCCCAGTCGAGGACTTCGACGAGTCTCGCGAAATCCTGCTGGACCACTCCCTGGAAGTGGTCCGCATCGCCCATGAGGAAGTCGCGTCCTTGTCCCTTCCATTTGGCATAGGCCAGACGGACCCAGTCGACGCCGAGAGCGTGCGCCGCGGCAAACCACGCCTCGCTGGGCGCGACGTTGAAACAATTGGCCCCTTTGCGCTGCGTGTCCCAGAAGGATATCTTCTCCGCCGCCGTTAGCGGCCCGACGAGAGCCAGTAACGCAGTGACGGCGAGAACCAGCCGTCGGGTTGTCCTTCCAACCATGAGTCGCCTCCATGAAAGAATGATGTTGATGTTCTCCATCGCATCGGTCCATTGCCACAGCCAGTCGTTCTCCGCGCGTAAGGATACCGCCTGTCGGAATGCCGATGCAGTTGACCATGTCACGCTGTGTGCTGATGCTCTATTCCCGGAGCAGTCTCTCCAGGGACTGGGCGGCCGCCTGCCGTCGCTGCCATTCCGGGTCCAGCAAGGCGTCAATCACCTCAGGGATCGCCGCCTTGTCACCAACCGCGATCTTCTCGAGCGCACCGGCGACAGCACGGCGCACGCGCTGTTCCGGATCGTCGAGCCGCTTCATCAGAATCGGTATCGCGGCCACCGCGTCGCATCCAATCGCTCCGAGGGCCAGGGCCGCGCTTTCGCGAACGTGCCACTCGTCATCGTCGAGCACTCTGAGCAGTTGTGGCATCGACGGTTTCGAGGCGGGCCCGATGGCCGCCAGCGCGGTTGCCGCCGCGCGGCGGACGTGCCATTCTTCGTCGCCGAGGGCGTCGCTCAGCGCCCCGACGGCGGGTTTCGAGGCCGGGCCCAGGACGGCCAGTGCCTCCGCCGCCGGTCGACGCACGTGCCATTCCTCGTCATGCAGTGCGGCGATCAGGGCCGGGACGGCGTCTGCGCCCGCCGGACCCGTCGTCGTCAACGCTACGGCCGCCGCCTTGCGTACCCGCCATTCCTCGTCGGTCAGGGCCTCGATCAGCGCCGGTATCGCAGCCGTCTTGGCCCCGGCCGCTTGAGCGAGAGCGATCGCCGCCTGCTCGCGCTGTCGCCAGTCGCCGCCGGCGAGGGCTTGGGCCAGGGACAGGACATTCGGTTCGACGCCCTCCGCGGACGGGACTGCGTCGGCGAGCGAAGGCTGGTCTTCGGCTGCGATTGCCGCGTGGATCTCCAGGGAACTGGCCGCCAGGACGGCCAGACCGCCGAGCAGCGCAACCCACAGCATCTCCGCTCGCCCCAATCGGACGGCGTGACTGACGCCGGAGCTGACCAGACGCTGCACGCGCCGGCCCAGTGACGACCGGAGATTCACGACACCGATCCCCACCCTCTCGGACGGGCAACATCCCAGCCTTTGGGCAATGTCCACCAGCCGGCGGGCATATGCCTGCCGCTGCCCGACACAGGATACGGCGATGTCGTCGCACGCTTCCTCGTTCGTCTGCTCCATCTCGCCGGCCAGCCTGCGGATCAGTGGTTGGAAGAAACACAGAGCGCCGACGAGCCGACACAGCAGGCTCCAGAGGCAATCGCGCCGCCGCACATGCGCCAGCTCGTGCGCGAATACCTGCGCATCGGCCATGTCCGGATGCGCCTGGGGCAGGAGAATCGCAGGCCGGAACGTCCCGATCAGGAGCGGGCTTGCCACCGCGGGACTGACCGCGACGCGCGGGGCTTTGAGTCCCATCCTTCCGGCCATTTCGTCGCACATCGCGATGGCCTCTTGCGAGGCAGGGCTGGCCTGCGCAAGCCTGCGTCGAGCACGGAGACAGTCGCATCCCAGGCGTCCCAGCAGCAGCGTCGCTCCTGCGATCCAGCAGACGCTCAGGAGAGAATACAGCATGGGCAGACTCGGCCGCATCCGCGAATGCGGCACGTCAAGCACCACCTGGATAGAGTCCGGCGCCTCCGTCGGCACGCGAGCCCCAACACGCACCGAATAGGAGCCCGGGTCCGCGCTCGCAGGCGGTGACTCACCCACGCTCATCGACGCGGAAGCAGCGGGGCTTCCTTGCGGGATGGAAACGTCCAACAGGTCCAGGCCGCACAGGCCGCCGGCCAGCGGACAGATCAGTACCGCGAGTAACGTGCCCCGCAGGACGGCCGAACGCAATGCTGCACTGCGCCGGCGCAAGAAACCACAGGCCGCCAATCCCAGACAGATCAGCAACGTGGACTGGAAGAGGGTGCGAGCCGCCCATGCCACCACGCAGGCGGCCGGCTCCGCGTACTGTACAGCAAGGTCCATCATGGCTGCTCCTCCATGGCTTCGACCAGTCTCTTGATCTCTTCGAGCTCGTCGCGAGAGATGCTCTCCTCTTTGAGCAGATACGCCATCAAGCCGCTCGTCGAGCCGCCGAAGAGACGCTCCACCAGCCCGCGAATCTCCGTCCGGGCCACGTTGGCTCGATGGAGCAGCGGATAGAAGACGAAGGTGCGTTCCTGCCGCCGGTGCGAAACGGCTCCCTTGGCCTCCAGTTGGCGCAGCAGCGTCTGAACCGTGCTGTGGGCGATCCGTTCGCCGCGATTCAGGACGTCGCTGATCTCGCGGGCGCTGGCCTGGCCCTTCTCCCACAACACCTCCATGATCCGCAACTGCACTCTACCGAGTTTGGGACCCTTCATGCCACGTCTCCTCGACTTGTCTGAACCGATCCAGCCGCAACAGCCTATAGTTTATCTAAGTAAATCTACCACAATAAACACTATCGTCAATCCCTGTTCCTGCGCATGAGCAGAAATATTTACTACAGTAGATTTACTGCGGTACACCAAGCCGCCCCGGTGCCCACCCATCCGCCTTCTCGCGGAGCGGCCTGGAGATGTGCTGCCCTCCGGACTGTCCCCGAGGTTGGCCTGCCACGCAGCGGCAGGGGCCTTCTACGAGGTTTCTGACGCTTGATCCACGCCAATGGCGGGCAAGCCCCACCCCATCGCCAGCGCTGTTCGTAGTGACGCCGTCAGGCGTCACCTTCTCTGGACGCGGCCTGCGATAGGCCCTCACGGGCCCACTACGAGCGGCTTCCTTGCGCCACCTCCGGACGGGTGACTGCATTGCGGAAGGCGGTTGACGCCGGGGCGGCATTTCTGTAAACTATATCCTGAACATGCGAGGGGTAGCTATGCGCCGAGAGGCACCCACAATCCAGTCGACCGACCCGAAGCCGGGAGGGGGTGCGGAATGGTTCGCCGAGACGGTTGCATGCCTCTTTGATTGCTTTTAGGCGTAGCGGAAGGAGGACGAGTCCATGTCATGGCGAGCAGAATTCAAGCGGTTCTTGGTGGCTGCATCGAGCACGATATTGGGGATGATGTTGCTTTGCTGTATCGCTGCGGTTGACGCATCCGAAGATCAGCCCAACGTTGAGCCGAATGACCTGCGATGGGACTTGGCCGAGAATCTCGAGTTCCGGTGGACCACCACGGATCTGTCGGCCAAGGTGATTCGGGACCAAGGTGTCGATGTATTCGAGCGGGAGCTTACCATCTCCGGCACGTTACATATCCTTGAGCTCGAGGGATTCGTAACCATTGAACGGGATCGGCCGTGGATTCTCCGTGTCTTGGATGCGCACGGAAATGCCGTGCCGTGCGAGTTCGGACAATGGTCGGGTCGTTGGTACGAGAGCAACGTCTGGCTGCCGGACTCCGGAATGCGCACTTCCTGGTTCGGCCCGTCCAGTTTGGCGCTGCGCTTCCCGGCCAACCCCGACGAACCAGTGCCCTCATCACTGGGGCAGATCGTGGGGTACGTCTATGTCCTTCTCGCCGACGAGATACTGTTTCTGGATATCCCCTTCGATCCCGACGGGGGCTGGCATGAGCCGGAGCCCGCCCCGGACCTTCAGATTTGCATAGATCCAACGACACCACCATGCCCCGGGCCGCTCGAGTACATACCCGTCGAGGTTCTGCCCGGCACTCCAAAGGGTCTTTGGGCCTTCCCTTACCGGCCCACGACACCCGTTCCGCTCTACAGTTACACGACGTGGATCAGGTCGAAGAGCGGTGCACCGGTGATGGCCTTGCGGGACAGGATGGGGCTTTACCTTCGAGATGACTATCCTCTCGGCGACTACGCGATTCTGAGAACGGAGTTGTACGATTCCGTGGAGCAGACGTCAGTCATCGTTCCAACCCAGGAAATCAAGAGCGGCGTCTCGGACGTTCGCGGGACCTGGTGTCGGGGGCAAATGGAGAAGGGCAAATATGATGCCTATGACACCATCCGCCATGTCATCGCCGTCCATCCAGTGGAAGCGAAGATCCCCTTCGTACTCCGTGACATCCCCATACTTGGCACGGAGGTGACCGACAAATAGGTACATGCTCCGATCGAGGTTGAGCCGGCAAGCATGAGTGGACCGACGCCTGCTGTTGTGCGAGGGAGCCAGGAGCAAGAAGACGTTGATTGTCCTTGGTGTCCCACTGGAGGGATGTGCATGACGAAGGAGAAAGGCTTGCGTGCGTTAGGCGCCGTCGGCGTTGTGCTGCTGTTGTTGACGGCCCTGCTCTCTTGGACCCGACCGTGGTGGTTGTACCGCGTGTGTACGGCGATCGACGTCAATAGCGGAGACATCGCCCGGCAGAGCTATCTCTGCGGTCGGCAGATCAGCGAGGATGTTCAGGAGTCGGCGTTCTCGCAAGAGGTGCGCCGGCTCGGCATCGCCGGCCCGAAGGGGCGCCATTGGAGAACTGTCACCACCAAAACGGCGTTGAGTAGCGAAACCGCTCACGGTCCTTACGGCAACCTGATCAACGAATGCAACTTGATTATGTGGTTTCTGGATCGCTTCGAAGTGCCGGATGCGGAGCGCTCCGCCGTCTTGTCAGAGACCCTGACCGTACTCCAGGCCGGAGATATGATCGAGTTGAGCCACCTGGAGAGCCGCCTGGGAAAGAATCTGGTCCTGCTCCCATGGGAGACAGAAGGACACTTGGGCACGTCGGAGGACGAGGTGGCCGACTAAGCAGCCGAATGGTGGAGTCTGATGGTGGGAATAGTACGGAAAGAGGACAATATCGTGAGCGGGGCGGGTGACGTCAGTCCGCCGGATCGCCAAGGAGGTCGATGGTGAGGTGGCCGCGCATCTGATAGCTTGGCTCTTGCGGTTTGGGTCATGGGGTTGCAGTCGGGCGGAGGATCGGGTCTGATGGGGGTGTGGCGTTGGGCCTTGTGGGGCGACGCCGGTTCTTTGTTCGCTTGGAAGTACTGACACCCGATTGCAGGAGGTTTCCCATGAGCAGGATGGTCTCGGTTGTATTGATGATGATTTCGTTCGCCGCCCTGGCGGGGCCGGCGGGGGGGCAGGTGAGCGATGCGGCGTGGCTGCGGCTGTTCGACGGCAAGACGCTCGACGGCTGGAAGGCCAGCGAGAATACGGGGACCTTCACCGTCCAGGATGGGGCGATCGTCGCGCGCGGGGCGCGGAGCCATCTGTTCTACACGGGGCCGGTCGAAGACGCTCAATTCCAGGACTTCGAGCTGAAGGTCGAGGTGATGACCGAGCCGGGCTC
>Ga0116183_1005435_pt1 | contig 12109 bp, 7 predicted proteins | sample AD_UKC078_MetaG_FD_89753 | JGI IMG/M metagenome (GOLD analysis project Ga0116183, IMG submission 89753) | Active sludge microbial communities of municipal wastewater-treating anaerobic digesters from USA - AD_UKC078_MetaG | ecosystem: Engineered > Bioreactor > Anaerobic > Digestate | place: USA...
ATAGCAATAAAAGAAATAGAAAAAGCTGCAGAAAAAGCCGGAGTAGAAGCAAAAATTGAAGTTCTCACATACAATCTTCCCGGTTATAAAGGACTGGTTTATCCTACTGAACGTTATTTCCCCACATGGTTACTGCCAGAGGATCATCTTCTATTAAAATCGTCGATTAATACATTTAATACATTATTTGATAAGTTGCCTGTTACGAGTAAATGGATTTTCTCTACTAATGGTGTGGCTACAATGGGAATGCATAAAATTCCTACTATAGGATTTGGCCCCGGTAATGAACAGTACGCTCATTCCTCAGATGAGCATGTGCCTGTAGAACATGTTCTTAAAGCTGCTGCATGGTATGCACTTTTCCCTAGTATTTATGTAAAAACATTAGAAAAAGGAGAATAAAAATGAATAATAATTTTAACATATCTTCTGCTCTTAATGCATTAAAACAGGTGAAATTTGATTTATTTCAAAGGGATTTTCTTCTTACCTGGGAAAAGGAGTATGAAGATATATGGAGTGTCCTCAAGGTAGCAGAAATTTTAAAACATCTTTATGAAACTAACAACACATTAGAAGTTTTTCGTAGGGGACTGGGAATTTCATGGTTTCGTGATAACTCTACTCGCACCCGTATAGCCTTTTCTTCTGCCTGTAATTTCCTTGGTCTGTCTCATCAGGAAATGGATGAACAAAAGTTACAGATTTATCACGGTGAGACTATAAGAGAAACAGTGAATATGATCTCTTTCATGGCTCAGGTAATAGGAATAAGAGATGATATGTATATGGGAAAAGGTAATAAATTTATGAAGGAAGTAGCAGAATCACTCGATGAAGGTTTTAAAGAAGGGGTAATCAGTCAAAGACCTGCTGTTATTAATTTGCAATGTGATCTGGATCACCCTACTCAGACTATGTCCGATCTTCTTCATATAAAGAATTATTTCGGGCATCTGGAAAAGCTTAAAGGCAAAAAAATTGTTATGAGCTGGGCCTATTCTTCCAGGTATGGTAAACCTCTATCTGTTCCTCAGGGTATAATAACCTTGATGAGTCGTTTTGGTATGGATGTTGTATTATGCTGTCCCGAAGGTTATAAACCTCATCAGGACATTCTGGATAAAGCAGAGAAATTTTCTAACATATCAGGAGGTAACTTTCAGATTACAGATAATATGAAGAAAGCCTTTAAAGATGCAGATGTAGTTTATCCAAAAAGCTGGGCTCCTTACCAGATTATGACAAAAAGAACTGAACTGATCAACAGGGGTCAGGAGAAAGGATTAGAGAAACTGGAAAAAGAATGTATAGAACAAAATTCTAATTTCAAAGACTGGGTATGTGATGAAAATTTAATGTCTCTTACAAAAGATGGAAAAGCTCTTTATATGCATTGTTTACCTGCAGATATTCAGGGTTTAAACTGTAAAGAAGGAGAAGTGACAAAGAAGGTTTTTGAACAATATCGTCTGGATACCTATAAAGAAGCTGGATATAAGCCTTTCATTATTGCTGCAATGATTATGTTATGTTCCTTGCAGGATGCTATTTCTATTATTGAAAAAAATTTAAAGGAATTTTAAAGGAGTGTGCAGGTAAACCTTAAATGACATCTAAAGTTTAAAAGGAAGTATTATTAGAGGAATTCTGATAGCAATTTATTATTATCCCGGGAAAAATAAGGTGATAGTATGATAAAAGTAATCATCGCAGATGATCATCCTGTTGTTCTTAAAGGTATAAGACAGATATTAGAAGAAACCTCTGATATTATTGTAGTAGACGAGGCAGATAACGGGAAGGACACATTAAAGAAAGTCCTGGAGAATAAGTACGATGTAATTTTACTGGATATTTCATTGCCTTATATGAATGGCCTGGAGGTTCTGAAAGAATTAAAAGCTAAAAAAATTAATACACCAGTTCTGATATTAAGTATTTATTCTGAAGAACAATATGCTTTAAGAACTTTACGGGCAGGTGCTTCAGGATATCTGACAAAAGGAAATTTACCGGATGAACTAATACAGGCCATACGCAATCTGGCACGGGGAAAGAAATACATCAGTCCTTACATCTCAGAATTACTGATTAACAATATAAAAAATTCACAGGCGAAAGCACCACATGAAACTCTTTCTGATCGTGAGTTACAGATAATGTGTATGCTTGCCTCAGGAAAGACAGGTAATGATATTGCTACAGAACTTTCATTAAGTATAAAAACTATCAATACCTATCGTTCACGTATTATGAAAAAAATGGGAATGAAAAATAATGCTACCCTCATCAGATATGCCATTGAGAATAAGATGATTTATTAAATCACTTCTAAATATACCATATGGAACAATATAAAAATATTGTTCAGAGAATCTCATGAAAACTCATCAAAAAATTTTATTCCCCGAAAATACAAAAAAACTTTTAGAAGAAGAACTCCTGAAAGCACGTATAGAGATTGCCTCTCTTAAAAAAACTGTTTCAGATCATGAAAAACATCTTCTGGAAGCCCATAAAAAAATTGCCTCTCTTGAAAGAATTGCTGTTGATAAAAAAAAACTTAAAAAAAAGTTAAACCTGCTAGAACACGAACTCAAAGAAGGTTACAAAGAATTGATGTGTATTTATAATATTTTTAATATTATGGAACAAGAGAGTAACCTTGAGCAAATAATACAGGATATTGTTAATGTGATACCTTCTTCCTGGCAGTATCCTGACATTACCTGCAGTAGAATTATGCTGGAAGACAGGGAATTTAAAACTCGTAATTTCCGTGAAACTCCTTATAAACAGATAAGTAATATTAGTATTTACGGCCGAAATAAAGGTACAGTAGAAATTTATTATCTGGAAGAAAAACCACTCTGTTATGAAGGACCTTTCCTTAAATCTGAAAGAAATTTAATAAAAGGCATTTCCCAGACACTGGGTAAAATTATTGAACGTAAAAGGGCTGAAGAAGAGATAAAAAATTCCCATAAAAAATTACAGGAACTTCTTGAACTTTTACAGGTTATAAGGGAAGAAGAAAGGAAAGATATAGCAAGAGAAATACATGATGAGCTGGGACAGTTGCTGACAGCTTTAAAAATAGATATAAAATGGCTTGATAAAAGAGTGAATGAACCTGAGCTGGGAGAAAAAATAAATTCTATGACTGAACTCATAGATATGACAATACAAAATGTAAGAAGAATTGCGTCAGAATTGAGGCCAGTAATACTGGATGATTTCGGTCTTTCGGCAGCAATTCTCTGGCATGCAAAAGAAATAGAAAAGAGGACTGGTATTAAATTTAAAATTACTTTTATCCCGGAAGATATTACAATGGATAAAAATAAATCAGTTATTATTTATCGTATAATTCAGGAACTTCTTACAAATATTGTTCGTCATGCCAGTGCTAAAAAGGTTGAAATAAAACTGAAAAATAAAAATAATAAATTATTTATCTCTGTGAAGGATAATGGCACAGGTATAGAGGAAAATAATATTTATACCAGCAAATCTTTCGGATTACTCGGAATAAAAGAAAGGGTTCATTACTGGGGAGGAGTTCTTCATATTAAAGGTAAACATAATATAGGAACATCTGTTACAATTATTTTACCTGTTGATGAATAATTAGAAAAAAGGGTAGTCCTGAAGAGCTAGTGATATGATATAATAAATAAAAAAATTGAAGGAGAATAAAAATAGTTTGTCCTGGTTGTAGCAGTGAAAATACTGTCAAAAATGGAATAATTCATAAGGGAAAGCAAAAATATGAGTGTAAAGAGTGGGACAGGCAATTTGTAGAACATCCACAAAATAAAACTATTTCACAGGCTACAAAAGAATTAATAGATAAGCTATTATTAGAGAAAGTACCACTTGCAGGTATAGCAAGAATTACTGACGTTTCATAGTGGTGGTTGCAAAATAATGAGGCAAAGAGTATCCCGATTAGTCAGAAAAACTCTTTTTTTTTCAAAAAAGATTGAAAACCATATAGGAGCCATATAGATGTTTATACATCATTATAATGATACGTTGGTTTATGGGTAGATATTATATTTACCACTATCTCTTTAGGACTACCTAATTTTATATTCCGGAGGAAAAAATGATATTACCAGATGATTTCCAGTTCAGTCAGGCCTCTCTTCAGGATTATGTCGATTGTCCGAAAAGGTTTCAATTGCGTTATATACTGAAATTATCCTGGCCGGCAATCCGGGCAGAACCTGTGAGTGAACTTGAAAAACAATTACAGAGGGGAACGGTTTTTCATCGAATGGTCCATCAACATATCCTTGGTATCCCTGAAGAAAATATATCTAATATGATAACAGATGAAGACCTTTCCTTCTGGTGGAAGAATTATCTTGAATATAAGCCTTATTTATCGGGTAAACTTTATCCTGAGATTATTCTTTCTACCCCTGTAGAAGGTTATCGTATGGTGGCAAAATATGATCTTATTACCGTAAATGACAGTCTTTTTATAATAGACTGGAAAACCTCTAGAAAACTGCCCCGGAGGGAATGGTTACAGGAAAGGATACAGACAAAATTATATTCCTGTCTCTTAAAAGAAGCAGGTTCTCATTTAATAGAGGGTCAGATGGTTCGGCCGGAAAAAATTCAGATGATTTACTGGTTTCCACAGTTCCCGGAAAATCCGGAATATTTCCAGTATAGTGAAGAAGAGTATAAAAAAGACTCTTCTTACCTTATTTCACTCATTCGGGAAATAAAAAATCTGAAAAATAAAGAATTCCCTATGACAGATAACAAAAGGCACTGCTTCTACTGTCACTATCGTTCTCTGTGTCAGAGGGGAGTTAAAGCAGGTTTAATTGAGGATGCAACAGATCTAGAAGAAGATATTTCCCCGTACTTTAACTTTGAAGAGATTGAAGAGGTAGAATTTTAGATGCTCTTTCGCCGGGTAAAGGTTCACCTTTACCCGGCGAAAGACTATGGCATAACTGAATATAAAACATATCTTATTTTTTATTCTTACAGATTAATTTAACTTCAGCTGTCTCACCTCTGTGTAATAATATACCCTCTCCCTTATTATTTTCTTCCCCCGGCTCATAGCCTTCAAATATACCAAGAACCCTGAATTTATGATCTGCCGGCACTACTGCTCCGAAAGAACCTTTCATATCAGTATGAAATCTCAGGGTTTTTTCCTTCCCCTCTGTTCCTGTAGATATTTTCACAATTACAGTAGCATCGGGAAGTCCTTCTTCTGTATCTTCGGCCAGAATACAGCCGAATACCGTCCCTGCCGGTTCCAGGGTGTAAATATTTTCTTTATGTCTTTTCCTCACTTCCAGGAGATCTTCTTTTCGCAGATAGATTGCTCCTCTGCCACTTTCTTTTTTCTTAAAGATATCAACCAGATAATCTCCCATAGGAAGATTATCTTCAATCTTTCCATTTTCATCAGTTACAAGTTTTTTAACAAATCTGTGGGGATATCTTTCTTTCCCTTTTATATATTCTTCTATCATTTTTCTGTCTCTGGGGCCGAAAAGAATGGAAAGTCTTACTGTAGCAGAAGAGATCGGTTTATCTGTTACAGAATCCTGCACTTTCAGAGTCACAGGATAAGTCTCTTTCAGAGAAAGACTGATATTTTTTACCATATCACTTTCGGGAATAAAAATATCTTCTCTGTAAGAAACATGGAGATCTGCTTCTACAAGAAGGGAATACTTTCCCGAAGGAAGGCTAAGGGAATAATTCCCGGAAAGATCAGTATCGATTCTTCTTTTCTTTCTCTCAGAAGAAATAAAAGTAATAAAAGCATCCGGAGGAGTTCCATCGGGAGAGTTTATTCTTCCTCTTACTGTAACTCCCTTACAGTAATGAATTAGAAATCTGGCAGAGGCAAGTCTGGCTATAATTTTTTCCTTTTCTGCCACCATTGATGTGGGAATAAAAAACCATAAAATCTCATTATCCACATCTTTTTCCAGTGTAAAAGGCCAGTTAGAAAGGATATCCACTTCCTCTGCATCTTTAAAGAGGCTCGTTCTTATTCTCCCTTTACCGAAGATTTTATAAGGATCCACCCCTTCCAGTTTATTACCGTTAAAATTGTAAGCATCCAGGAGTTTTACATCTTTCAGTTCTATATATTTTACAGTATGGCCCTTTGGAATCTCTGTTTTTATCTTGAAGTTATAGTAACCAATATTTTCTCTGGCTATATGGTTTTCCGGATCTTTATCTACAGGCATGCTTCCAGCAAGAACCGAATGGGGAGTCTTCGGATAAAAAGTTCTGTAATTTCTGGTATAGTACATTTTCTGTGATTTTTCTCCCACAGGTAATTCGATTTCTTTCCATACACCGGGAGGAATATTTATTGAGATCTCTTTAGTTCCCTTATTATCATCTTCAATTTGAATATATGCATAATTATCCTTTTGCCTCTTTACCGGCAATTTCATGTCAGGATCTCCGTAAAGTTCACATTCATAAACGGTAAACCTGTTATAATATCTGGACAACTGATAATTACCGAGAGATTCTCCTTCCATTGCCATAAGAGAAGCTTTTACTGAAGCAGTAAGAGTATTTTTGGCTTCTTTTATTGCTTCTCCCAGGGTATGACCAAAAAAGATCATATTTTTCAAAACTTCCGATATGAGCACATCCCCTTCCACCTCAAAACCACACATAAGCATACCCAGGAAACTCGATGCACCCTGTCTTATAGCATTGAGGGGTACATTTCTTTCCAGAGGAACATCTACATATTCCCAGTCTATATCATTTGTTGAAAGCCACAGTCCCGTAGTTCTTGTAGTAATACAGCTAAAACAGTAGATCTGAACCGGTGGAAGAGTCGGTAAATCAAGGGCGCCAAGACATTTTTCCCCGCATCTGATATAAAGGAGTATACCGTGATTACCTATATAACAAAGAAGAGAATTCTTAAGATTTTCTATTATATTGGAATAACTGTTATCTTTTCCATAAAGTTCTGTCATATCCCATCCGGCATCTTTAAGATTCTGAGATAGCAAAATTGCACTTGTCCTGAGAGTGGGAATTTCTGCAGCAGAACCAATTTTTTCAAGGGTTGTCACACTGTCAGAAGAGGAAAAGCCCTTCAGATTAAGAGAAGATCGGAGTTTCCTCCACAGAAAACTTCTCTGAAAAAGTAGGGACCCATCCAATATGTTAAGCCCCTGAATTCTGCCATGAGTAGCCCTTATATAATCATCTCTCCAGAGAGTATAATCCCTTATACTATCAGTTTTCCAGTTGTTTCCCACAATAAAGTCGGGGATCTCGGTCTGCACAAAAGGAAGACTCCCCGGTGTTCCCACAGGTATAACAGTAGTAACTTCTTTATAATAAGGAGAAGAATTTATGGCTTTGTCGATTTCCAGTCCCGCCGGAGATAAAGAAGCGACATCATGTATAATACCGCCTTTAATTGCAGCAATATAAGCACCAAGTATAGACAGAAAGGGACATTTATAATCTGTTATCATATCTGTTACTTTACTGAATAGATCTGTGGAATTGATTATTACAAGTGTTGAAAAAACAGCTTTCTCTTTAAATTTGAGTATATCTTCTTCTGTCTTAAGTTTATATAAAGTAATTCCATCAGGAATTTCAGAAATTTCTTCTGTGCCAAGGATTATAAGATTTTTTCGGGGAAATTCTCCGGCTTTTTCCAGTTTTGTCTTCTCTATAAACACTGTTTTTCCATCCATAAAAAGGGGCATGGCAAAAAGTGCCAGAGGAATATCTTTTCTGGAATAAGTTACCACATTATCTACAGGAGAGATTTGTTCTATTTCTTCTTTTATTGTTACGTCATAATAAGAAATGAAATTATCTATGAGATCTGTTTTTGAGTTTCTGTCACATAAAATTATTGCCGGTTTTTCCTCTTTTATAAAGAGTTGTGATATTTTTTCTATACAGAGAGTCTGATCTTCCGCAGAAATTTTATATAAATTCATAAGGGCCTCCTGAAGTTTTAGAGTATGTAAATTCTATTATAGTTTAACCAGGATGAATATGCAATCTATTACTATATTTTATATACCTGATTCCATATTATTGAAAAACTATCTTCAAGTTTTCCCAGCCATAGTTCCCGATCAAATTCTTTTATTGATTTTAAAGCATTGGTTTTCATTTCACTTAATAGAGGCGGAGAAGAAAGAAGAAGGTGCAATTTTTCCGAAATTATATCAGAATTGCTATGTTCTATCAAATAGCCATTAACTCCATCCCTGACCAGTTCATATATAGCCCCCAGATCAGGTGATATTACAGCTGTCTTCATGGCCATAGCCTCTGTTATTACCCGTGGGATTCCACCTTCCCGATCACTTGCTAAAATCAAAATATCAAACATTTTCATAAGAGAAGCAACCTGTGTATGATATCCAAGAAATCTGACTCTCTCACCCAGATTTTTACACATCTGCTTTAATTCTTCTTCTAACTCACCTCTTCCCACTATAGCCAGTTTTGCTCTGTCAAAGTCTTTATAAACCTGAGAAAAAGCATCTATAATCATCTTATGTCCTTTTCTGGGAACCAGACTCCCTACAACACCGATTATTATATCCTCAGGTTCAAAATTCCATTCTTTCCTTATATCTTTAACAATATCATATTTATTAAAATCGAATATGGTAAGATTAACTCCCATATAACTCACATGTATCTTATCAGGAGGCAAATTAAAAGCCTTTATTAAATCCTTCTTTGTAGTTTTCGAAGCAGCAATAATCCCACCTACAAACTTCCCCTCTTCAGGATAGTAATTTTCACGGGTAAATTCATCACGAAGAGTAGCGGTTTTAATTACCAGTGTGATATTTTTGTCCTTACCGGAAGCTATGTAAGACCATATCTTCATAGGTGTAGTTCCATCCTGATAGTGAGATGTAAGCCAGACTATAGTTTTCTTACTTCCCAGAAAAGAACTGATTTCACTGAGTTCTTCAGGGTTCTGAGTATAAAACCTGTCACGATTAAAGAGGTAAATATTAACACCCTTAAATTGTTGCTGAACTATTGATGAAATACCGGATTCTCTGGTGCAGACTAAATTAATAACATTATTTTTATAGAGATATTTAATTGCATTTATCACCCAGTCGTGTTCTGTAACCGGATCCATCTTGTCATCGAAAAAAGTAATTTCCATTTTTCAAACTCCTGTCTTAATTTTTTAAACACATAAACTTATCTCTTTCTGTAAATAATTCTGTGAAGATATAATTTGGTACGGCAACAGGTAAGTTAGTATTCATCTCACAAGCCTGTTCCTGCCCGGGCTCTTACGCAAAATCTATGATCCTGTTACAATAAAATCTGTTATTACAGAATATACGTTTTTGTATTTATTTAAGTTATAACTTTCTCCTTTGACGGCATATCTTTTGCTTCAGAGCCCGGACAGAGACAGGTGTACATACATTACTCTTTAGGATTCTATTTTTCAGCTTTTATCACAGAAAAATTTACAGGTGGAATTATCTTACAAAATTGGAAAGGAAAAATCAATATAAACTATTATAATAAAATGTTAAATAATGGAGGATTGATCGATTTTAAATAAAATCAACTCTTCTGCTTTCTTTCTCCCAGAGGGCAAGGCAACAGAGAATCAAAAAGACTACAGATAGAATAATCAGTACCCACATAGCATAGGTTATGTCATTTCCCGGGGGTATAAGGGTTGAACCAAAAGACATTTTAAAATCACCATAAATAGGTTCATATTTATCCAGGGCCCTGTTCAATAACTCATCAATTCTGAGAGCCTCACCTATAAAGGTAAAACCCCATCTGCTGGGCATAACAAAGGTTATCATCTGAGGAAGTAAATTCATTTTACCCAGGGGAACTATGGAACCTGATAATATAACCTGTGCTACCAGTACTATAGGAAGAACACTGGAAGCATTTTCCGATTTATTGGCAAAGGCCGAAACAAAAAGACCAAGGCATATGGATGTAAGAAATACAAGAAATACACCTGAAGTAAAGATAACCAGTTTTGATAATTCGCGGGGCATATCCTTAAAAAATAAAAGTAATACCAGAGTCATAAGGATTGATTGAACTATGCCCATAAATCCGAGAACAAGAACTTTAGACATTACATAAGGGAAGAGTCTCAGATTTATCATTCTTTCACGTAAATAAATGGGAAGTTCTGAAATAATCTCAAGAGAGGGGTTGGATGAGCCAAACCACAGGGCAATACAGCAGAGAAGAAATACCAGCTGTGTGGCATCTCCGAAGTTTTCTCCTTTCTCTGTTAATTTCAGAACATCTCCTTTAAAGGTAAGACCCAGTAAAAAACATACCAGAGCAGGTGTAACAGCAGTAAAGATAAGATAACCCGGATCTCTGGTTTTAATATCCCAGTATCTCTTTAGAAGTGTAAAGAACTGTCTGAAAGGAGAAGAGGTATTCTTACCGGGGCCAACTCCCTGTTTTACACCCCCGGATGAGGAAGGTGTGGACAGAGAAAGACCCACTTCTGATAATGGTTTATCTATATGTTTTATAAAATACTCAGAGGAATAAAACTTTTCTGACCATTTCCTTGCCAGATCAGCAGTCTTAATATTATCATAAATATCTGTAAAATCGGTTACTCCAAAGAACTTGAGTCCCTCCCGGGGAGTGCCGTAAAATGTGAGAAATCCTCCCGTTCCCATAACTATAATCTTATCACAGAGATCTACGTTTTTTGTTACATGAGTTACACAGAGGACGGTTTTGCCGTCCATTTTTGCTCTGTCTCTCAGTAATTGCATAAGATTTCTTTCTGTAGCAGGATCAAGACCGGAGGTGGGTTCATCAAGATAGAAAAGAGAAGGATTTGTAAGCATTTCAACACCTATACTAACTCTTTTTCTCTGGCCTCCACTGAGAGATCGAACAGCTTTATGGATATGATCCTTCATCTCAAGTTTTAGAAGAGTATCTGTTATTATCTTTTCCGTTTCTTCTGAGGTAGTATCAGAGGGTAAACGCAATTCACCTGCATATTTAAGGGCCTTTTCAACTGATAGTTCCTTATGGATTATATCATCCTGGGGAACATAACCCAGAATGGAACGGAAAGATTCGAAGTTGTCATAGAAATCAACACCGTTTACCTTTACAATACCCTCTTCAGCAAAGGCTGCACCGCAGAGAGACTTCAAAAGGGTTGATTTCCCTGCCCCGGAGGTTCCCACTATTGCCACAAAATCCTGGGGTTTTATAGATAAATAAATATCATTTAATATCTTTTTTTTAGTCCTTATAACTGAGAGTCCTGCAATATCAACTCTTATATTTCCATGTTCACAGACCTGGGCAAGTCGATTTCCATCAAACATCAATTTAAAAGGCCCTATCTGAACTACATCATTGATTTTTAGAGGAACAGAACCTTTTATTCTCTGATTATTAAGATATGTTCCATTTGTACTGCCCGAGTCTGTTATTATGTAACCTGAACCTGATTGCTGTATTTCTGCATGCTTAAAAGAAACCTGGGGATGATTGAGACTGATATCGCTTTTGGGATCACGTCCTACAGTCTGTCTGTTCTTCATAGAATGATAGTCAAGAGGACTCTGCCTTACTGATAAAGGAGCAGTATGGAGATAGGCATGAGAAAAAGATTGATGAGGAATTGTCCCCGGAGTGGAAGAAGGTGCATAAGATGGCATGGTAAAAAGAAACTCCACTTTGCCAATCAATATTTTATCATTTTGTTTTAGTTCTGTTATTTCATTTATACGATTATTATTAATATAGGTACCGTTAGTACTTTTAAGATCTTCTACAAAATATCTATTACTCTGACAGATAATTCTGGCGTGATTACCGGAGGCTTCCCTGTCAAAATCAAGTATTATATTATTACCGGTATTTCTACCAAATCTGATTTCATTACTTTCCAGAGGTAATGTCACATATTCTCCAGTTGGTTTGACATATGAAAGCACAGGAAACATACTATCCCTCATTTTTAATAAATCCCAGGGCTTTTAAGTCCTTCTCTGGCTCTTTCACAGTGTTTATCTGCATTCAGGGCATTATTATAATA
>Ga0116183_1005439_pt1 | contig 12107 bp, 6 predicted proteins | sample AD_UKC078_MetaG_FD_89753 | JGI IMG/M metagenome (GOLD analysis project Ga0116183, IMG submission 89753) | Active sludge microbial communities of municipal wastewater-treating anaerobic digesters from USA - AD_UKC078_MetaG | ecosystem: Engineered > Bioreactor > Anaerobic > Digestate | place: USA...
CGCTACCTTGGCTATCCCCTCGATAGGTGCGGAGACGACTCCTTCAGTCAGAAGGGCCATGGCGGTCCGTATTGCATGATCCAGTATCTCCTCTTTTGTCGTCTCTCCAAACTTTTTTTCTGCAAAATAATCGCCGACATGAAGTGAGGCTTCTTCACGGGACATGACCGCTTCAAGTTCACGGATCATCCTGGCAACACCAGGAATACCCACCTGTGCCTCTACCCGGTCAGCCAGGTCATTTGCTATAGGTATCTCCACGACCGTCTCAGGGTCGAGGCCGCGTTTTCTTGCCTCCTGTGCGACCGCCATCGCCTGTGCAAGGCCAGTATTGAGCTGGTTATAGTAATCCTGCATCCGGGGTGATATCTCTGCCATGATGAATTTTCTGAATTTATCTGGTGATTCTACAATGAAAGTGTCTTCATCCTTTCATGTTGCTTTTCAAAAGACCATCATCAAGAATAGCCTGAACACTGGCATCCCCTGGATTTATTCCTAATGATCTCTTAAGATATGGAACTGATTCTTCTGTTATTCCAAGGGCATTCAGGGATCTTTCAAGACCTGACAAAACCTGGGCATCATCAGGAAAAGACTGGTATGCCTTGTTTAATGATCGTACCGCTGACTGGTAATATGTTTCAGCCTGTGCTGCAAAGCCTTTTGCTGCCAGTTCATCTGCTTTTTTTACCTCTGCAATGCCCTTGGCCCGCCATCCATCAGAAAAACCTGGAAGCCTGGAGACTGAACCTTCATAACTCTCTATTGCTTTCAGGAACTCCTCTTCACTCATCCACCGGTTCCCTTCTTCAAACAAGACTCTTGCTTCTGCGGCTGCCATTCCGTTCATCCATGGAAGGAGGAAGAGCTGGACCAGGATTATGATCGCCATCAGCAGGGTTGCATAAAATAGAGCGACCTGGAGGATCCGGGGGATGGATGATGCCCTGGTTTTTGTTCTTTCCTGCTCTGGGGATGGACGTGGCGGCTGGTAGGACTGGTGGATATGGGCATAATACCATGTTCGCGGATCCCTGTACCGCCTTCCCCCGCTGTAATAACGCCCGTATTCGGATCCCTCTGCCTCAAGCAGGGAGAGATCATATGCTTCCCGCTTTTTTTCATCTTTTAAGACCTGGTATGCCTCGTTGACGACCTTAAAGAGCTCCCCGGCCTCCGGACTTTTACATACATCAGGATGCAGAATTTTGGCCAGCTTTCTATACGATGCCGTAATCTCTTCGGAAGAGGCATCCCGATTGACATTTAAAATCTCGTAATATGATTCCCCGGGATCAGGCATCAGTAACTCTCAGTATCAGGATACTACTACGTTAAACTTGTCCTGTTATTCATAAACCATCATGGTCGCGGGGCGGTGGCCATCTTAATACACTCTTTCGTTGACCCGATTACAGCTCCTGCTCCACACATCGTAGGGACATAGGCAAGTGCTTTTCCACTGTTAACCATGATTCGGTCGTACCGCTCAAGTGCTGGTGAAACAACCATGCAGGTATCGGCATATACCCTTGCTCCGGAACTCTCAATCTTTCTGACATATCCGGCTTCACGGTCTATGACATCCCTCGAGGCAAAGATATAGACCGGCATTGTAACCCTGCACCCTTCCAGAAGATCTGATATGGCCATGAGCTCGTCAGGAGAACAGTGAGGACAGCCAATAGCCACTGCATCTGCCTGTTCTCCTGTAAAAAGCGATGCCACCTCATCTGCATAAATTGTCACATCTTCAAGGCCTTCGGTGCTGTATGAGAAGATCCTGGCTTCGGGAGTTATTTCTTTCACATGGTAGAGTGCTACAGCTCCTGTTGCAGCCATTGCAGCACCAAGATTTTTAAGCTGATCCCTGCCTGGCCTTATCCCGGAAAAAACTGGTATCCTGTTACCACTGATCTTACCGGCCAGGTACCCGAGTGCTCCGTACCAGGCAGCATCAGCGCCTTTTGGCTCACCTTCCACCCGGATATGAACTCCCGGTTTACGATTCTCAACCAGGTGAAGGCCATATTTTGGTGTCTTCCCGATTATTGCAGCGGCAAGTGCAGAGGGTCCTCCTTCCCGGTTTGTCCTGGCTCCTATGACAGAGTTTGCATAACTGACAGCTGATGATTCTGACCAGGCCAGGTGGTCCCCGTACTCGGTGATATTCAGGTAATAGGGGGTGCATGTGCATTCAAGCCTGATTCCAAGGCGATCATATGCAGAGATCACCTCAAGCTGTTTTTTTGCAAACGCTGGATCAATGCCCATCTCTTCCCACCTGATGCGGTCCATGCCAACCGGGTTTAATACCGCCGGAACAGTAGCATGAGCATCAAGGCTTGCAAGCCATTTAAGGCCCCATTCACCGATGGTCTTGTACGAGGCCCCGGAGACCTGGGCACTCCTGACAGGCACCATCTCTTCAGCACCAAATACCTTTCCGATACCGGTCAGGATCTCCATGAGCTGCTGTTTTGTCTCCCCCTGTTCACCGTTGAGAATAGATTCCTCTTCTGTGGTAAGGTGCATTCTTTTTAGTCCTCCCAGACAGCTTTTGCAAACTCCTGTTCTTTTCCAAGTTCCATGGTTGCGTCGATACCCATCTTGACATTAAGTCCGTCTCCAATCCTTGACGGATCAAGAGATGAGCCCCTGACTCCGGGAATGATAAGGATGTCCCTGTCTGCACGCACACGGGTAGCTATAGCAAACTCGACATCTGAAGGATCTCCGGGGTTTATATCTCCATCAACAATTACCACATGTTTAAGCGAGGTATGTGCTGCAAAAGCGGCCATGATGGCATTTTTTCCGTCACCCTCGGTCCGTTTTTTTATCTGGACCACTCCATGAAGGTACCCGCAGCCGCCCCTGGTAAGGACAACATCGGTAACACCTGTCACCCCGGCAACTGTCTTATAAATTAGTGGCTCATATGGAGCTCCCATCAGCAGCTTGTGTTCGTCTCCGGCATTTATCAGGCCATGATAGATAAAATCAGGTTTTGTGTACATCCCGGTTAGTTCGATGACCGGCTGAATTCGTTCTGGATCATATGTCCGTGTAATATCAACATATGGCCCTTCCACAGCCGCTTCACTCCCTATATATCCTTCAAGTACTATCTCGGCATCAGGAACCCGGACCCCATTCGGGAGTGTATATACCGGCATCTCTCCGCCAAGAAGCTCGGCGGCAAATGGCAGTTCCATGCTCTCAGGCACCCTGCTGCAGCTTGCAAAAAGGACCAGCGGATGCATCCCTATGGCGATGGCAACCGGCAGACGATCTCCATTTGCCAGTGCTTTCTTGTGAAGGGCGTCTGTATGCCTTCCCTCTACCAGGCGGGCAACAAGTCTGTCTTTTCCTGCCTTTAGCATCCGGTGCACCGAGGCATTTTCCACGCCCTCGTACCTGGAAAAAACAACCCCTGAGTTCAGGTACCTTCCGGCTTCGCCAGGGTAGTTCTCCATGATAGGAATTTCGTCAAGATCGACCGGTCTTAACTGGAGAGTTCCTGCATCGACAAGCTTCCCGTCGTACCGGCAGGATGCAAGCCTTGGAACCAGGGTTTTTAAAGGGACATCAAGGGCCGTTGCAAGGCTCTCTCTGCTGGCAACAAGGTTCATCACCGCTTTTTTTCCATCAAGGTTATGGAAAAATAACAGCCGATCAGTACTGAATGCACGCTTTGGCGCATCAAATCTTGAAGAAACCGGTTCACGCACATCAGTGACAAGACCCTTGTTTCTCATCTGTTCTATAAAATTTCTCATGAAAATCCAACCCACCTGCCGCCAATTGAGTGCGTGATATTCAGATGATCCAGTATTCGTGCAACAACCGCATCAACAAGCCCTGTGATATCATCAGGTCTGTGATAAAATGGAGGGCTTGCGGTCATGATGAGGGCCCCTGCATCATGGGCCCGGAGCATGTTCTCTATATGAATTCTTGAGAGAGGGTTCTCCCGAAGAAGGAGAATGCATGGTCTTCTCTCCTTTAAGGTCACATCCGCCGCTCTTGTCAGCAGATTTGGAGTAAAACCATGGGCTACTGCTGACAATGTCTTCATGCTGCAGGGTGCAATGACCATACCATGGTGAATAAATGATCCGCTTGCAACAGGAGATGCAAGATTGTCCGGCGAATGTATGATCAGATCAGGATCTTCAAATGCAACCTTCTCATGTTCAGCTATCTCCCTTGCTACCTGGGTCAGGATGATATGAACCTCGGCTTTCCCGGCCAGGTGGTCAAGCAGCCTTCTGGCATAGATCATGCCAGATGCCCCGGAAACCCCTACTACAATCCTTGGATCCATAAACCGACCTTCATGTGTTGTTCCTTGTCACTCGTCTCTCCCGGAGATACCTTAGTGCATCGTTTAACGGCATGGAATAAACGGAATATAATGTAAGACATTCCAGGGGATGTGTATCGATCGCACTTCATAGTAATTTCATTGCAATTTGCATACTTTCTGTATTATTGCAGAAGGTTTTGCTTTTGTTACCTGATTTAATATCGCCTGTATGAGCTGCTCAGATATTCTGTCTTTGAACCATAATGATGGTATCATCAGGGTGAAATGATCATCCTCGCAGATCACTTTTCGCGCACAAAAGATAATTAAGACCTACCTGATGAAAACCGGCGCGCTCACGATTTATCGGATCCAATATATTGATACATTCCGTTATTAAGTGAATATTGTCTTGTTTTCTTGTCAGGGGCTTTTTCAGAGCCGTGCTTGGAAATGATAGTTTTTAATAGGGCTAAGCGTACAGATTAGCACATATATCATGTGAAGGGTATCACCTGAATCAGATCAGGCGAACCTGCGGATGGGAGGCGTAATGATGAAGATATGGAGATATTTGTCAATTATTCTGCTTATATTCCTCTGTGGTGCAGCTGTTGCACAGGAGATTGTGTTCTCTCCGACCGGGGAAGCAGGAGAAGAGATCCAGGCGGGGGATATAACATTTAGTACCCCGGTAAGTGCATCAAGTGGTATTGCAATCCTTTCGGTTGCACAAAACCCAGATGAGTATACCATTGCGAATACCGTGACGGTAGACACCGCCGGATTTGATCTCTCCTCAGAGTCATGTGGGGGATCTGAGAAGCAGATCACCTTTGGAAACCTGAATCACATAAATCCGAAAGTCTCGGATGGAAGGGTTGTTTTTGAAGAGTGGAATGCCGGGGTGTCGGGAATCGGATTATATGATATCCAGTCAGGTGGCCTTTACCAGGTGTACCCGGGTAAACTTCACCAGGCCAATCCTGATATTTCAGGAAGGATAGTGGTGTATGAACAATCAGGTGCAGGATCAAACCAGGTTGTCAATATTCACGGATATAACCTTGAGACCGACACAGCTGCACCGATTTCATCATCCACCTCCAACCAGAACCAGCCGGTTGTGTCAGGAAGGTACATAGCATGGCAGGACTGGAGAAGTGGGAATTCCGATATCTACATGGCTGACCTTAATACTGGAACAAGCCAGGTGGTAACGAAAGATCTTGCAGAACAGAAAAACCCCGACATATCAGGATCATATATCGTCTGGGAAGACTGGAGGAATGGAAATGCTGATATTTACCTTTATGATATCACTGCTGGAAAAGAGTACCAGCTCACAAACCATCCGTCTGACCAGGTAAAGCCAAAGATAAGCGGAAAGATCGTGGTCTGGGAAGATAACCGGAATGGTGTATCTGACATTTTTGCCATGACACTGGATAATTTCCAGGAGTACCAGCTTACTGACGGAAAATACAAGGCTGTAAACCCGGATGTTTCAGGTCCGCTTGTTGTATGGGAGGACTACCGGAATGGGAATGCGGATATATACCTGCTCGACCTGATCACCGGGTACATTTACCAGATAACATCCAACCAGAGTGACCAGAAAAATCCGTCAATCCACGGCAATCACCTGGTCTGGCAGGATTACAGGACAGGAAATTCAAACATATTCCTGTACTCATTCTCCCAGTCTGTTGGATCAGCAAAATACCAGCTATATGGTTCTGCACTGCTTGGTGGAACGGCCGCTCCTGTTGGCACTGAGGTTAAAGCACTGATAGACGGGGTTGTCAGGGCAAAAACAACGGTGCAACAGGCCGGAAGTTATGGTTCATCATATGGGCCATTCCTTGAGGTACCGGTAACCAGTGCTGATACCGGAAAGATGATAACATTCAGGCTGAACGATTGCCAGGCTGACCAGGTTCTCACGGTCGGCACAGGCGGAGTCATGAGACTTGATCTCTCTGCCTCGTCCATAACACCTGTCCAGACCTATACCCTGTCAGGTAATGTGTTGCTGGACAACCTGCCTGCACCGGTTGGAACTGTCATCTCTGCAACCATCGATTCCCAGGTCAGGGGGCAGGTTACGGTAACCTCCGCAGGCTCATATTCAGGTCTTACTATCCCTGTCAGCCAGGCTGACTATGGAAAGACTATCGTATTTAATGCAATAACAGGCAGCTCATCACTTCAGGCCTCACAAGGTATCAGCGTCGGGCAACAGGTTGGCAGCTGGTTTGACCTGACCTTTGGCACGACCACCCCGCCGGAAACATACCGGTTCAGCGGTTCAGCCCTGCTTGACGGGCAGTATGCACCGGCTGGAACAGTTCTTTCGGCAGTGATCGATAATCAGGTTCGCGGGCAGACGACTGTAACCACACAGGGTACATACAGCAACCTGAATGTTCCGGTATACCTGACCGATAATGGAAAATATATCTCATTCACAGCCCAGTTCGGTGGTGCAACCTATATCGCAGGACAACAGGTTGCTGTGTCTTCCGGGCAGGTCGATATTATCATCGCATCTGAAGATGTCTCTGCTGCTGCCGGCCAGGTTATTAAAAAGAACCTGGATCTGACCTTTACTGTATCAGCTCAGACCAAGTACTCTTTCTGGGGCCGGGCAAACCTTGACGACTCACCACTTGCTGCAGGAAATACCATCTATGCACTTATTGACAACCAGATCCGGGGACAGATTGCGACACAGGTTGCCGGTTCTTATGGTTCTGACAATGGTCCTTACCTTGAAGTACCGATAACCAATGCAGACATTGGAAAGACCATCAGGTTCCAGACCGCGACCGGGGCAGAAGGAGACCAGAGCCAGCTGGTTGTGAGCGGCCTGAAAGTATTAAAGAACATTAATTTCGTCTCAAAGCCATCAACCGCGGCCGACTTCTTGGCAAGCCCGACCCAGGGGACAATACCTCTCTCTGTAAAGTTCACAGACAAATCATCCGGAAGTCCGAAGTCATGGTACTGGGACTTTGGAGATGGATCAACATCTACTGAAAAAAATCCGACCCACGTGTATACCAGGAATGGGGTTTATTCAGTTGGCCTGATGACAACTTTGTGGAACGGGCAGACCAAGACAGTTGTTAAACAAAATCTGATTACAGCTGGAATTGTCAGCCCGCCAGAAGCACAGATAAGCCTCAACCAGGGATGGAACTTTATTTCAATTCCAAAGATGCTTGCAGACGGACAAAATACAGCAAAAGCCCTCTTTGGTCATGTTGATGTAGGTGGTCACAGTATCTTTGCCTACAATCCAAGAACAAAATCATGGACGACCGTTAGTGCGACGACGGTCATAAACCCACTTGATTCGGTCTGGATCTACTCTACCAAGAAAGACTCAGTATATCTCTACTTTGCAGGGGACGCCCTTCAGATTCCACCTACCAGGAAACTTGTCAAGGGCTGGAATACTTTCGGGGTTACCAGCCTGAACACGGTTCCTGCACAAAACGCCCTGCTGTCAGTAAAAGATCAGTGGATTTATGTTATAGGATTTGACTCCTCTATCCAGAGGTACCAGGGCACCATTATGAACGTTCCTGATAGCAATGCCAATGTCCTTTATCCGGGGTATGGGTACTGGATATACATGAGTGAAGAGGGAGATCTTGCCGCTATAGGCATATAAGGAGAATAAATTACAATTTTTGAGGAAAACCCATGAAAATTGCACCTATATTAATGATGGTTCTGACACTCCTGCTGCTTGCACCCTGCCTTGCAGAGGATGACAATGTCGAGTTTGAACCTATTGCGAGTTTTTCAGCCGAAGCGATGATTGCACAGGCCCCTGGTATTGAAGAGCAGATGACCTTTGACTCGGTCTTTGACTGGGATCCAAAGGTGGACGAACAGTATGTCACATGGACACAGTACGAAGGGCAGGGAAAAGTCTGGTTTTATGACATGAAATCAGGAAACCGGCAGATGGTCGCCAATATAAACAGCGATCAGAATAACCCGGACATTTCAGGAGGTATCATCGTATGGGATGACAGCAGACACAAAAACTCTGACATCTACTCGTACAATATCCCGATGCACAAGGAAACCCCTGTGTACGTTGATACCACCAACAAATTCAAACCGGCAGTCTCCCAGGACATGGTTGTCTTTGAAGACTTTGGAAATGATGACATCAGGGATATCGGGCTCGTAAAAGTAGGAACCAGTGCCAGACCGGTATACATCAATCCAAATGGCAAGGACAAGGCAAACCCTGACATCGACGGAGACTGGATCGCCTACCAGCAGCTTGATGACAACAAAAATGACTGGAACATCTACATCTACAATTACAAGACCGATAAAACCGTCCAGGTAACCCGTGACACCCGTATCCAGCAAAATCCACGTATATCTGGTGATTTTGTCGTCTGGGAAGATAACCGGAACGGGAAATGGGACGTCTTCATGTATGATATCAAAAAGGAAATGACAACTGCCGTCACCTTTGATGATTTCGATAATGTAGAGCCTGCTGTATCAGGGTCCAAGATCGTCTGGACCAGGTACGACCAGGAGAACAACAGTGATATCTACATGGTGGATCTTCAGATTCCAAAGACCTATGCTGTATGTGTGGGACCAGGAAACCAGATAAGGCCTGACATCTGCGTTGACAAGATTGTCTGGCAGGATGACAGGTTTGGCGGATGGGATATCTTCATCTACACTCTTGAACCTGTGACTCCGTTCACGCCGTACCAGTTCTATGGCCCTGTAACCTTCAACTATCTCCCTGCCCCGGTAGGCACTGAGATCATTGCCAAGATTGACGGAGTAACCAAGGACTCTATTGTTACAACCCAGCAGGGATATTACGGAAGTTCAGGAAGTTTTGGAGATCAGCTGACAGTCAGGATAAACCAGGCTGATATCGGACGCCAGATCTCTTTCTGGAGCGATGGAATCCAGGGGGCACCTTCCATTACCGTAACAGGTGACGGTTCACTGATGGAGCAGCCGCTAAACTTTGTCTATGCACAGCCGCTCCCTGACCTTCTGTTCTATGGTTCCGTTACTATCGATGGCCAGCCGGCGGCAAAGGGAACAGTCCTTAAGGCGGTTATTGATGGCGTGGTCAGGGGCAGCCTTGACATCACCCAGAGCGGGCAGTACGGAGGGCAGTACGACACTGATCCTGCATTACGTGTTCAGATAACGGTTGATGATATCGGAAAGCACATCACTTTCATGGAAGATGATTATGCCGCAGGCCAGACCTTCCAGATAACCAGTGGCGGCAGGTTCAGGCAGGACCTTACCTTTACCACCGTTCCACCAATGAGCCCGTACGAGTTCTACGGGTACGTCCAGATTGACGGTAAATCTGCCCCGATTGGGACCATGATCCAGGCAAAGATCGATAATACTCCTGTTACCAACTATGTAACAAGGTATGCAGGTTCATATGGGACACCAGGACAGTCACCTGATGATCCCCGCCTTATAGTTCCGGTAACTGAAGCAGATGCCGGGCGAACGATATCATTCTGGATTGGAAATATTAAGGCAGGAGCAACGCAGGTCATCACCCGTGGTGGTGAACGGATCATCCGTAAGGATCTTGACTTTGGCAGCTCACCTCCGCCAGGCATCCAGGCTGATTTCTCTGCATCTCCAAGAAGTGGTGCAGCTCCCCTGACTGTCCAGTTTACTGACCTCTCAACTGGCGGACCAACCATGTGGTACTGGGACTTTGGTGACGGAATTATCCCGGCAGATGCTTCATGCACTTCTGAAACAGATTGTCACAATATCGCAAACCCCATACACACCTACAGAAATGACGGGATATATACTGTAACCCTTACCGCCTCAAACCAGTTCGGGGCATCTGATACCAGGGTAAAGTCCGGGTTTATCACGGTAGGAAGCGGTCCTCAACCGGTTGATTCTATCCGGATTTACCCTGGATGGAACTTCATCTCTGTTCCAAGAAAGCTTGCACCAGGCAAGGATACTGCAGCGATTTTCAGCCATATACAGGTGGACGGTCACAGTATCTTCCAGTTTGATGCAGTCACCGGGCAGTGGATTACCATGACCTCATCCAGCCAGATAAAACCGCTTGATGCAGTCTGGATCTATTCACGAACAACAGATACGGTCCCGCTCACCTATAACTCCGATCCCCTGCAGACACCACCGACAAAAGAGCTACGTAAAGGCTGGAATGCTGTAGGGTTTACAGGACTTGAGCCACTGGAAGCCAGGTTCACATTCCTGTCTGTCCAGGACAAGTGGGTAAACTGCCTTGGATTCAACGAAGAGAAACAGCAGTACGATGAGATGATCATCAAGGGCAGGAATGATGATTCACGCCTGTACCCACATAACGGTTACTGGTTATTCATGTCTGATAACGGTACTCTTGCCGCAATATCAGCCTGATATTTTTTTGGGATGATAAAAGTGTGGGGGGATGTGATATGCAAACAAAGACTGGATACAGATGGATACCATTAAGTCTGTATGAGATAAGGTACGGTTTAGGTGGGTGTGTCAGGGACACATTTCACAAATGCTGGTGGTGGGAAGAATGAAAAAAATAGTGTGTATGCTCACTCTGTTTCTGGTGCTTGCACTTGCGGCATCAGGTGTGGTTTCAGTAGCAGGTGAGCAGACAGGTAAGGCAGGAGCTGGAGAGGCCATCTGTGATGGTCCTGGTGGTGCCTGTATTATTGCAGATTTTATCGGGAGTCCTACGGATGGAGTGGCTCCGCTTCGTGTTCAGTTTCTTGATTCGTCAACCGGTTACCCTGCAATGTGGGCATGGGATTTTGGTGACGGAAAGGTTGCATCAGGAACGGCAAATCCTGTCCATGTTTACAGGGAACCGGGGATTTATACTGTTACACTGACTGCAACAAGTCTGACCGGTGCATCAAGTACCAAGGTCAGGCAGCAGTACATAATTGTCAGGGATAAAAGACCGCTTGAGGCCGACTTCCTTGCAAATCCGACCTATGGAAAGGCGCCTCTTACTGTTCAGTTTACTGACTGTTCAAAAGGTGCTGTGCAGGAATGGAGATGGGACTTTGGAGATGGAGGCACTGCATATGAACAAAATCCCATCTATGTCTATAAAAGGCCTGGAAAGTATACTGTCACCCTTACGGTGAGCAGTCCTACTGCCGGTTCAAGCACGAAGGTGAAAGAAAAGTACATAATTGTTGAGCCTTCCTGCATCATTGAAGCCAGGTTCAGTGCAGATCCTGCGTCTGGAACTGCACCTCTCAAGGTGAAGTTCACCGATCTTTCGGTTGGAGGACCGACCATGTGGGCCTGGGACTTTGGGGATGGTACCACCGACATGGTAGCAAATCCTGTCCATGTTTACAAGAATCCTGGAACTTACCAGGTTCGTCTTACGGCATCCAGCCAGCTTTGTGAACCCGGAATCAGTGAAACGACCATAAAGGTGAATCCACCGGCTATAAAAGCAGATTTCTCCGCAGATCCGCAATCCGGAGAGGTCCCGCTGACTGTGCAGTTTACCGATCTCTCAACCGGAAACCCGACAAGGTGGATGTGGGACTTTGGTGACGGTAATATTATCCCGGCCAGTGAAGAGGACGAACTCTTCAGCGACGGCGAGGATGTAGCCTGCGACGGTGGAAGATGCCCGCCCCCAAATAAGATGCAGAACCCAAGACACACTTACCGGTTACCTGGAACTTATGCAGTGACACTGACCGCATCAAACAAGTACAGTTCGGATACTGTAACAAAG
>Ga0116183_1005447_pt1 | contig 12097 bp, 12 predicted proteins | sample AD_UKC078_MetaG_FD_89753 | JGI IMG/M metagenome (GOLD analysis project Ga0116183, IMG submission 89753) | Active sludge microbial communities of municipal wastewater-treating anaerobic digesters from USA - AD_UKC078_MetaG | ecosystem: Engineered > Bioreactor > Anaerobic > Digestate | place: USA...
GCGTGCGCGGCGGAGGTCTTCCGCAACCATGCCACGCGCCGCGGTCTCCGCCGTCATCCCCGCCTCGATCCGCTGCGCCAGCGGGAGCCGGGACGCGGCCGCGTGCAGGTCACGCTCGGCAACCTCCCTGGCGCGGCGTAGAAGCACGCGCCCCTCAACGGTGTCTTCCCCGGCCGCGAGCGCCTGGCCTACGAGCCGTTCGCGGACCGATTTCCGCGCCTCGCGCTCGCGCGCCTCCCGCTCCCGTAGCTTGTCGTCTGCCGATTGCAGCTTGGCGACGACCGCCGTAACACCCGCCAGCATGACCCCGAGCGGACCGAGCGCCCCGGTGAACGCCACCTTGAGCGCGCCGCCGATGGCGACGGCCGCCCGGCCAACGGTCGTGACGGCGTCGAGCAGCTTGACCCCAACCCATACCGTGGCCAGCGTCTTGACCGTGCTCAGAACGCCTTCCCAGTTGTCGCTCAACCACTTGACGCCGGATACGAGGCGCTCAACCGCCCGCACGGCGAACGTACCCACGGCCTTCGCGTACTCCCCCACCTTCGCGCCGTTGGCCGCGATCCAGCGGTTGACCGTTTGCAACCGCGTCACGAGGGCGGAGACCAGCGGGCCGCCGGCGCGTTCAAGGAATTGCTGCCAGTTGGACTGTAGCGTCGTGATTTGTGCGTCGAATGATTGCTCAAACGACGCGAGCGCATCGGGGGAGACTTGGAGCGTCTCGACGATCCTCCGGAGGGCCTCCGCCTTTTGGCCGGCGCGGGCGAGTGCCGCAACCTCGTTGGCGATGGGCTTCAGCCCCGCGACCTGGATCGCGGCGCTCGAGCCCTGCCCTCCAAGGAGCTGCCGGATATCGCGTGAGACGACGCCCTGTTGGTAGCCGCCGACCTTCTGGGTCGCGACCACCGTCTGAGTCAGCCGGGCGAGGTCGTCCAGCGTCGCGCCCGTGCCCTTAGCCACGATGGCGAGATCGCGGACGGACTCCATGTAGTCGTCGAGAGTGCCGGGAGAGACCGCGGCGATTTCGCGCAGGCGGTCCCGGAGCGACTCCGCCGCCGCGGTCGCGCGTCCCCAATCCGTGACGCCGAACGACTGCTGAATCAGGACGGCGAGACCGCGGCGCGCGTCATCGGCCGCCGCGGGCACCGTGACCAGTTGCTTGACGAGGCTTGACACGCCGTAGGCGATCCCGCCGATTCCGGCGGTGGCGAGAACGGTCCCGCCAAGTCCGCGAAGGCCGTCCGTGAGACGCCCCAGCTCTTGCCGGGCCTTGCCCACGGACGCGGCAACGGATCTGAATTCACGCCGAAAGGCACCGACGTCTTTCAGCCGCAGCTCGGCGAAGATGCTGAGGTTCTTGGTGGTCATCTTCGCCCGCCTCCAATCTCTCGCGCAGCGTCTGCCCGCTTGGACAACCACCACGTGAGCGCCCGTTCAAGCCGCCGAACCCGCGGGGCTGGCAGGCTTTCTAGCCACTCCGCCGAGAACCCGCCCTCCCGCGACAGGAAGACGAGCCGCGCCTCGTAGGCGTCAAGAGGGTTGGCGGGCGAGAAAGGGAGGCGGCGCCTCCCCAAGCCCCATGCAGTGCCCAACCCACTTGCGAACCCACATGCGGGCGCGGCCGTCGAGTTCGTGCTCCCACACCTGGTCCCGCGCCACGTCCGCGACGGCGAGCCCGTCAAGCGACACGATGCACCGCTTGGCCAAGTCGAACTCGACGCGCGCGGCGTTCGCGTCGCCAGCCTCGAACAGCTCCAGCTCTTCCGCCGCCGTCGGCGGGCGGAGCTCTATTTGTTTGCCGCCGGAAACCGGGAAGTGTTTCGGGAACTCAAAGGACGTGTTCATGGTGCCTCTTCCGGCGCGGGTTAGCGGTGCGCGGTATCCTCGCACCGCCCGTTGATGTTGACGGTCACGAGGTCTTGACCCGAAATCGAGAACCCCGGGTCTTCCACGTGGCAGCGGAGGAGGCTCATGGTCTCCTTCTCCCCGTTGCGGTAGATGCCCGTCATCCTGATTTCGACGTCCCCGGTCGCCAACCCCTGCGCCCGCCGCTTGAAAAAGTCTTGCAGAACCGGCCCGATGGGTCGCTCCGGATGGATCGTGATCGCGAACTGCCCGCCCCGGTAGCGACTCCGCAGCCGCTCGGTCTTCTCGCCCGTGTGGGCGGTCCCCGTCACTTCGATCAACGTCGTGAACGTCGACGTCTCGGCGACGCGGGCCCGCGTGTTCACGAGGCGGTCCCCCGCGACGAAGATCTGAATCTGGACGTCATCGCCCGTGAGTCGTTCTGCCGCCATGATGCCCCCTTACTCCTCGGTCACTTCGAGGATGCCCGCGCCGACCGCCACGGACAGCACGATGGACCCGATGTTGCCCCACGCGTCGCACGTGAAGCCGAACCGGGCGATCCCGGCGGCCCGGTCCGCGGAGGTCGTCTCGTCACTCGCCACGTAGGAGGCGAGCACGCTGTTTTCAGGGGCGTCTTCGGAGACGAGCGTTTTCAAGAACGCCTCACAACGCAAGAGCGCGTCTTCACGAACCGCCTCCCGGTTGACCGCCGACTTGTACGGCAGCAGTCGGCTTGCGAGCGTGTCCTCAATGTGATCCGCGAGCGCCCGCCGGGTGGTGTCGGTCTCCCCGTCCGTGAGGGACGAGGTCACCTCGTCTTGAACATACCCGCCCAGAACCGAGTCCGACTTGAAGGCGCAGATCCCGGCCGCTTTCAGCGCCACGTGCTCGTCATACCCGAGCGCCGGGGCGGCGGACTCGGTTCCGAGCGCGTGCGCCATGTACGCATAGCGCGGCGCCCCAATGGATTCGCCCGGGTCAAGCCGCGCCGCCTGCGCCGCCTGGGTGAAATCGTGCGTGAAGTCGACGGTGGCGAGAACGCCCGAAACGTCCGTGTTGCGTCGGATTCCCGGCCAGAAATACCAGCGGCGCTCGTTCCGGCCGCCGGAGGTCGCGGCCGAGACCCCGACCCCAGACGCGCCCACCGCAACCGCCTGCGACGTGCCGATGGGCGGGGCCACGAGCGCAATCGCCCCGCGCCCCGAGGCCGACCGCGCGACCGCGGCTTGAGAACACGCCAGCATGCACGCGGCCGTGTGGCGCGCCGAGACGAAGTGCGTCCCGAGCGCGCACACCGGATTGTCCGCATTGGCGGCCACGAGGAACGCCGCGGCGAAGACCGTATCGAGGTCGACCGCGGTCACCTCCGCGGCGTTGGATACGGAGAAGGTCGAATCGAACTCCGGGGCGTCCGTCAACACCGTCACGGTGCCGACGCCCGACGTGCCCGACGTCCCGGCCGCCGCCTGAACCCGCACCGTGCCGGACAGGGCGCCCGCCGCGAATTCGAGGTCTTCCAGCGTCAACCAGACCTTCGAGCCGTCGCCCACCCGCGTGCCCGCAAAGATCGTCCCTGCGGGCGCGGTGTCCGTGCCTCCGGCGACCGCGACCGTCGAGAACCCGAACACGGCGTTGCCCGTGCCGCCGGTCACCTGGATCGACCCGCCGGCCCCGGCCGTGGGGGTCGAGATCATGGGAGTCGTGCCCGAAACCGTGACCTCGGCCGTGGTGTCCGCCTCAACGAGCGATTTGAACTCGGCCGCCGTAACCGCGGAGATATCCGCCACGTCCCCGGTACCCGTGGCGGTTGTGGCCGTGAGCCCGAGCGCCGCGAGAACGTCCGCATCCCCGCCCACGATCTGGACGCGGGACCCCGTGCCAAAGGTATCGGACCGAAGCCGCGTCTGGCCCGTGGAGTTGACCACGTGCCCCCCGACCAGCGCGGCGTTGATCAGGTCGTGGTAGAGGGCCTGAGTGTTCTCGGTGCCCGCGACCGCGATGGTCTGGGTCGCGCCCCCGTCGATTTTGATCGCGATGGTGTGGCCGCCCACGCACGCGGCGTAGGTCGCGCCCGCCCCGGTGACGACCGCGCGGGTCGCGTCGAAGGTCGCCGTCTGCGGAGCGCCACCGTCAACGGACAGAATCAGTGTCATGCCCGCCGTGAGCGCCCACGGCCCCGCGGTCCCGACCACGGACGCCGTCCCCGGCGACGGGCGGGAAAACGTGACCTCCCCCGCCTCGCAGTCGGGCGGGAGGATGATGCACGGGAAGCCCTTCTTGCCATCGGCCCCCAGGCCGTCAATCTGGACCTGCGCGTTGCCGTCGTAACCGTCGGTCGCGAGCCCGATGTACGGGGACGCCTTGCCGAAGACCTGCCGCATCTCCGCGGACGAATAGACCATGCGGGGCGTGACGGGCTCCCCGCGGTCGTTCGTGACCCGACCCACAACGAGGGGATAGCCCCGCGTGATCCCGAGTCCGCTCGGCGCTGCCTTGCGGGAGACGACGGCCACCTGCGCCGTCTCCCGGATGGTCGTGTTAGAGACGCCGTCTCGGTATCTTCGTACGTACATGCCGCCTCCTAGATGGTGCGCGTCTCGACGCGCCCATGGATTGTCGTCCCGAGCACGATGCTTTCGATCTCGCCAACGGGCACGCGCAGAACCGCATACCCGCGGACAGACACGGTGACGACGGCGTCTGCAATCCCGCGCTCTGCGAGTTCGAGCGCCGCGTCTGCCGTGGATTCTAGCCGATACAGAAACCGGGTGCCAGGATAGTCCGCGACCTCGACAGCAATGCCGTGCGTACCGGTTCCCGTGTCAAGTAGGTCAGCCGGCCCTTCCTGAAACGCCTGCTCGATTGCTGAAACGCACGCCTCGGCCTGCGTCTCCCCGGTCTCGCCGATGATGGTGCCCGACGCGGCGACAAGGACCGAGAGCGACCCAATGACCTCGTGAGTGCGCATGTACGCCCACGCGCCGTCACGCTCCCAATTCTCTTGGCGGGTCGCCGTGAACCGCATATCCCGGCACACGATGGCCGCACGCGGGCGCACCTCAGCCTGTCCCGGGGCCGGAAGGCCCGCGAACACCGCGGCAAACGCAGGCGAGCCGCCAATGGTGAGCGACTGCAACACGGACCGGAGCCCAACCTTTGCGGCTTCGCGCGCGTTCATCCGAGCCCCCAATTGCGGCGAGCCGCCCGCTGCAGCGCTTCGTCAAGGTTGCGTTCGAGCAGCTTGAAGATACCTGGAAGCGACCGGGTAAAGACGAGGCGCGGCTTGAATCCTTCGAGGTAGTGCTTTGCGGAAATGATGGCGGCGTACCGTTGGGCCACGCGCCGCGCAACGTTTTCGCCCTCTTGCCGCTTGATGCCGCGCGCCCCGCGGTATTGTTGTCGAATGTCACGAATCTGGGCTTTGAACCCGAGCGGATCGGGTTCCCTGAACACCTTGTTCCACGGCCCGCGCGACTTTCGCAACACCCACTCTGTCAGCTCGTCAATCGGGCTGTATGTGCCAGGCTGGCGCCCCCATTCTAGCGTCGACGCCTGCGCAACGTCGTTGATGATGTCGGCGCCCTCTTCGTGTGGGATGCCTTGCCATGCGCGCATGTACGCGCCAGTATCGATGGGGCTGAACGGCTTTGTGTCGCTTGTCGTCTTGGCCAAGATCGCCCGCGACTCCCGCGCCGTTTGACGAATGGCCCGCAGCGCGTCTTCGGGGAACCGCTCTGCGAAGTCGGTGAGAACCTGCGGCAGCTTGTCGAGTGAGATGATTTGCGTCGTCATGGCGCAGCCTCCCCGAACAGCCGCTCGAGCGTGCATCGGTCGCCAATGACGAGCCCGTAGAGCCGCTCGCGCTCCACGTCCGCGCAGACCCACCTCTTGTCGTCCCAAGTCACGACCGCGCCCGCGGGAATCTGCCCCGGGGCGCCGAGCGTGAAGACCGGCGCGCGGACGATCTCGCGACCGCCGCCGCCGGTCTCTGCCCACACGCGTTCTTCGGGATCGGACAAGACGGAGATCGAGATGCCGGACACGGTCACGGTTTCGAGGTCGCACGTGAGGTGCCGTGCGACCTTGGAGAACAGCGACCGTGCCCGATCCCCCCGCATGACGACCTCAGACCGGGGTGATACGGCACCCCAAAAGCGAGCCCTCGGCACCGCCCGTGAGTCGGTAGAGCCGGTGATTCCAGACCGCCAGACGTGCGGCGAGCGCCTCCCGTTGCCGACCGCGGGACACGGACCGCCGCCCCGTCCCCATAGTGTCGGGGAGCAGGGCTGCGTCGTTGAGTTCCGTCTCGAGCTCCGCGATACGGTCCCGGCACAGTTCCGCAGTCACGAGAGTGCGGACCCCGTCAACCAGGGTCCACATATCGCGGTAGACGGTCGTCACGGCGCGACGTCCGCGACCCGCATGATGCGCTTCGTCATCGTGATCGCCGGGATTCCGTTGGCGTGCACGCGGATCACTTGCTGCGCCTTGGGCTCCTGGAGCTCCACGACGTCCGCCACCGGGCCGCCGGTGCCGTCGGTCTGCGCCGTGCGCGCCTTCATGAACGAGAGCAGATCGCTACCGGCCGGCGGGTCCGCCCAGAAGGTGAGCCCGTCCTCTGGCCAGGTGTCCGTGAGCGTGGTGGCGTCGAGTTCCGTAGCCTCGTATTGGCCCGAAAACGGAATCCAGGTGAGGCCGAACAGCGGCATGGAGATCGCGCCGCGGGCGTCCAGAAGCGACGCAAAGAACCGCTCGGCCGTGGCGCGCTCGAAGGTGCCCATGTACGCTTGGAGCGACGTGTTTTTAATAAAATATTCCTTAATCTTCCGCGGATTGAACCCGACGTAGCGAGGCGCCACGTTGTTAGCGTCTTGGAACGCCGAGATCCACGCTTGGATGTCCTCAGCGATCTTGGACGCGGCGTTCGCCCACGAAGTTACGGGGTTGGCCAGCGTCGGAATGGCGTAGTCGATGGTGGCCACAACGCCGTTCTCGTTGATGGCCACCGAGCCGTAGCCGAGGCAGCGCGCGCAGAGGTAGTGCCGCAGCGCCCGCCAACGATGGGTCAGCTTGGCAACCTTCTTCGCCACGATGCGGGCCCGGTCGAGCTTGCGCTCGGTGCCGACCAACCGCAGCGTCGACATCTCTTCGTCGGTGACCGGCGAGCCCTCGCCGAAGTGGAACGGCGAGATGTGCAGCGTACGCGCGGCGTCCGGTTGGATCATGCTGGTCGGGGCGTTCAGGTTCTTGACCTGCCCGCGACCTCGCCCGGCCGTCACGACGTCGATAGACCACCGCGTCCCGTCTTTCAACTCGTCCGGGAAGAACGCCTCGGTCGAGTAGCGTTGATCCTCGCGCATGTACTCTTCGATGAGCCCAGCGAGGTAGTCGAGCTGAAGCTCCTCGCAAATCGGCTGAACCGCCATTTTTCACGTCCTTTCCGCGGTCATCAGAAGAACCGCGCCGCCGGGAGGTCCGCCTTGATGAGCGCGTTCCCGCCCACGAGCTTCGCGCCCCAGAACGACCCGTGCCAGCCGACGGTGCAGGCGACGTTGGTGTAGCCGCCGACCGGGCCGAGGTCTTTGTTGAACGTGTTGACCTCGCTCAGAAGGACGCCGACGCACACACCCGCGCCGCCGGTCAGGTAGACGGGGTCGCCGTCGCCTACCGTGATCGCGCCCGTGAAGGTCACCGTCTTCGCGGTCTTGTCGACGCCGGTCAACGTCTTGGTCGCGATCAACGCCCCGGTGGCCGCGTCGTAGAAAGACACCTCATCGCCGATGAAGAAGTTTTCGGCCTCATCCACCACGATGGTGGTGGCGCCGATGAGCGCTCCGTTGACCGTGCTCTTGCCGCACGGGCGCGCAAGGCCCGTCGCGGCGACGACCCCGAGCGGGGTGCCCGCCGGAAGCCGACCGAAGTAGGACGTGCCGTTGCCGCTCGCCACGGTGTAGCCGACGTCCGTATCGGTCCCGTGCGCGTTGCGCCGCGGGTTGACCGCGGTGACCGAGGCGCTGAACTGGTAGACCGGCAGATCGCTCATCATTTACCTCCCGTTGCGGCCGGCGCAACGGCCGGCGTTCGGCCGCCGAACAGGGCGGCAAAGTCAGCTTTGGCTTGGGCGCGCAGTCGCGCCGCGCCGTCCGCCGGATTCCCGCCCGGCGACGTCCCGCCGCTCGACGGCTCGTTTCCGTGGCCCGTGCCCGGAACCTGCGACGCGACCGCGGGCGAAGCCGCGGCGAAGGCGTAGGGGTCGGACTCGCGCCACTTCTTCGCGCGCGCCTCGAAAGCCGCGGCGAAGTCGGCCGCGGCCGGGTCAAGGCCCTGCGTGTCGAGAACGCCGAGCAGCTTCTGCGAGACGACGCCGGCCTTCTGCGCCGCGGCCCAAAGCGCCGAGTCGCGCTTGTGCGCAGCGAACTCCGCCGCGACTTTGGCCGCCTCGGCCTTGGCCGCGTCGAGTTCGGCGCGGAGCTTGGCCGCCTCTTCGGCCGCCGCCTTCTGCGCCTTCTCGACGGCCGCCCGCTCGGCCGCCTTGCGCTCCTCACGCAGGCGCGCCAGCTCGGCTTGCAGCGCCGCGACGTCCGGGGATTGCGTTGTGGTAGCATCGGCCATAGGAACCCTCCTGCGTGGTATTCTGTCCGTGCGAACGAAACCCGTCAAACACGGTACGCGCGCCAATCGTTTTTGGCACGCTTCTTGGGATACGAAAAGCGCACTCGCGCCGTGCTATTTTGGCGCCGCAAGCCGCGTGCGCGCCTTGTCCAACGGCATCGGGGCGCTTGTCGCCGACATGCCGAGAAGATTGCCGATCTCGTCTGTCGACCCCCAGCTCTCCCGCCACGGGACCTCGACCTCGCGGTCGTTGGGCCGGCCTGGCGGGTGTATGTATTTCCGGCCGTTGCCGTCGATGAACGGCTCGTCAAGCGGGATAGACCCCCCGCGCTCCCAAAGCCAGTTCCACAAGCCGATACTGTCGTCGTCGGTCCGCGAGTCCTGGGTGATGATCACGGATTTCCGATAGTCCCAGCCTTCGCGCTCGTTGAGGCCGACCAACTCCGCATGATGCGCGGCGTTGTAGGCGCGCGAGTGCTCTGTTCGCGCCGTGCACTCGACTTGAATCGCCGTGCCGTCCAGAACGCCGCGCAGCCGGGAAAACGTCGACTGCGGTCCAAAGAAGGGTTCACCGGTCGCGAGACTCACGGCCAGCTCGGTACGCACGCGCGCATCCATGCGGGCGGTCCCCGCCTGTTGCACGCCGTCACGCACGATTTCGAGCTTCTCTGCGTCCGCCGGGAAGAGCTGGCGAAACACGGCAGCCCCGCGGGTGCGCACCTCTGCGACCCCGCGCGGGTCGTCGCCAAACCGCGCCGCGAGCGTTGACAGACGTTCTGCCAGGTGGCGTTGCGCAAGTTCGATTGCCGCGGCCTCTTGCTCGGTGAGCGCGCCGCCGACCTGCGACCACAGCTGACGGATGCCTTCTCGAAGTTGACCGAGGATCGCCTGATAGCGAACGGCGTCAAGCGAGCCTTCCGGAAGCGTCGCCAGGCGAGCTAGGATCTCGCGTGCGCCACGCTCGTAGATGGCAAGGGTTGCCCGCACCGTCGATTGCGACGCGCCCACGAACTGATCCGCGTGGCGCCGAAACACCTTGCGCACGTCCGCGGGTGTCGGGCGCGCGCTCACTCCGGCGCCTCCTCATCCGCGGCCGGCTCGTCTTCCGCATCTTCGGCCGGGTCGGTTTCCGAGCCCGGTGTGGGCTGGAACAACGAGCCAAGATCGGCCGCCTGTTCCTCCCGAATGCGCTCCAGCTCTTCGTCCGGGTCGCCGACCCCGAACAGGCGCGACACGTAGCCTACCGCCGTCCGAGCTGACACGAGCCCGCCGGCCTTGGCCTGGACCACCGCGGCAACCGCCGCTTGAGCGTCCGCCGTCGTTGGCGGAATGACCGGCCCCCACTCCGCGACCACCGCGGCACCTTCCGGCCACGGGACCGGCGCGTGTGCCGGGTCCATGACCCTAGCCAAGCGGTAGGCTTTCGCGGCGAGAAGCGCCACGGACTCACCGATTGGCCCCCGAATGCGCCGCACGAGGGATACCGTGGGCAGATAGAGTTGCTCTTGCGCCACCCCGGACAGAGCCCCGCCTGACCGCTCCGGGTCGTGCACGTAGACCCCGGTTCGCTCCTGCGCGGCGCGCTGAAGGTCGCGGACCAGCGCGGCCTGGGCCTCTTGCCCGGTCGCCGAGATCTCGAGCAACTCCACGGGCACCGGGAGCATGCGGCGCGCGCCGATGGCGACGGATTGGTCTATCAACACGGCCATGTCCTCGGCGTTCTTCGGCGACGCCTTCGGGTCGCCGTGCGTCTCGCACGCCCGGTACCGTTGCGACGCCTGCCGGTCAATGGCCGCGAGAATGTCCTCGATGCCGGAAAACAGAGACGGCCCATCAACCTCTCCGGGGATTTCGCGCCACCGAACCCACACGGCCGGCACAAACCCGAGCCCGTGCCGCACGCGCCCGCCGGGGGCCTCAGCCTTCGGGATCACCGTGGCGGCAAGCGAAACCGAGGTGACGTCGACCTCGTCATAGGTGATGGTCTCGGCCGGCGTGAGATCGCGCCGAAACAGGAACCAACGCCGCTGGCGCCCAAAGGCCGTGTCGACGTCGCGCGGGTAGACGTAGGAGACGCGCAGCTCGGCGAGGTCGTCATCGTCAATGCCGTATCGGTCCGCGACGTCCGGCGCGTCCGCACCGAACACGGGATAGACCTCGTGGGCCATGTACGCCTTGCGCCGCAGCCTCCCCAAGCCCCGAGACGCGATTGACGCACACCCGGAGCCCTGAATCAACGTGCCAAGGACGACCGTGTCCCAAAGCGCGTGCCACCCGATGCGCCGCAAGAGGTCGTCAAGCGCCGCGGTCAAGTCGGGTGACGTCTCACCGTCCACCACCACCCGGAGGGTCGGTTCGCCGAAAAGGGAGACCACGCGGTCAACGAGGGCCGCGCCGTAGCAGTAGCGGACCGCGGGCTTGCGCTCGCCGATGGGGATCATGCCCCCGTCTGCCCGGGTGTCTTCCTCCCATTCGGCGAGCTGGACGCCGTGAAGGTCGAGGTCGTAGACCGTGCCCCAGTAGGTGGCCCAAAGCCGCTGCAACTCACGCACGCGGTCATCCGTGCCGACGGCCCGAAGGTTGGCGGCGATTCGGTCGGTCAACGTCTGGTCCTGTGCGGCCCCGGCGAACGTGGGCATCGATCCCCTCCTAGAACACGCGGGCTTGCGCGACCGATGGCGCCGTGAGGTCGAGAAGCCTCGACACGGACCCCACCGCATAGACTAGCGCTTCTCCCGCGTGCGGATCAAGCGACGTCTTGTCAAAGACGGGCAAAGGGCGCCCCTGCGAATCCTTGGCCCACCGCGCGCCCTCGATGTCGCGCACGATTTCGGCGGGCAAGCCCGGCTCGATCGACAGAAGGCCCGCGGCGAACGCGTGCCCCACGGCCTCGATTCCCGGGCCGGTCACGTGGTCCGCGTTCGTCCAAGACATTCCCTTCTGCCGGTTCAACGCCGACCACGATTCGGTTCGTTCCGGCGCCCCATAGCCTCGGATGCCGGCAGTCGGGTGTTTGGCACGGATCTTTTTCAGCTCGCGAATCAGGAAGCCCACCACGGTGTTCGAGCTGGCGAAGTCGGCGCCCGGGTCCGGTGGCGTGACGTAGATCCCCGTGCCGTAGAGTGCCGCGAAGACGTGCATCTTCCGGGGGAGCGCCCGGGTCACGCCGCACACGAGGCAGCACGCGGCGGACTCGCTGAACCCGTGATCGTAGCCCGCGATGAAGAGCTCGTATTCGTCCAGGTTACCGCGGCGAATGTGTTTCGAGCGGTCAAACTCCGGCCAACACGCGCCCTCCGGATTTTCCCAGCTTGCAAGCCACGTCCTCAGGACGTAAGCGGACCGGGGGCCGAGGCGGGCGACGTCGCGATCCATCTCCTTTTGCAGCCCCGGGATCGCGTAGTTGTCGACGGGGAGCCAGTGGTAATACTTGCTGTCCTTCTGCGGCTTCTTGCCGACGGTCGCGGCCTCCTCCGGGGAGGCTTTGGCCACGCAATGCCCCCAATAGCCGTCCGGGTCGCGCCCGCCCCACGGGGTCGTGTCTGTGTAGAGGTGGCCGCGCCGGTCCGCGAGCGACGGAAGAACATGCTCCCAAACGTCGCGCTTGCACCGGGCGGCTTCCGTGACCCACAGTAGC
>Ga0116183_1005449_pt1 | contig 12093 bp, 10 predicted proteins | sample AD_UKC078_MetaG_FD_89753 | JGI IMG/M metagenome (GOLD analysis project Ga0116183, IMG submission 89753) | Active sludge microbial communities of municipal wastewater-treating anaerobic digesters from USA - AD_UKC078_MetaG | ecosystem: Engineered > Bioreactor > Anaerobic > Digestate | place: USA...
CCAACAGCGGTGAACTGTATACGCCACAAAACAGCGACATTTATAGCTCCGGCATCAGCGACATGAGCAAGAACAATACCCATCAGATCGTGTGGCTTCCTGACCTGATCATAGCTATTGGTTATTGTTTCTTCTCCTTTGGAGGCCGTTCCAGTCCCTTCACGATCTGCGACCGAATCATCCGCGGCAGCAGCATGTGATGCTGGGGGCAGATGGATTTCGGATTCTGGTATACGGCGTTCGCAAAGGCAATCATGTATTTCCGAATGTCTTCGTAACGCACCACCTCGTCGACTAAACCCTTTTTCGCACAGTAGAAGGGCCGTGATTTCTCCTCGTAATGCTTTACGAGATCATTCATTTTCTGGATAGTGCCATCAAGGGACCTACCGGCATCCTTTTCCTTCACGAGCCGACGGGCGTAACTGGCCGCTGCCGCCGTCTCTCCGTGCATAACATTTATTTCCGTCGCCGGCGTCCCCAGGGTAAAGGCATTGTTATTGTTGGCCGTCGGGCCTCCCAGAACATAATGCGCCGCCGCCGTCCCCTTCCGGACCACGACCAGCATCATAGGCAGTTCGGTTGACTCGATAGAATAAATGAGCGCCTGCCCAAGCCCAAGGAGCTCGGCTTTCTCGGCAATATCTCCCACGTCAATACCCGATGTATCCTGGAACCAGATCATCGGCACCCGATCGCGGCCGCAGAGGGTCACGAATTCATTCATCTTGATAAGTCCCTGCCGGTAAAGTTTCCCGCCAATGGCTCCGTACTCGTTCGTATACTCGGGATATTTGGGTATCAATCCCTGGCGGTTGCCGATGACGCCCATGAGGAATCCATCGACCTTCACCAAGCCACAGTACATCTCCGGGCCAAATCCAGGCTGGAATTCCATGTGTTCTGAATTGTCCGTCAGTCGCGCCAGCATCTCATCAAAGGAATAGACTTCCCTCGTATTCACAGGAATGATGGATTCCAAATCCGCTGCTGATAATTTCGGTTCCGCTGGCTCGGCCACCCGGAAAAATTTCGGGTTGTAGGCCGGCAGGTAGTTCATCCACTCTTTGATACCATCGAGAACATCCGTTTCCGTTTCATAGACGGCCTTGAAAAAACCGGTCTCATTATAATGGATGGCGACGCTTCCCGGAGGTACGGATTTGAAATGCCGGGTTGCTTCGATCAATGTTTCCGCTCCTTCAACATCAAAGGAACCCTTGGGACTCATACCGCTCACGATGCCGCCGCCACCAACCGCTATGTTACATTTCTTATGGGCCAGCAAAATCGTCGGGCTGATTCCCTGATAACCACCTCCCGCGGGGTTGGTACCGTAAATGCCCGCAATCACGGGGACACCTTCCGCTCAAGTTCCGCATGACGGAAGAAGCAGGTTCCTTGGCCGCGACGGTTTGCGTACACCTTCTCCTGCTCGGGAAGCTTTACGCCGGAGCAGTTGACCAGCCAGACCAGCGGCAAATGGAGGATCTTGGCCATGTCGGTGACCCGCAGATTATTGTCTGCCTGCCCGGCGATCCATGCGCCTGCGATCCATTTGTTATTGAAGCCGACGAGGACACACCATTTACCGTTAATCCTGGCCAGACCATCAACGACATTTGTCTGTCCAGACTCCTCATCGTCAGGGTCATAGATGGTATGCAGGGGGGTGAAGGTTCCCGGATCAACCAGATATTCGATTCTTTCCCAGACGGTCATCTCTCCGCGCTGGTGCAACGTTTCCGTGGAAACGCCGAAGTTCTTTATCCGATCAACTTCCCGGTCGATTTCGGCCATGATCTCTTTAATCTTGGCGACATTGCCTGTCATCATCTCTTTGAAGGCAGGCTTTAGGGGCTTACCCAGATTATCCATCTGTTTAAAATATTGTCTCATTGATTTTCTCGCTCCTTCTTACGGTTGACCGCGCTTTTGCGCGCGATTGACCTACTTTTTAGCCTTCTTCGCTCCCAGTTGATCCAAAGCCACAACAAATTTGCAGACATTGGCGGACCCTTCCACCATGGAATAGGTAGGAGCATCTCGGTAATAGCGTGCAACGGGATATTCCGTCGAGTAACCATAGGCCCCTAGAATGCGCATGGCATAATTGGAGCATTTGGTCGCCAGTTCTCCCGCCAGGTATTTGGCCTGCGCCACTTCCAGGGTATTATTCAGATTACCCTGGTCCTTCTGCCAAGCCGCTTTATAGACGACAAGCCTCGCGGCCTCGATCTCGCATACCATCTGGGCGATCATATCCTGGATCATCTGATACTGGCCGATCGGCTTGCCGAACTGCTCGCGCTCATTGGCATACTTGAGAACGCTGTCGAGACAGGCCTGTGCCAAACCGACCCCACCCGCTGCTGCGGAAAGGCGGGTTTGATTGAGCGATCCGAAGACGATCTTGGCGCCGTCGCCGGGATTCCCCAGGATGTTCTCCTTCGGAACCTTTGTGCCGTCGAGGTATATCTCGCCGGTTGGTGAGGAGCGGCTGCCCAGCTTGTCCAAGTCGGTCGTTCTGATCCCGTTGAAATTCTTCAGCTCAACGACAAAGGCGGAAAGGCCCTTGCTGCCCTTCGAACGGTCCGTATAGGCATAATAGATGATCGAGTCGGCGACGCTGGCATTGGAAATCCAGGTTTTGGAGCCGTTAAGCAGCCAATGATCCCCTTTGTCTTCCGCCATCGACTTCATGGACATGACGTCCGATCCCGCGTTGAATTCCGTAATGGCAAAACCGCCCATGTACTCGGCGTTAACCAGTTTCTGAATGTACTTCTTTTTCGCCGCCTCCGTCCCGTAACGGAAAATCGTGAAGGCACAGCCCAGAGCTTGCATGTTAACCTGCACTCTGAGCGAGCTGGATGCCCGGGCAATCTCTTCCGTAAGGATCATTGCCGCCAGCCATCCCATATTATTTCCACCGTATTCCTCCGGGATGACGGTCCCAAAAAATCCCAGTTCGGCCATGGGTTTGACGGCTTCCTCGTAAGGGAAATAATGCTTCTCATCCCATTCGTCAGCGAAGGGGGCAATCTTTTCGGCCGCAAAATCCCTGACCATTCCACGTAACATTTCCAGTTCTTCCGGTAATGCAAAATTCATTGACACTTCTCTCCTTATTCAATTAAATTGACATTGTTCGACTACTCAGATTTTTTTAATCTCTCCGTCTTCCAATCTCCCGACTTCAGATGGACATTAGCCCTTCTGAAAAACATAGTTCATACGGTCATTCGGTAGTGGGTGCACAACCGCCTTCATTGCCATCCCGACGGAAAGCTCACTGTCGGGTATCGAAGAATCTACCCTGCCGAAGACCTTGTAATCTCCGTAATCGAGCACCGCGATCGTATAGGGAAGATCCTGGGTGAAACCTGTCGGCGCGAACGTGAGGGTGCTGAAGCTGAGCAGCTTTCCCGTTCCACTCACCTCGAACCATTCCATGTCGCTATCCAACGACTTGTAGCAGTCGGCTCTGGGAGGAAAAAATTTCAAACCGCACTTCTTGCACTTGGTCCCCATCAATTTGCCCTGCTCCAGATAGCCGATGAAATCGTTAACACGGGTCACGGCTGTGAAGCTTACCGTACCGAATTTACTGAACCGATTATCCATTTCTTTCTTTGCCATATTATTCTCTCCCTAAGATCGTGACATTAGCATAGAGTCCGACACCACCCACATTGTGGACCAGACCTATGGCTGGATCCTTGACCTGAATATCCCCCGCTTCTCCTCTTAATTGCAGGACTATCGTTCTCACTTGAGAACCTCCCGTCGCGCCGACGGGATGTCCCTTGGAAAGCAGGCCGCCATCCACATTCACCGGTATTCGCCCTTCCTTGTACGTCTCCTTGGCACGGATCAGGGCCGGCCCTTCACCCGGCTTGGCAAACCCGAGCGCTTCATAGGCCAGGATTTCGGCAATGGTGAAACAGTCGTGCACCTCCGCCACGTTGATATCACCGGGCTTCATGCCGGCCATACCATAGGCCTGTCTCGCCGCCTCCGCCGCCGCGGGAAGGCTGTAGAACGTTTCGCGACCCGCCATATTGACGGCGGCCGTAGCCGAACCGAGACCCTTTATCCATACCGGTTTTTTGCTGAAGGCCTTCGCTTTTTCCTCATTCGCCACGATGACGCAGGAACTTCCATCCGCGTTATTGCAGCAGTCTCCCACCCTCAACGGGGTGGAAAGGATTCCGGCCAGGGGGGCCGGGGCTTTGAAGGCATCCATATCCAACACTTTGCGATTCATGGCTCTGTCGTTGAGAATACCGTACGTGGAAGCCTTGATCCTCACGAGGGCCAGATCTTCCGGGGTGGTTCCGTACTGTGCCATATGGCCCTTAGCAAACATGGCATAATAAGCAGGCATCATCGTACCGAAGGGGGCCTCCCACTGAATATCGGTACCACGCCCCATTCGTTCCTGCGATTCCGCGGCGCTGATTTCAGACATCTTCTGAAAACCGAGAACCATTACCATGTCATGGAGACCCGATTTTACGAGGGAATACGCCAGGCGAAGCCCGGTTGTGCTCGACGAGCAAAGCGATTCCACGTAAAAAGTGGGCTGCGGGTTTAGTCCCAGATACTCAGCGAAGACACCCGATGGCGACCTCTGTTTGTCGTATTCCGGGGCGGAACAGACGATGGTTGCGTCGATATCCTTTGTCGTGACCTTCGCATCCTCCATCGCTTCCTTAAAACCTTCAAAAACCAGTTCCCGGACTGACCCCGGATAGGCACGAACAAATTTACTTTGTCCAACCCCTATGATTCCAACTTTACTCATTTATCTCCTCCTATATATATTTGATAAACTTATTTGCCCTTATAGAAAGGTTTTCTCTTCTCAAGAAAAGCCCTCATACCTTCCGTTTTATCCTCGCTCGCAAAGGCCAGTGAAAAGCAGGTGTTCTCTATTGCTCGGCCGGTGGCAAGATCCGCACCGACGGAATTCTGAACGGCATACTTCGCCAATCCCAAGGCTACCGGGCTGTGACGAGATATCACCTGCGCCATCTTCTTTGCTTCAGCCATCAGTTGCTCGTCGGGAACCACCTCGTTGACGAGATTGATGCGCAAGGCCTCCGCCGCGCTGATCATCCTCCCCGTAAGGACAAGCTCCATAGCCTTACCGAGTCCGACCAACCGCGTAAGACGAACCGTTCCTCCGCCTCCCGGAATGATGCCGATATTGATCTCGGCCTGTCCGAACTTCGCACTTTCAGCGGCGATACGCACATCACAGGCCATTGCCAGTTCACAGCCCCCGCCCAGGCAGAACCCGGCGATAGCGGCGATAATCGGCTTTCGGGACTGTTCCATCCTGAATGTCAGATCCCATAGCGAAGCTCTACTGAATTGCTCCACCGCCGTCTTTTCCACCATGGCGGCGATATCAGCCCCGGCGGCAAAGACTTTTGGACCCCGGTGATCAGGATAGCCCGGACATCCGTATCCGCTTCGAGTTCCAGAAAACACCGCGACAAATCTTCTCTCATGGCCGGGTTGATTGCATTCCTGACCTCGGGGCGATTCAGCGTGATAATCCCCAACTTTTCCTCGACGCTCTTTTCAAAAACAATAGTAGAGTAACTCATCGCCTTTTACCAAATCGGCTAAAATTCGACATCGGTGCGGGGTTTCTTCTCTCCCGATGAATAGTCGTACCATCCCTTCTTGGTTTTACGTCCCAGATCGCCGCTCTCGGCAAGCTGCTCCAGGTTCATGTCGGGCCACCATTTAGGATCCCGGTAGCTGTCGTACAAACCCTTGAGGACGCTGAGACCGATATCGAGACCAACCAGATCGGCCACTTCAAAGGGCCCCATGGGGTGATTAAGAGCCAACTTTGCCGCCTTGTCGATGTCCTCGATGCTGGCAACACCTTCACTGAGACAATGATAGGCCTCGTTTCTGAAGGCCTGGTTGATCCTGTTGACGAGGAATCCGGGAACATCCTTCACCCGCACTGTTTCTTTCTTCAAGGAGTGAATAAATTTCTCGGCCGTCTCAATAGTATCCAGCGAGGTCTTCAGACCTCTGATTATTTCCACCAGTCTCATGGCGGGAACGGGGTTAAAGAAATGCGTGCCGATGAATTTGTCCGGACGACTAACGCATGTTGCCAGTTTCGTAATGGCCAGCGAAGAGGTGTTGGTGGCAAAAATCGTATCGGGGCCGCATATCTTGTCCAATTTCTCGAAGGTCTCTTTTTTCGACGCAAAATCTTCCGCAATGGATTCAATAACAAAATCGACATCTTTGGCATCTTCCCAGTCCGTGGTCAGCTTGATTCGACCCAGAACCGCCTGCTTGTCTTCCGCGGTAATTTTTTCCTTTTTGACCAAGAAATCGAGACCTTTATTGATCAAATTCATTCCCCGCTCCATATTTCTGTGGAGCTTCATAACCACATCGTAACCTGACTGCGCCGCAACCTGAACAATGCCGGCACCCATAGTGCCGGACCCTACAACCATGACCTTCTTTACTTCCATCTTTCTCCTCCTACGTGATTATTCCAAATTTGGTTTTGATCCTCTGGCAAACGGGCCCTTTCGATTAGATGCACCCCCATCTCACCCCGTGATGATGCGCCCGGATCAGCCTATCGTCAGTGCCGCTTCGGGACATTCCATGACCGTTTTACCGGCTTTCTTGATGATATCCGTATTCATATAGGCCTGCGGCAGGACCTGCTCGGCATAATACCGCGCGGAAGCAATCTTGCCTTCATAAAACGTTCGATCGTAGTGATTATCCGGAAGCTCAGAGAGCCTCCGTTTAGCTATCAAGGCCTGCTCCATCAGACATTCGGCAACCTGCACCTGCGCGCAGACAAACAATGCCTTTATGGCATAAAGCGGAATCAAACTCTTTTTCGTTTCAAAGTCGGAATACCAGGAATCGTAAATGCTTTTTATCTCTTCGAGGCAATCGTATCCCTTCTTTAGATTCATCATCTCATCATGAAAGCCATCGGCGCCGAGGTTCGCCTCGATGAATCCTTTCATCGTCGACAGCCAAAGGGAAAAAGGCTTCCCGTCTTTCATCCTCATCTTACGCCCGACCAGATCGTTGCCGTGCATGAACGATGTGCCTTCCCAAATGGTCAAAATCTTCGAATCCCGCAGGTACTGCTCAACCGGATATTCACTCGTGTATCCCACTCCCCCGAAGATCTGTATCGCCTCGGCGACGAGATTTAAACTCGTCTCGCTTCCATAGCATTTCACCAGCGGCGTAATGATCTCGGCCAGTTCACCGCACATCTTCGCCCTTTCGACGTCCTTCGAGTTGGCTTGGATATCAAGGTAGTAAAAACCCTTGAAGATCATCGCCCGGATGCCTTCCGTGTGGGCTTTTAAATCCAACAGCATTCTCCGGACATCTTCATGCTTGATGATCGGTACGCGCTCCGCGTTCTTCTCGCCAAAAGGACGACCCTGAATGCGCTCAACAGCATACTGAGCAGCGTAAAAATAGGCTGCCGTGGCCTGACAGTTCGCGTTATGGCCCGTTCCGATTCTCGATTCGTTCATCATGTGAAACATCATGGCCAGACCGCGGGAAGCGCCGTTCTTGTCCGGCGGCGGACCTACCCTGATACCGTAACACGCGTCGTTTTCACCGAAGCTCAAAAGGGCCGTGGCCTGCGCTTTAAGACCCATTTTGTGTTCAATCCCCATCGTGGTCACGTCATTGGCCTTACCCAGGGTTCCGTCCTTCTCAACCCAAATCCGGGGGACAATGTAAAGTCCCAGCCCCGGCGACCCTGACATCCCCCCTTCCGGACGGGCCAACACCATATGGATCGTGTTTTCGCATATGCCGGAATCGCCGGCCGTGATGAACATCTTCGTGCCCTTGATTTTATATATCATGGGATCATCAGTGGGAATGGCCCTGGTGATCGCATCTCCCACATCCGAGCCTGCGCTCGGCTCGGTCAGGCACATGGTACCCTGCCAATCGCCGCTGAGCATCTTGGGAATAAACAGGGCACGATCTTCCTTCGTACCGAAGCGGATGATCAGATTGGCCGCGCCGCTCGTTAATTTAACGTACGACGTCAGCGCCGGACAGGCGGAGGTATTCATCTCATGAACGGCCTTGTAGATGATGAGCGGCATGCCCCCTTCCAGTTCGATGCATTCGCTGCTCGATCCCCAGCCGTTTTGTTGAATAAAACGATATGCGTCGCTGTACCCCGGCGCGGGTGTGACTTTGCCGTCTACGAATTTCGCGCCGACGGCATCCCCTTTTGCATTAATCGGGCTCACAATTTCACAGGCCACCTTGTAAGCCTCGTTCAACAGGATATCGATGTCATCAAGGCTGAAGTTTTCTTTAAAGCGATCGCATTCCAAAACCTCTTGTGAAGGCAGCCATTCCTTCAAAATGAACTTCAGATCCTTCATATCGTACTTGAATTCCATGGTTTGCTTAACGTCTCCTCTGCGAAAGAAGGAACATAAACTAATGTTTCTTCCCGCTTATGCGATATAAGTTATAAATATTTATAATACTCGTTAACGAGATTATTTTCGGTTTCTGTTTTGAAGTGGGGCGGGCTTTTCACCCGCCCCTTTTATTTAATATTCAAATCCTTTATTGGGGATTTTTCATCTTTTGGGCGATGCTGTCTCTCAGGACGTATTTGAGCACCTTTCCCGTTGGCGTTCTCGGAAGCTGCGTGATGGTTTCAATTCGCTCCGGCCATTTGTATTTGGCAACTCCTTCCTGGTTCATGAAGGCTTGCACTTCTTCAAGAGTTATCGTTTCGTTCGCCTTCAGCTCAATGAAAGCGCAACACTTTTCGCCCAGTTTCGCGTCCGGCATCCCCACCACGGCAACATTCTGTATTTTCTGATGCTTGTACAGAATGAACTCCACGTCCTCGGCGCTGATGTTCATTCCTCCCCGAATGATGATGTCCTTGAGGCGGGTGGAGAAATGATAGAACCCATCCTCATCGAGATAACAGGCATCGCCGGTATGGTAGAAGCCGTCTTTATCCCATTTATTGGCATTGAGATCCGGCCGCTTGTAATACCCGGCAATGACAAAAGGCGCCTTCTGGCAAAATTCACCCACCTTGCCAGCACCGAGGATATTACCGTTTTCGTCGACGATTTTTGTCTGACTGTAAAGCTGCGGCAAACCAATGGTTGTGGATACGAGTTCCGGTTCCAAACCAACCTCCGTCACATTGAGATGGCCTTCGTTGGAACCGAACCCGTTCCAGACGAGGCATCCGAATTTCGCCATCATCTGCTTGATGACGGTCGTCGGACAAGGGGCGCCGCCGCTGGCGACCACCCGCAACGAGCTTAGATCGTACTTGTCTAGTTCAGGATAATTCAGCAGCCCGATGTGCATGGCCGGAACGCCGGCATAAAGAGTCGCTTTTTCTTTGGCAATCGTCTGGGCCATTGTCGCGGGATTAAAGCCGTCGAGCAATATGAGGGTGCCACCCACCATGATCATGGGGAGAACGCCGACGCTCTGGCCAAAAAGATTGATCCAAGGCAGGGCCATGACGACCTTGTCATGGACGTTTTCCGTCAGGTGATGCAGAAAAGCTGATCGTTCAAAGGCTTTCCAGTGATTGTGTGTTCTTGGGCAGCCCTTGGGGTCGGCTTCCGTTCCCGAGGTAAAACACATGGTAAGAACATCGTTAGGATCAATTTTGAAATTCTTGTCAAGATAGTCGGCGGCGTATTTTTCTTCGAGTCTGTTCTCCCACAACTTCTGAAAGGAGACCGTGCCCTCCGGGGCGTCATCTCCGAGGACGATCAGGTGTTTCAGGCCGGGGTTGGTCTCCTGTAAACCCTTCATCATGTTCACATAATTGAACTTGCCGTATTCCTTCGCAATAACGACCGCCGGCGACCCCGTTTGGCCGAGGACATAGTTCAACTCGTGCTCCCGCCATTGCATGGCCAGGGGAACAACGCAGGCGCCGATCCGCGCCAGGGCCATTTCCGTGATGATAGCCTCGACGCAATTGGGGATTTGCGTGACGACCAGATCATCCCGCTTGATCCCGAGTTCGAGAAAGTTCAAGGCCAACCTGTCCATCATGGTTTTATATTGCGACCAGGTTAACCTGGTTCGGTTGTCGACCAGGGCCTCTTTGTTCGGAAACGCCGCCGCCCATCTTTTCACGTAATCACAAAATGTCCATTTATCCCAGAAACCTAGTTGCGTGTAGTATTCGATCTGCTCTTTTGTAACATTACTCTCTATTGCCATTTGCTCTTCCCCTGATTCATTTTGATGTGTTGCGTTGAGCAGTCTCCCGGTTCAGAAACCGGGAGACTGCCGCTTTCCTTTTCTCTCAACCGTGTCTATGCAAGGTCAACGAAATCCTTCTTCGCCCGCTCCTTGATCAGATAGTGCAGTTTCTTTCCCGCGGGATTGAACGGCAGTTCCTTGATATCAACGAACTTGTAATATCTCGGCCGCTGGTATCTGGCGAGTCTCGGGCTATTTTTACAGAACTCTTCAAGATCCTTTTCCGTAACATTAGGATCCTTCAAAGCCACGTAGGCGACAATTGTTTCGCCCCATTCCTTGCTGGGCGCTCCTGTTACAAATACATCGGCGACACCCGGATGGTCCTTCAGCGCGTCCTCTACAATAACCGGGTGGACGTTTTCGGCGCCGGTGATGATCATGTCGTCTACCCTGCCGCAAATGGTAATGTAACCATCTTTATCCCAGATGGCCGTGTCACCCGGAAGCTGCCAACCCCGGTACAAAAGGCCCTTGGCTTCATCTTCCGGTCTGTTGATATAGCCATAACAGCCGTGCATGGTTTGGAGGGCGATTTCGCCTTCAGTCTTGCCGTCCTTTGGGCAATCGTCGGCTGGATTGTTGGGGTCGCCACGGCGCCCGAGATCGATTCTGACGAGTTTGATCAGGTCTTCGGTGATGGCAAGGCCGATGGTTCCCGCCCTTTCCGGTAATTCCCACGGTTTCAGCATGGTGACCCAATGCTGGTCCGCCGTTCCGTAGCCGTTGTAAACACCCGGACAGAGGATCTTCATGCACCTGAGGCATGATTCCTTGTCCAGCGGCGAGCCCATGGAAATGAGCGCCCGGAGGCTACTGACATCTCGAGGTTGCTTCTCCTGGGTCTGGCACATTCTCTCATAGATAACGGGAGCGCTCACCATATGTGAGACTTTGTACTTTTCGATGTAATCGAGAGCCAGATTGTCATCAAATGCCTTCATTATGACGACGGAGCCGCCGCAGTGGAGCAGGCAAACGGGGCCCGTTGTATTCCCGCCCCGATGGAAAAGCGGATTCGTCGCCAGGCTGACGCACTGAGAGTCTATCTTATGCAATCCGGCATTCATCATGCAGTCGAAAAAGATACAGGCTTGACTCAATGTGAATCCCTTGGGTAATCCCGTCGTCCCGGAAGTGTAAAGAAGAAGTACCGGATCAAACATCTTGACATCCTTTTCAGTCGCCGGCGCCGTCTTAGGTTTCCCTTCGATGAACTTCTCATAACTCACATGGCCCGCCGGAACTTCGCCCGCACCCACCATCACACAGACTCGGGGTTTGGTCTTGCATAATGCAACGGCATTCACCACCATATTCTTCATGCCTGCGTCATATACGAAAACCTTCACCTCACTATCATCCATGAGTCTGGAGACCTGGCCTTCAGGAAGCATGAAATTCTGGGAGGCAAATATGCATCTTGCCTTGGCTGCGCCCATGTACAGAGTAAACCACTCACAGCAGTTATAAAGATCGCCCATGACGGTATCAAAAGTCGTACATCCCGCATCGAGAAGGGCATGGGCGAACTGATTTGCCTCTTCATCCCACTGTCTGAAAGTCATGGTTCTTTTCAATGGATCGATGATCGCCGGTTTATCCGGCCATTTCTGCAAATTACGATATAGTTGGGTAGTGATGGTATAATTCTTTTCCCAGAGCTCTTTTAAAATTGAATAATCTACTCCCTTACCCATTTCTTTTCCTCCTTTTTTTTTTCGAGAAATGATTTGGTATGGATTCACTCCCCGCCATGAAACAAAAAAC
>Ga0116183_1005450_pt1 | contig 12090 bp, 11 predicted proteins | sample AD_UKC078_MetaG_FD_89753 | JGI IMG/M metagenome (GOLD analysis project Ga0116183, IMG submission 89753) | Active sludge microbial communities of municipal wastewater-treating anaerobic digesters from USA - AD_UKC078_MetaG | ecosystem: Engineered > Bioreactor > Anaerobic > Digestate | place: USA...
GAGTTTGCTCACAATCGGCTCGCGCAAATCGTTAGGCAAATCCGCCCGTACTTCAGAAACTGCCGAACGCACATCGTCCACCGCCTCTTGCACGGGCTTTTCTAGGCGAAATTCCGCCGTAATCGCCACGCTGCCATCTTGAATGGTGGTGTAAATATGGCGTAAACCTTGCAACTTGGCCACAGAGTTTTCAATTTTACGGGCTACTTGTGTTTCAAGCTGGTCTGGTGAAGCACCTGGCAGTGAGGCATTTACGGTGACGGTGGGTAAATCTAAATCAGGAAAGTTTTGCACCTTCATGCTGTTAAAGCTCATGCTGCCTGCTAAGCACAGCAACATGAATAAAATCATGGCAGGGACGGGGTTTTTGATGGACCAGCTGGAGATGTTCATTTGTTGGCTACACTTTTGTTCACTACTCTAACATTATCGCCATCGGCCAAAAACGCACCGCCGCTTTCCACAAATTGCGCTTCAATATTGGATAAGTTTACAATTTCCACACGGTCATCTTTGCGTTGCCCTAATTGCACTTTCGTTTGTTTAATTTTATTGTCAGCCTCTACTTGCATCACGTAAGCAAAGCCATCGCGCATCACAATCGCAGTATTGGGCAGGGTTAAAACATCGCTCTCGCCAATCACAAAATCACCGCGCGCAAACATGCCAATTTTGGCACTGCCTGCGGGCATATCCACGTACACCAGCGCATTACGTGTTTTGGCATCCACGCTGGGTGCAACGGTCCGCACCGTGCCTAGTGTGGTGCTGCCATCGGGCAAAGTAATCTGCGCTCGCATCCCTGTTTTAACGTGTGAAATATCGGTCGAAGTTAAATCGGCGCGCCATTCAATGCGACCTTTACGAATCAAGCGAAATAACTCTTGCCCCGCGCCATATACCGTACCCACCGTGGCAGGACTTTGCGAAATAATGCCATCATCGGGCGCTAACACATTCGCTTGTTTGCGTTTGATATTTTGCAAGTTGAGAGCAGCTTGTGCTGCATTTAAACGTGCTTTGGTACTGGCTTCTGCGGTGATATATTGCTCAATTTGCTGTTTGCTTAACGCGCCAGAATTTTGAATACTGCGCGCGCGGTTGGCATTGCTGGTGGCTTCGGTCAGGGCAACTTGTGCTTCTGCCACATTGGCTTGCATTTGGGCAATATCGGCTTCAATGGTGGCTGCTGCAAAACGCGCCAGCAGTTGGCCGCGCTTGACTTGGTCGCCCACGCTCACCAGCACTTCGTGCAATAATAAGCCGTTGGTTTCGGTGCTAATGCTGCTTTCTTGCCAAGCAGCCACATTGCCGTTGGCGCTAATGGTTTTGTTTAAAAGTGTATGCTGGGGTTTTATTGTGCTGACTGTGAGTGCGGCTTTGGCGGCACTTTCTTTCACGGCGACGGTTTCAGTTTTGCTGTCTTGCTTATTTTGGCAACCACCGACAATTAAACCTGTGGCAAGTAAAAGTACAAATATTTTTAAGTTCATTTTGCGTTTCCAGTATCTTAAAGTACGGTTTTATCCCAGCCGCCACCCGCAGCGCGGTATAAACTCACCCACGATAAAGTGCGTAGTTTTTGGTTATTAATGACATTATTTTGCGCGGCAATCAGCACGCGGCGTTGATCTTCAAGCTCGATTAAATTGGCAAACCCAGCATTCACTTTGGTTTGCGTGGCATCAAATGACGCTTGGTAGCCGTTCAAAGCCGTTTCAATATCGGCTTGGCGCACTTCGGTGCTGTGTAAATTCACTAGTGCTTGTTCCACTTCTTTTACGGCGTTGCGTACTTTTTCACGGTAAATTGCCGCATATTCTTGGTATTTCGCCTCACTTTTGGCAATATTAGCTTCTTTTACCCCAGGGTGATAAATGGGGAAGGTGATAGAAATCGGCCCGAGTGACCATGTTTTGCCATCTGTTGTGCCAAACCCGCCGCCCGAAAGCCACATCCAGCCAATGGCGCCATTGAGCGATACTTTGGGCAAACTGCTGGCGTAAGTGGTTTGAATATCGGCCGCCGCGCTGACTAAATCTGCTTCTGCCGCGTAAATATCAGGCCGTTGTGCAATCACGCTTGCAGGGATCTCATTGAGTGCAAATAGCTGCCCATTCAGGCTAGGTTTAAAGGTTTGCGCCTGCAGTTTTTCTCGTAATGTGAATTCGTCAAAATTGGTTAAAGCGACTAATACTTTTATTTCTGCGTCGCACTGGGCAAGTTGAGCTTTAAGTTGTTGTTGCGCATCGGCTAAACTGGCTTTGGCTAAATGGCTATTAGCGAGGGCAGAAAATCCCGCGCCCACCGCAATGTCAGTCAAGCGCAGCGATTCTGCGCGTGAGAGCACATCCGCTTGCAACGCATTGGCCTGCAAAGTGCAAAACCGTTGGTTAAAGTAGCTATTGGCAAGTTCTGCCGCCACCGCTACGCGCGCCTCGTGCCAGCCTGCATTGGCGGCGTTTTCTTGGGCTTGGTTTGCAGAAAAAGCGCGACGGTTGGCGCCAAAAATATCTAATTCCCAGCTTGCCTGCGCACCCACTTGCCCTGAGTTGATGGGCTCGCCGCCAGAGGATTGGCTACCTTGCCCTGGCTGACCAGTATTGATGCTGGTTGCAGGCTGCTGCACACTGCGCGAAGCTGAAGCAGTGCCATCCACTGTAGGCAGCAATTTGGCGTTGGCGTTAACGCGGCTGGCGTGCGCCTGCGCGATGCGTGATTGGGCAGATGCCAGTGTGGCCGATTCTTTTTGCGCCGCTTCAATGAGCTCAATTAAAAGCGCATCATCAAACTGCTGCCAAAATTGCGTTAAATTTGCCGCGCTACCACTATGCGGCAAACTGGCTTGCCACTTTTCAGCAATTTTTGTGTTGTTAACTGTGTTTTGCGGGCTGTGTTTTTCGCTGAGCTTTTGCATGGCCGAACAGCCCGTTAAGCTAGCGTAACAAGCGGCTAACACAAAAATGGTTAATTTTTTTGACATGGTTTATAGTTGTTCTTTGTTGGTAATGCACTTACTACACTGGCTAAAATTCTAACATAATGATATGTACCCATCTTGCTAACTTTATGGGCAAGTCATCGGAATCGGCTCGTTTTCAAATGCACCCTTATTCAGCATGGGCGATTGTTGTAAACAATATTCACTCCCATCAGCATTCACCACTTTGACCATACCACCCGCATATTGGGTAACACCTGCCTCTGCCTTTTTGTGAGGCGCGAAAACTTTGGCAATTTCAGGGCTAAAGGCACGGTCAGCAAACGTAATCGTCTTAGTGTTTTCTCGCTTCAAGTTTTTTTCATCTTCAATTGCCATCTGGCGGGCAGCGGCAAATAGATTTTCGGTGTGAATTCTTGGCTTGTCTGTTGATTTATCTATCGTTGGCGGCGTGGGTAAATTTTCTGTCATCGCTGGCGTTTGTGCTGCTGGCGGCTCTGCAATCAACTCAGGCTTGGTTTGTGTAGAGCGCACTTTTGCCCGCACTACAGGTTGGTTGGTGACCGTTTGTTTATTCATTGCAATTGGTTTAGGTTTAGTTTGCGCAATATCGGTTTTTTTTAACAAAGGCTTAATCTGCACTGGCGTTACGTCTTTCATCATGGTTTGTGCAGTTGACATCAGTTTTACTTCCAACGTAATTGGGGTTTGCATGGGCGTGTGTTTGACTATTTTTATCAGCGCTATGGCCAATAAGTGCGCCATCAAAGCCAGCAACAAAAACGGGGTTAGCGAGGAATGCTGATGGTTTAAATATGCTCGCATCTGCCAAGGTGCTCATGGTTTTAATTCAAGTGGTTGTAATTCAAGCGTTCTGATGATTTTTACCGTGCCAAGCTCACCGCCGCCTGCGCTTTTATTCAGTGTTTCATAGCGCGTGGCTACCAGTCGCTTATTTGCAACACTGTAAACAGCATTTTCTGTCTGCGAAACTTTAAAGCTCACCACCAAATAAGCGCGCCCAGTGTAAGTTTCGTCCATTTGACTAGCGAGTGGTGTGCCGTATTCAGATGTCCAAACTTTTAAAACGCCTTCGTATTTTTTCACATATGCTTGCTCTTTTTTGCTTAAATTGCCGTTGCGCAAATCAAAAGTGAGCAAACGGGTAGGCAGGCCTTGTACGGTATCTACTTGTTCGTTTTTAAAAGTGGCGCGAGCGAGTTTGCTACTTAAATACTGGCTGGCATTGGTCATCTTGCGCAGTATTTCTACGTTAATGGCTTCTACGGCCGCCAATGTTGATGTTTTTACTTGCGTGCCGTCTGGGTTTTCAAAAGCGGCTTGTTCTGCTGCAAGTTGTTTAAGCATCTCAGGCGAATAGCTTACCTTTATCCCTTGCGCAGAAGCTTCTAGGTTGGCTGTGGCACTACCTGTTTTATGTTCAAGGTCTTTGCCTTCCCCTTCAGAAACTTCTAATTTAACAGCAACCTTTGCTTTAATCGCGGTTTCGCTTTGCAAAGATACAAGCGTGGTTTTTAAGTCGCTTAAACTATCGGCCTTTGCGAGTGGCGAAAGTAGTAATAGCGTAGACAGCAGGCCGGCTGTATATTTCATCATGTTTGTAAACTCAGAAGTGGTGCGCATAGGTTTTGTGATTTATCAAGGTTTCATAAGCACGCAATTAGAACACTTGCTGTGGTGACCACGATTGCGTGCGTAAAGTTTGTGTGAGCATCATGCCCAGCATCGTCACGTCAACAGCTTTATTTGATAGTATGACAAGCCCAGTTTTAGCTTGCGTGTCTATGGACACATAAGAAGCATAGCCGCCCACCATGCCGTTGTGCCAAATCATGCTATTGTTACCTATCCATTTGTCTATCATGCCTGCTTGCATCCAGCCGATGCCCGTGTCGCCCTTAAATTGTGGCGCGTGCATCTTTTTAAGACTGGTTGATATTGCAGTGTTATTTTCAATATTAGCGCGAACAAATTTCAGCATATCTTCCACATTGGAACTCAATGCCCCTGCGCCTGCGAGGGCTTTAAACGTCCATAATTGAGCAGGCTTGTCATCCTCTGTATAGCCTTGCGCGAGCTGCGCTTGCATTGATGGCGTGAGCGTAATGGCGGTATTGTTCATGCCCAACGGTGATAATAATTTTTTGTTCAACCAGTGCTTCAAACGGTTGCTTGGTTTTAAGCTCTAAAATATGCCCCAGCAAGCCCATGCCGTAATTGGAGTATTCAAAGCGGCCCGATTTGCCGGTATCTTCAGCAGTTTTTAAGTAATCAAACATGCTTTCAGAGCCTAAATGACTGTAGGGGTTTTTCATCACTTCTTCATCACTCATTTTGCTAGAAAGCTGCTGCATCAGCGGTTTAGGTACTCTAGGCAAGCCAGAAGTATGCGTGGCAAGTTGCTTCAGCGTAATCTGCTGCACTTTGGGTGATAAAGGATAAGTGTCGCCAATCAATTCGTTGAGCGTGCTGTCCATATTCACAACGCCTTCATCGCACAAAATTTGCAGAGTGGATGCGGTAAACAATTTGCTGACAGAGGCGATTTGGAAAACGGTTGCGCCATTTGGCACAGTTTGACTTTCTTTGATCTTGCCATAACCCTTGATGTAAGTTTTGCCATTTTTATAAACGCCCACCACCAACCCATGTGCAGGATATTTTTTCACTTCCTCATCAATCTGCGCCGCAAGGTCGTGTTGATCAGGTGTGTGCGTGAAACGGTACTTTAAATACAAAACGCCAGATGCCGCAATGATAAGTAGTGCTAAAAAGGTAAGGCCGAATATTTTCATAACTGAATTACAAGCATGAATTTAATGATGGTGTAGAATATAACCTAAATTTTAATTAAATAAAACTAATATTTAATGATAATCGTGATTTTTTAATCGTAGAGGTTTTAAATGCAACAGTCTGAAATAGTGATTTTCAAGCGTTTAGATTGGATATTTTGGGGTTTATGGCTACTTGCGCCATTTTTACTTTGGCAGGCGATTCATTTAGCTTGGACGATGCCTTACTACCCTTTTGGGGATGAAACGGGCTGTGGCAAAGGGCCTGTGGCAGCATCATTTTCTATACAGGGGCAGTTGTTAGTTGCATTAGCATTTGTGATGGGCATTGGGTTTTATGCGGCGTTGATTATTTTAATGCATCGTTTGGTGCGGCGTTTTAAGCAAGGCGAAATGCTGATTTCTGCCACGCTGGAAACCATCAATAAAATGGCGTGGATATTTATCGCTATTGCGGTGGTTTCTATTTTGCATTACAACCTGAATTTGTATTTGCTCTACCGCTTGGGCGATTTGCCAAAATGGCAGCCGTTTTACACGCTGGATATGTTGAGTATTGCGCTGGGGCTGATGCTGTTTGGCTTGCGCATTTTGATTAAGCACGCCATTGCACTGCAAGAAGACGTGAATTTAACGGTATAAGGCGCGCAGATGACGATTGTTGTGAATGTAGATGTGATGCTTGCCAAGCGTAAGATGCGCTTAAATGAGCTGTCTGAGATTACCGGAATTTCAATTCAGAACTTGTCCGTACTCAAAACCGGCAAGGCGCGCGCTGTGCGCTTTAGTACACTGAATTTAATCTGCCAAGCACTGGATTGCCAGCCAGGTGACATTTTGGAGTATCAGCTTGGGGTAGATGATGCAGCCGAATTAGAAGAATAATATTAAATGATTTATATGCTCAACTATCTACGTTATCGCCACATCGACTTAAGTCAGTATCCAGCACCGTTTAGCAAAATTTGTCAGTTTACTGGCTTAGTAGAGCATATTAGAATTCCTGATAAAACCAGTAGATTCCGTGCTAGACCGTAAAGGTCTTCAACGTGGAATATGCCAGCTAAGGCTGGTTAATCTCACGCGAAAGCACGGAATGATGGTGATTTTTTGGTTAAGAAATTGTTCAGAAGGAGTTAAGTGTATCGTTACCATTTTTATGGCTAAAATACGCCGCTATGGTTGCAATAATTTTGCGTTGATTCTGGTGCGTTCATTTTGCGCTTTGGCGGCTTCACTATCCCAATCGGCCCGCACCCAGCCTTGCAAGTTTTCTAAGGCAATGGTGGTCATGGCCTGTATCCAGGCATCATTTTCATTGAGCGCAGGAATGTAATGGTATTCACCGCCGCCAGCCGTCTGAAAAATATGTTTACCTTCCATGGTGATTTCTTCCAGCGTTTCTAAACAGTCGCTTGAGAATCCGGGGCAAATCACATCAAGGCGTTTGGTGTTGGCCTTACCTAAGTCTTCTAACGTGCTGGCAAGATAGGGCTTTAGCCACTCTTGTTTGCCAAAGCGTGACTGAAAAGCCACGATATAATCAGAGTTATTCAAGCTGAGCGCTTCAGCTAAAAGCCGCGCGGTTTTGTGGCACTGGCAGTGGTAAGGGTCGCCACTGGTGAGATGCACTTTGGGTACGCCATGAAAACTTATGACCAACTTTTCACCATGACTAAAGACAGGTTTGTGATGAATGCGCCAATGTTCTTGCACGCTTTTTGCCAAAGCCGCGATATAGGCAGGATGGTCGTGATAACTGCGTATGGTGCGAATGGCCGGTACGTTGCGCATTTTCAATAGTGTGCGCCACACCGCGTCCAGCGCACTGGCTGTGCTGCTGGCGGCATATTGTGGGTAAAGTGGAAACACCAAAATGCGGTCGCAATGTGCGGCTTTTAGTTTTTCAATGGCGTTCGCCATGCTGGGGTTGCCATAGCTCATGCCCAGCTCAACCGCATGTGGCGAGTTGATTTTTTGGCTGAGGTAGCCGCGCAATAACTGCGTTTGTTTTTGCGCGTGTACCAAAAGCGGCGAGCCTTCTTTTGTCCATACTTGCGCATATTTTTCTGCCGACTTTTTGGGGCGTACGACCAAAATTATACAATTTAAAATAAACCACCAAATAATTCTGGGGATTTCGACAATCCGCCGGTCACTCAAAAATTGCCTTAAGTAGGGGCGTAGGGCTTGGGCGGTGGGTGCGTCTGGCGTGCCTAGGTTGGCAAGCAAGATGCCCACTTTCAGTTGGTCACCGTGTTCGTATTGCGGTTCTTTGTTGTAAAGGGCCATTGAATTTTTCTGTTCTATTATTTAATTAGTTGAAAGTGCGCTAGATAATAACTTAGCCGTCACATCCACAATCGGTATCACACGCTCATACGCCATTCTGGTGGGGCCAATCACCCCTAGCGTGCCCACCACTTGCCCATCGGCTTCATACGGTGCGGTCACCATTGAGCATTCATCGAGAGGAAAATAGCCGCTTTCACCGCCGATAAATATTTGAACACCTTCTGCACGCTGGCTGTTGTCAAGCAATTGCATGAGTGAGGTTCTACGTTCAAAGATATCAAACAGCTTACGCAGGCTGGCAACGTTGGTTGAGAGTTCATCCACATGTAATAAGTTTCGTTCGCCGGCAATGACAACGCCATCGTCTGTTTTGTTGCTGGCTTCAAGCGCTGCACTCATGAGTTTATTCATGTCGGTTTGCATTTGTTTGAGTTCTATGTGCAATTTTTGCTGCACTTCTTCAAACGTATGGCCCGAAAAGTGCGTATTAAAATAATTGCCAGCTTGCGTAAGTTCGCTGCTGGAAAAAGGTTTTTCAGTGAGGATAATGCGGTTCTGCACGTTGTTATCTGAAGTGACAATAATGACCAAAATGCGCTTTTCAGATAATGCCAAAAACTCCAAATGCTTAAATGCAATACGTTTACGTTTGGGTGTGACCACCAAGCCGGCAAAATGGCTCAATTGCGACAGCATGTCAGCAGCGTTGGCGATAAGCTCAGTCGGGTTGGGTGAGCTTAGCCCACGCTTGAGTTGCTGAACTGTGTTGCTTTCAAGCGGTTGTACGGTCAGTAACGAGTCAACAAATAACCGATAGCCTTTTTGTGTAGGAATGCGCCCGGCAGAGGTATGCGGGCTGGTGATGAAGCCCAGTTGTTCGAGGTCGGACATCACATTGCGAATGGTGGCGGCACTGACATCCAAGCCGCTATGCTGCAATAGGGTGCGTGAGCCAATCGGCTGACCATCACTGATGTAATGCTCAACCAAAGTTTTGAGTAATATTTGCGCGCGTTTATCCATAGCTAAAATCCACCCGCAGATTATGGGTGAGTTGGCGCTTTTAAGCAATACTACTGTGGTTGGAGGCTAGTTTGTTTTTTCTTAAAGAATTTGCTTAAATCTTTGACCAACTGCAGCATGGCTGGCTGTTTTTTAGCTAACATGGCTTTGCGTTCTTCTGGTGTTAACGCGCTGTCATCACCCTTGCTGGCTTTGACCAAGGCAAAACTTTTGCCATTCACAGGCTGTGTAATCTTGACTTCATCATCCACATACGCAACCTTATCCCAATCTGAAATATAAGTATGTGTACGTTTTTCACCTGCCAGCAAGTTATAGCCAGTTGCATAGTCACTGCTCGGATTCGTTACCCCCAATAACGGCATGATGGTTGGAATCACATCCATATGACTGGTCATTTGGTTGCTTACCAATGGCTGCATGCCCGGTTTGTAAATGACTAGCGGTGTCATGACCTGCTCATCAACAAAAGTTGAGTTATGGCCCCAAAAGCCTTTTTCCATAAATTCTTCACCATGGTCACCATTCATGATGACGATGGTGTTTTCCAGCAACTGATGTTGTTTTAGGTAATCATAAATGCGGCCAAATTGAAAATCTAGATGATGTACCGAGTTAATGTAGCGATTTTTAATGGGCACAATATCGTTACGCAACTGTTCTTTGCTAAGCGTTGCATAATTTAAATCATCCCGATAGGGTTTTGCAATCACGCTCTCAGGCGGAAAGTAATAGCGCGCATGCGGGGATTCAAAAAACATAAAGGTAAAAAACGGCTTAGCGGTGTCACGTTTATCAATGAATGCTAACAAATCACTGACATTGTCACGATCACTTTCCCAGCCTGACTGCGGTTTCTCAATTTCATGTAATTGGTCTGCGGGCACTTTTGCAAAAACAGTTTTATCAAATTCTGGGTATGAAAATTTAGCGCTGGTATAAAAACTCATTTGATAGTCTTGCTGCTGCAACACATCAATCAAAGATGCACCGCGGCGTGACTCTAAAAATGGAAACCAGTAATTTCCTGGAATGCCAGTGAACATACCAAAGACGCCCATACGCGTGCCGTTACCCGTGCTGTAATTGCGGGTAAAGCGCGCAGCATTTCTAGCAAACTCCCATGAATTGGGCATGATTTTTTCATCCAGCATATCTGCGCGCAGTGATTCAGAGGTCAGCCAAATAATATTGTAGGGTTTGGCAGGCCGCTGAAATTGGATAGGATTTAACGGATAGTTGAGTTTACCTTTTACTTTCAGTTTGGTGTCGCGCTGTGTTTTAAAACCAAGTCCAGCAAAAAAACCACGAGCTGAAACGGTTTGGTAAAAAGGTACTGATTCTGCCACCACATTCAACTGGTTGTTTGTGTAGCTATCTAGCGCAAAGCCCATGTGCACCACAATGGTAGTAACAATGGCGGTAATGGGTAACCACCTAAACGATACAACAGCCTGCGTTTTATAGCGGTAAAAGCGCTGTGACAGCCATAAAATCAGCACCTGCACCAGCACAAACCCAAGTGCAATAAGTGCATAGCCCACGTCGGATGCAGTGCTTCCGCCCAAAGACTCAATACCGCCCGGTGTCATGACTAAATTGAGGATAAAGCCATTAAAAAACATGCCATAAAGCGCGAAAATTTTAGCATTGGCATACAGCAATAGCGTGGTGACGGCGGCGGTAATGACCGCTGTGATGTAGATAGGGCGTGGGTTGCTAGATCGCGTGATTCGGCCAACCAAGGCTGTGATTAACATCGAGGGTAATAAATAGTAGAGACCATACAATAAAAAGGCCATTAACATAAAGCCAAAGGTCAACCCGCTTTGCTCCAATGCACTAGTAAAGGATATGGAATCAGAAACCAGCCACAGCACCAGCAAATAAGTCAGGGTGAAGTAAAGTGTCAGTATTTTTTTTTGTATGATGGAAGGCATTTTTATTTTCAGGTGAATTGCGTTGGGCAATCGATGCAATAAATGTGCCTTTGAGTTTTTTTGACTGGAATTAAACTTTTACTATAGTTAACGTGATGATTTTTATGAATTAAATTAAATTATCAAATTTCTTCTGATTGAACTAGAGCGTCAAATACCTTGGCGACGTATGCAAAAAATGCAGTATTTATGCAGTTATTGCGCGTTTTTCTACAAAGAATGTGGAGTTGCAATTGAAGTGCTTAGTGACTATGTTGAGTGACTATGTTTTAATTCACCTTATTGTTTGTAACTAGACTAATGTCTTACACCAAAATCAAAGAGAGTGCGTCTGAAGGCTGTTTGTATTCAGATTAAAAAAAGTGAACATCCCATTTAACAATATCGCTTTAATTGGTAAGTTCCAAGACCGTGAAATGCGTGAGCATATTGTTGCGCTGGCTGAGTTTTTGCGCGCGCGTCACCGACATGTTTTTTTGGAAACAGAGACCGCGCGCTGTTGCGAAATATCTGACTACCCCATTCGAACATTAACTGAATTTAACGGAGATGTTGATTTAGCGATCGTGCTGGGTGGCGATGGTACGATGCTGGGTGTAGCACGAGCACTGCTTGAACACCAAGTACCGCTTTTGGGAATAAATCGGGGACGCATTGGGTTTTTAACCGATATCAGTGCGCAAAATATGCTGGAAGATGTTGCTAAAGTGTTGGCAGGGGATTACAGCATTGAGCAGCGTTTAATGCTACATACTAAAATTTTGCGTAAAGGCAAACTACTGGGCGAAGGTGTGGCGCTCAATGATGTGGTGATAAGCAAAGGTGAGTTGGCGCAATTGCTGGGTTTAGAAGTGATGATTGATGAACAGTTTGTGCATCGGCAGCGCTCCGATGGCTTGATTGTGGCGACCCCCACGGGGACCACTGCCTATGCACTTTCAGCAGGAGGGCCGATTTTGCATTCCGCGCTCGAAGCCATTACCCTTGTGCCAATTTGCCCGCATACATTGAGTAACCGTCCGATTGTCATCAAAAGTACCAGTCAGGTGCATGTAAAATTGGTTGATCAAGCAGA
>Ga0116183_1005460_pt1 | contig 12080 bp, 11 predicted proteins | sample AD_UKC078_MetaG_FD_89753 | JGI IMG/M metagenome (GOLD analysis project Ga0116183, IMG submission 89753) | Active sludge microbial communities of municipal wastewater-treating anaerobic digesters from USA - AD_UKC078_MetaG | ecosystem: Engineered > Bioreactor > Anaerobic > Digestate | place: USA...
TAATCATATGTACGAGCTCGAAGCTCATGCGTCCTAACAATCTTTCATCGTACTTAACCAAACAGGTTCAATATAACCGCTTTAGCAGATTTAATCAATACTTTTACCTTAGCATCATATGCGGCGCGGCGCTTCCCGATAGAAATTGACACATATGCTACGCGCCGCTCCTCGAAAAAAAATTGACGCATCTATAATGCGTTTTTTATATTTCATGTTGATTTCTCTTATAATTATTGTAGCATTAGAATTAAAATCCGTCAATAAATTCTGGAGTGATTTGATGTTTTATGCTGGAGTGATTTGAGGCGATTTGCTGGAGTAATTTGAGGCGTTTTGAAGTTATAGTGGAAATTTCAGCAAAATAATGCTATAATGAGAAACACCCTAACCACAGGAGCAAACAATGACAATTGCGCAATACATTGATAGCATAGACAAACGATATAAACTTGGAAACTCAACGGAGCATACATTTCGCGGCGATTTGCAAAATCTGTTGGAAACGTTAGCGCCGGAAATACAAGCGACGAACGAACCGAAACGACAACGATGCGGGGCGCCTGATTATATCATAACTAAAAAAGATATTCCTGTCGGATTTATTGAAGCGAAAGATATTGGCGACAGCGACCTTGACGGTACAAAGAAAGCAGGCAACAAAGAGCAGTTTGACAGATACAAAGCTTCGCTCAACAATTTGATTTTTACCGATTATTTAAATTTTCATCTGTACCGAGACGGAGAGTTTGTTACAAAAATATCGATTGCGGAAATTACAGACAAGGGCATTAAACCGTTGCCTGAAAACTTTGCGAGTTTTGAAAACCTCATCAAAGATTTTTGCTCGCATATCGGACAGACAATAAAAAGCAGTAAAAAGCTTGCTGAGATGATGGCGGGTAAGGCTCGGCTTCTTTCTGATATTATTGGTAAAGCTTTAACGAGCGATGAGGACAACGACGAAAATAGTACATTGAAAGATCAGATGTTGGCTTTCAAACAAGTTTTAATTCACGATATTACGCCAAAAGGATTTGCAGATGTATATGCGCAAACGATAACGTACGGTATGTTTGCTGCGCGATTGCGCGATCCGACTTTGAAAACGTTTAGCCGACAAGAAGCAGCCGAACTCATTCCAAAATCAAATCCGTTTTTGCGGAGTTTGTTCGGCTACATCGCCGGACCCGATATTGACGACCGCATAAAATGGATTGTCGACAGCTTGGCGGATATTTTCCTTGCGTGTAATGTGGAAGAAATTTTAAAGAACTTCGGCAAAGCGACCCAAATGGAAGATCCGATTATCCATTTTTACGAAGATTTTTTGAGCGAGTACGATCCGGCGTTGCGCAAGGCGCGCGGCGTGTGGTACACGCCAAAACCTGTAGTTAATTTTATCGTGCGCGCAGTTGACGATATTTTGAAAACGGAATTTAATTTGCCTCAAGGACTCGCCGACACAAGCAAAACGAAAATAAAAGTGGAACAACAAGGAGCGAAAGGCAAGTTTGAAAAAGAATTCCACACAGTGCAAATACTCGATCCTGCGACAGGTACGGGAACGTTTTTGACGGAAGCGATAAAACAGATTTACAAAAAGTTTGAAGGACAACAAGGCATTTGGAGTAACTATGTCGAAACGCATTTGTTGCCGCGCTTGAACGGTTTTGAATTGCTCATGGCAAGTTATGCAATGGCGCATTTGAAATTGGATTTGCTTCTTTCGGAATTGACCTCCCCCTGCCCCTCCAAAGGAGGGGCAGGGGGAGGTCAACGACTGAGAGTGTATCTTACAAACAGCTTGGAGGAATATCATCCCGATACGGGAACGCTTTTTGCAAACTGGCTCAGCGCAGAAGCAAACGAAGCGAATCATATTAAGCGAGATACGCCCGTAATGTGTGTAATTGGAAATCCGCCGTACAGTGTAAGCAGCGCAAACAAAGGCGAATGGATTGAAAGTTTGGTTGCCGACTATAAAAAAGATTTGAATGAGCGCAACATACAACCGCTTTCCGACGACTACATAAAGTTTATTCGTTACGGACAACATTTTATAGAAAAAAACGGCGCCGGCATTTTAGCGTATATTTCCAATAACAGTTTTATTGACGGACTCATTCATCGTCAAATGCGAAAAGATTTATTGAAAACGTTTGATAAAATTTATATTTTAGATTTGCACGGCAATGCAAAGAAAAAAGAAATTGCGCCTGACGGTTCGCCCGATCAAAATGTATTTGACATTATGCAAGGTGTTTCAATAAATATTTTTGTTAAAACGGATGCAAAAAAGAAAAACGAACTTGGAAAAGTATTTCATTTTGATTTATTTGGTAAACGAGATTTTAAATACGATTTTTTAAGTAAAAATTCAATCAATGCGCTGAAATGGAACGAGTTAGAAAACGCAGAGCCTAATTATTTTTTTGTTCCAAAAGATTTTGAAGGACAAAATGAATATGAACAGGGATTTAAGGTTGATGAATTGATGCCGATAAATACAAGCGGAATAAAAACACATAGCGACAGTACACTGGTTAACTTTGAAAAATATGAAAATTCAAATCAATTATATAACTATAGACCTTTTGACATAAGAAATATTGAATATGATTTAAACAAAGTTCAGCGACATAGATATTCGGTAATGAAACATATGTTAAATGAGAATTTAGCAATAATGACTTGTCGACAATTGTCAACTTTTGATTTCCAGCACATTTTAATATCAAAGCACTTAGTAGATATGTGCACAGTTTCACTTCAAACAAAAGAAACAACTTATGCTTTCCCCCTCTATCTTTATCCTGATGAATCCGACCAACACGCGATCGGAGAAACGGCAGAACGAACGCCAAATCTAAATTTGGAAATTGTAAATCAAATAGCTGAAAAATTGGGCTTAACTTTTACAACCTCCCCAACCCCTCCAGGAGAGGGGCTTAATAGCTCGACTTTGAGAAGGGGCTATGAAACAGCTAATCCTAAACATTATACATTAATTAAAGATCTGAGAGATTCTTTGAAAAAAAATCCAACCGAAGCGGAAAAAATAATGTGGGAGTATTTGAGAAATAAAAAAACAGGATATAAAATTCGACGGCAACATATTATTGATGACTTTATAGTCGATTTTGTTTGTTTAAGCAAAAAAGTTGTTATTGAAATCGATGGCGAAATTCATTTAAAACAAAAAGAAAAAGATGAGCTTCGAACCGAGAGACTAAACGAATTAGGGTATGATGTCATACGTTTTACAAACGAGGAAGTATTTGCCGATCCTCAATTAGTTTTTTCAAGAATAAAAGAAGTTCTTGATAATAAACCTGATCTACAAACCAATTCTATCACCCCTCCTTTGGAGGGGACGGGTGGTTTTAATACCCCTCCTTTGGAGGGGACGGGTGATTTTAATACCCCTCCTTTGGAGGGGACGGGTGATTTTAATACCCCTCCTTTGGAGGGGACGGGTGATTTTAATACCCCTCCTTTGGAGGGGACGGGGGAGGTCTTTGCGCCGATTGATCTTTTAGATTACATCTACGCTGTGTTACATTCCCCAACGTATAGAGAAACGTACAAAGAGTTTTTGAAAATTGATTTTCCGCGAGCGCCGTATCCGAAAGACAAAGATATATTTTGGCAGTTGGTAAAGTTAGGCGGAGAACTTCGAAGCGTACACTTGTTGGAAAGTCCTGTTATTGAAAAATATATAACCCAATATCCTATAGACGGCGATAATGTTGTTGTCAATCCGATATATAAAGATAACAAAGTGTACATCAACAAAACGCAATATTTTGACAACGTTCCGCAAGTAGCATGGGAGTTTTATATTGGCGGATATCAACCCGCGCAAAAATGGCTCAAAGACCGAAAGGGTAGGGAACTAGACTTTGATGATATTTTGCGCTACCAGAAAATTATCGTGGCTTTGGTAGAGACGGATCGGTTGATGGGGGAGATCGATAAGATTGATTTTTAATTAACCGCAAAGGGTGCTAAGGACGCAGAGGGTGAAGGGGATATATGGCAGATAGAATTATATCAGTAGGAGTTGAAATACCTGGTGAGCCAACTGAATATGCTGATTTTTCTGAAAAGATTTCTTTGCTAGATTGGGATATTGCAATTTTCACAACAGATATATTATGTAGTTTTTTTTATGTTACAGGTACATATAAAGGAAAGAGATATTTATCAGGTGATAGTTCTTTTCAATATTCTGAAATGCAGAACTATTGGAAAAAAGAAATTAGCGAAGCAGTCAACAATGGTAAATCAGTAATTATTTTTCTTGAAGAGTTTGAAGGATTTTATATAGACTGCGATAACAAGATAGCAGATCAGAGAACAATACGGGAAAAAACAAATAATTATGAAATACTTCCAATTTCGTTAGAAGACGTCAACACCTCTATCGGAACTCAGATGTGTATTAATCCGAAATTTCAATACTTAAAAGAATATTGGACTACCTTCTCTGAAAAATCAAAATATAAAGTTACATTTGAGTCCAAGTCTGTAATACCCTTGCTTACAACTAAAGTTGGAAATAAAACTGTAGGAGGATTGCTTTTAGATAAGGATTCTGGTGGTTTTTTGCTACTGCTACCATCAATAGATTTCGATGAAGATGAATTTATAGAGAAAGATAGAAAAGAAACCTTTTGGTCTAAAAAAGGTATTGCATTTGGCAAGTCATTAATTTCATCCCTTATTTCAATAAAGAAAAGTATTAGCTCGTTATCAGATAAAACGCCACAGCCTGATTGGGTAACGGCAGAAAAGTATATGCTAAAAAAAGAAATTAAAATTAGGGAAAATTTAGTTAATAAAGAAAGTCAACTGACAAAAATAAAAACTGAAATCCAAAAACTTGAGGAAGAGCTTTTAGACGAGGTATCTATAAAAGATCTTTTATATGAACAAGGCAAACCGCTTGAATATGCAATTTTGAAGGCTTTAAAATTACTTGGCTTTACAGCTGAACAATATAAAGATAGTGATTCTGAATTTGATGTTGTCTTTGAATGTCCTGAAGGTCGATTGTTGGGAGAAGCTGAGGGAAAGGACAATAAACCAATAAACATTGAGAAGTTAAGACAATTAGGAATGAATGTCCTTGAAGATTATTCCAGAGATGAAGTGGAAGAGATGGCAAAAGGTGTTTTATTTGGTAATCCTTATAGACTTTTACCAATAGAAAAACGAAATGAACACTTTACAAAAAAAAGCCTAACTGCGTCAGTAGAGAATAATGTAGCACTTATTAGAACCCCGGATCTTTATTTTATCTGCCAAAATATTGATAATTTTTCTGAAGATGAAAAAAAGCGTATAAGGCAAAAAATGCTTGAATCAACCGGTATAGTTGATTTCTCAGAATTTTTAACACAATGCTCTACTGAAAATATTGAAGAAGCGAAATAACTTTTTCCCGTCGTGTTCTCCGCATAAATTCCGCGTGCTTCGCGTTTCTTTTTTATTCTCTGCGCACTGCGTAGGGAATAAAAAAAACATTGAAAAATCAGGCACTCAAACTACTTGACGGCGTATCACAAATATGGTACATTTAATCAGACTATGGAAACAACATTTGATACCTTTATAGGTAATAACAAAAAAGAGAAAGAACTTTTTGACAGTGAATATAATGATTTTCTGCTCTCAGAATTTGTACTTCAAAAAATGGAAGAAGAAAATATCTCTGTGAGAGCCTTAGCAAAAAAAGCTGGAGTATCGCCAACAGTAATACAAAAAATTCGAACTAAAGATGCAGAAAAAATAAACTACCGAACACTGACAAATGTATTACATTCACTTGGGTATAAGCTAAGCATACAAAAATTATAACTTTTGAATTTTAGCTATCCCCCGCTGCAACTTGACGAAGTGCAAGATAAGCGGATGTTAGATTGACGCCCTCGGTGCAAAACAATAAAGGAGTTGTTTATGATAGAAATTGATATATTACCTGCTTCAACAGAGAAAAATGGAGCTGATTCTATATTATTAAGAATAGGATCTTTTTCGTATGATAATCCTCAACACAATAAGCAAAAAGTAATTCTTATAGATGGCGGATACAAGGTTACTGCAGAACTAATTGAAGAACATCTAAAAAAGCATTATTCAACAAATACTATAGACTACGCATTTATTACTCATCCAGATGAAGATCATATATCAGGTTTTTTAGAGCTTCTAAATCGGGGTCAGGTAAAAGTAAAAAAATCGTATATACATGATCCATGGAATCATAAGCTCGATTTGTTTTCACGAGCCGAAGATGGGCGTAGAACGATTAATTCTATTAGTTCAAGCCTTGATGAAACTCTTTCAATTTTATCCGAGACATTAGATTTACTTGGAAGTAAAAACGAAGAAGTTTTTGGAGTTTCAAGCGATGAAACACTCGGATTATCTATTCTTGGTCCCACAGAAGATGATTATATTAATATTTTACAGGAGTTTCCTGGTATGGACAATGAACGGTATATGTCTTCGGAAAGTGTTTATACTGAGTATGAATATACGTATCAGCCAACATTTAAGCATTTTCTAGATGATCCTAAAACATCAGCGAAAAATGATTCATCAATGATAATCCTTTTAAAAGATAGTAAAAATAATCCTGTTGCGCTTTTCACAGGTGATGCAGGCGTGGGATCAATAAAAAAAGCACTACGAAATGCAAAAAAAGTAGGAGTAGAATATAAAAATGTTAGATTAATGCAATTGCCTCATCATGGTAGTATTAAAAATATCAGTGAAGAAATACTTGACTTGGTAAATCCAGAGCAAATATTTGTATCTGCACCGGATAATAATGTTGAACATCCTTCAAAACTAGTTGCCAATTATATTATTGGCAATGGCATTCCATACAGACATATTAATAGTTCAAATGGAATTGTTTTTTATTTTGATACTGCAACTCGACGCCCTGGTTGGGTACCTGTTCGTGAGAAAGAAATCTTTCCAAAAACTATAAAAATCAAACAGGGACTATAGAAATTTGTGGAGATAGACTTAGTATGACGACATATGAATGTACAACGATATTTATTGATATCAGAAATTTTACTAGCCAATTAAATGAAAAATTTGATTCAAATGGTTTTTTTGATTTAATCAATAAAACATATTTATGCGGTATAGATACTGCTTCAAAAATAGCTGGAAATGATAATTATTATATCAACTCTACTGGAGATGGTTATCTGATAGTTGTATTTGGTGATGATCACTATGTAGCAGGTTTCTTAATTTCGCTAACACTTCACAAAAAGCTTTCTCAAATATTTAAGAATAGCTCTGATACTGTCCTTGCAGATGGAGACTATTTTTTTGGAATTGGAATTGAGTCAGGAGTTGTTAAAAAAGTACTTGCTCAAATCGGAGGAACCAAAATTGAGACATACTTAGGTAATGTAATTAACATTGCAGCACGTCTTGAAGCTTTGACAAAGGAGCATGCAAGGGCACCAATAATTTATGGACCAGAAATTAACGAACTTCTTGTATTAAAACTTATTGGAAAAAGTTATAAAGAATTGATGGAAGCGGCAAAAAATGCAGAGACAGCAGAAAAAGCGGAAAAATTACATAAAGAAATGAATGAAATTAACACCACCTTATTATCATCCTATTTATTTGAACACAGAATTAAAGGAGTAACACAACACATGCAAACTTTTCGAGTGTCTCCAACTCTTTTTTTATCTTCAAATGATGCTCTTCAGAAATTTATCATGCTGTTGCCTGAACATTTTCAAAAACGAATAGCATCAATATCAATGAACTAAATCGCCTAACACCCCGCTTCCTCCTCTCACCCCCTCAACAAATACCTCCCCCACGCCTGCCGTCCGGCCGCCATACACACAACTACCAACACCGCATACAGAATCGGCGCAACCTGCCACGACGTGAAATACGCGCCGCCCAATGCGAGAAGCCGTACAGTAAATACAATCCGCGCATCTACATAGATGCTCGGCAAAAAGTCAATCGCCTGTCGCAACACTCTGTACTCCGGCGATATTCTTATAAAAAAAGATACAAGCATAATCAAAACGCTCCGTATAAGATACACGAAAACGCAAACGAACTCTAACTAATAATATTGATATTATTAGCCGCGCATGCTATAATAAGGATAAGTCGAAAAGGTGTTAGGGCGACGCGCCTTTGGCGCGCGATGTTTTGGAGGAAATATATGAAATTAGAAGGATTTGGTGTTTTTGTAAAAGATATGCCGACAATGGTTCGTTTTTACAGGGATGTATTGGGATTTGGAATCAAAGAGGCAGAAGATGCGTCAAATGTGTTTCTTGAAAAAGACGGTACGCTGTTTCTATTTTACAGACGATCAGATTTTGAAAAGATGACTTCTAGAAAATTCAATTATGCAGAAAAGATAAATGGGCATTTTGAAATTGCTTTAGGTGTAGAAAATTTTGCGGCAGTTGATAAAGCATATAATGAAGTAGTTGCAAAGGGCGGAAAATCCTAACACTCGCTTCAACGCTGACAACGCAGTCGAGCTGCGTTGCAGGTTAAGCGAATGTTATACTCACACGCCATAGGCGTGGTAGATTTTAAATTATAAAAGGATGGAAAAATGGCAACTTTAGAAAGTATAGGAACGGAAATTGTTGATTATATTAATTTTCATTATAACTCAAATAATCTTTATTCATACGTTTTGAATAAAGTAAATAGTATTACTTATACTAGAACAGGATTACCTCTATCAGAAGAAGATAGAAATAAACTAGCAGATATTGTTGAATTTAAATTGGAATTTGGAAGTGATAAGAATATTGGTGATGAAGTTTATCTTGGAGAATCAGAATCGTCAAAAGTTTTCCTCGATCTTGTTAAGCTTATAAGAAAAGGAAAATAAAAATGCAGATTAATAATATAAATGAAATAACAGTCTCTCTGATAAATAATTTATTGTCAAGGATTGATTCTTTAGAAAAGTTTTCCTTTACAACTTGGGTAACGATTGGGATTTCTTTTATCGCATTAATTTTAAGTATTATTTCATTAAGGAAGAATAATTCACTAGCAAAAGATAACGCTTTAGAAAATATAAAACGAAATATAGATGCGGCAAAAACACAATATGAAACATTGGCGATGGAAATTGCATCATTACAAGCAAAAACTAATCCAACTAATGATGAAAAAAAAGAATTAGAAATTAAGAATGCTATATTGGAGAGTGCATTGGAAAAAGTTTTAAATGCATATGATAATGGATGTTCTTTATTTTATAAAGGAAAAATTAATAAAAAGGATTTTAAAGAAAAATACCAATTAGATATACAAAATTATGTAAAAAAATTTCCAGAAAAATATAACGAACCCCTTACGACATATGGAGATGTTGTAAGGTTTTACAAGGAAGAAATAAAAATGCAAAAAAAATAAAAAATCTAACAACCGTTTCAACCTGACGAAGAACTTGCAGGTTAAGCGAATGTTAGACGTGGAGGACAAAATGAACGGCCCAAACCCAAAAAATACCCACCCGATGGCAGGCTTTCCGCAAGTCTGCTTTATCAAGAATACCATTAAATCACCCAACATTGAGGTTGGCGATTACACATACTACGACGACCCCGAAGATTCAGAGAATTTCGAGAGAAATGTTCTCTATCACTTTGACTTCATCGGTGATCGACTGATCATTGGGAAGTTCTGTGCAATCGCGCGAGGCGTCAAGTTCATCATGAACGGCGCAAACCATAAGCTCTCGGGCGTATCTACCTATCCGTTCCAAATATTCGGCTCCGGCTGGGAAAAGGTGATGCCGCAGTTAGACGAACTTCCCTACAAAGGCGACACGATCGTCGGGAACGATGTCTGGATTGGGTATGAAGCGCTCATCATGCCTGGAGTGAAGATCGGAGATGGGGCTATCGTTTCTTCGAGATCGGTCGTCACGTCGGATGTCGATCCCTACACGATCGTTGGCGGAAACCCCGCAAAGCAAATCAAGCGGCGTTTCAGCGAGTCGGTCGCGAACGAGCTCGTGGCGTTAGCCTGGTGGGACTGGCCGCCCGACCACATCACAAAACACTTGGACAAAATCGTTGCTTCCGACATAATTGCACTAAAATCGGTCCGGCCCCACGTCTAACAATTCGTTCAAGCCGACGTTGCGTAGTGGCGCGGCTTAACTCAGGCGTTAGGCGGACCCTTCGGGCAGAATACATATTACATTGGGAGAAAAGTTATGAACGCAAAAGATTTAGGTATCTTTAAAAAAGTTGGGGTAATATCATCCCTTTATTTGGCTATATCCTATATCATAGGAATAGTTATCTTTCTATTTGTTCTTAAATATCAATCAATAGATGATACACAGAAGTTTTTACTAACCATCAATAAATCAAACATGATATTCTTAACCAATATACTCATGTATGTTTTATTTGGACCTTTTCTTGTCTCACTGATAGTCGCTTTATATCACTACTTATATAAGGATGAAGATTTCTTTTTAAAAATGGGTGCGTTAACAGGAATCATTTGGGCAGGATCATTAGTTGCAAGTGGAATGATAGCGAATTCCGGCCTACTTTATGTTTCCTCAATATTTAAGAGCAATCCTGCACAAGCGGAAACGGCATGGCAAATAATTGATTCTATTGCAATGGGAATTGGTAATGGGAATGGTGAAATACTTGGCGGATTATTTACACTGTTTATAAGCATCTCCGGATTAAAAAGCAAAAAACTATCAAAATTTACAAGTTACAGTGGATGCGTCATCGGAAGCATTGGGATTATATCCCTTATTCCTGCGCTAGTTGATCTTACAGGACTTTTTGGAATGTTACAGATTGTTTGGTTTATAAGTTTAACAGTTTATTTTTTTAGGAAAAATTCCGTTGAATAAATATTTCTGCATATTACTATCTATAATCATGATTTCTAGTAGTGTATTTGCCGATACAAATTCTGCAAAGCAAGATGCTGTGTCATCGGCTTCAAAAACGATTACCCCGATTAATCAAACAAATCAATCAAACTCGAAGGTACTAATAATTCTAGCAACATCTACTCAAGGAAACACAAAAATTATTAGCGATGCTTTACAGCAAACGCTAAGCGCTGATGTTATTTCTCCGGAAAAAGCTTCTATTGAAATGTTACAGAATTATCAACTTATAGGTTTTGGATCAGGAATTTTTGATGAGAAACATCATTCAAGCATTCTATCCTTTGCAAGTAATCTTAATCAATGTAATCATAAGAAAGTCTTTATTTTTTCTACAAGTGGAATGGCTAGAGAGAAACTCGGACATAATTCTGATCCGCATAACGCGTTACGAGATATTCTTAAAACAAAAGGGTGTGATATAATTGGTGAGTTTAATTGCGTAGGGCTCAATAAAAATAGTTTTTTTAAGTTTTTTGGCGGGATGAATAAAAACAGACCAAACAAAGAAGATATTAAAATGGCGATATCTTTTGCTGAATCATTATTGCCATTATATGATTAACAGCATTCGCCTAACACCCGCTTCAACTTGCTAAGTCCTTTCAGACACAGCAAGGTAGATTAAGCAAATATTAAGTTGATGCTTTGCGGCGCAAAGTGGTAAGGAGAAAATATGGCATTATATAATCTTAAAGATAAAAAACTTAGTTTTATTAAAGAAATACCGTTTAAACTGGAAAAAGATATACAAAACATTTGTGAACAAAATATGTTCGAGCTGTTGAATTGTAAGTTTATCAGATCTGAATTTTCGATTGATAATTTTAGATTAGACACTTTGGCTTTTGATGAAAATACATCATCTTTTGTTATTATAGAGTATAAACGAGATAAAAATTTTAGTGTTATTGATCAAGGTTATGCATATCTCGCATTAATGTTGAACCATAAATCAGATTTTATTCTGGAATATAATGAAACAACAGGAAAAAATCTTAAAAGATCTGATGTTGATTGGTCTCAATCGAAGGTGATTTTTATTGCTCCCTCTTTTACAAATTATCAAAAAGAGGCAATAGGGTTTAAGGATTTACCGATTGAATTA
>Ga0116183_1005468_pt1 | contig 12066 bp, 8 predicted proteins | sample AD_UKC078_MetaG_FD_89753 | JGI IMG/M metagenome (GOLD analysis project Ga0116183, IMG submission 89753) | Active sludge microbial communities of municipal wastewater-treating anaerobic digesters from USA - AD_UKC078_MetaG | ecosystem: Engineered > Bioreactor > Anaerobic > Digestate | place: USA...
GCCAAAGCTGGAGCAAAAACTCTTTTGGGGCGATGAAAAAGGGGATTTCGAGATTATCCAGGGTCTGCAAGACCGCATGTTGACCAAAAAGGATTTGAATCAGTTTCTGGAGACGATTGTTGCCAGTATTTGCGACCGTGTGCAAAGCCCGGGGTGTTTTGTGGTGGCTTATGACGCTGGTGAGGTGGAGCTCATCGTTTCAGCTGGAAATAAACGCGTGCTAAGCCATGTGCCGATGGAAGCGAGCAAACTGGAAGAAATCAAACAAGCAATTACGCCGGAAAAGGCCTTTTTGGAATGGGGAGATATTTACCTGGTGCCTTTGTTGGATGATGTGGATAATGATGACCAGCAAATTCTGGGTTTGTGTGGCTTTATGCGCCCAAAAGGGACGATGGACGAAGAAGCGGAGTACGATGTGCGCTTGATGACCGAACGGGCTAACCTTGCATTGCATGACCGTCATCTGCAGAAACATGTCATTGATTCGATTGCCGCCTTGCAATCAGAAGTGGACTATATTCAAAATCTGCGTGCCAGCACGTCCTATGACCGGCGTGGATTACTGGAGTCGGGCGTGCGTGAAGTAAATCCGGAAATTTTCGCCTGGGTGCGCGATGCCATGACGCATTATTGGGGCGGTCCAAAGCTAACCAACAACCCTTTGTTACAGTTCAAATTTGTGGACGCTAATCTGAACGAATTTGAAGGCAACCGCAATAACGCGCTGCGGGCGGCACTAAAAACTGCTATTGAGCGTTTGCGTCCTGAAGGTGAGCGAAAATATACCAGCGACTGGATTCTGTATAACATTCTGGATTTGAAGTTCATACAGGGCGAAAAAGTGCGCGAAGTGGCACGCAGACTGTCTATTTCGGAAGCGGATTTGTATCGAAAACAGCGGGTCGCGCTGGAAAACGTCGCGCAAATCATCATCGAGATGGAAACTGAACACGCTGCCCTATCCTAAACTAAAGATAAAGCTTAAAGACAAAATACGTTTCCTGGCATGAATAGTGCATCTTTTAAACCAGAGCCTGTTGAAAAATGGAGCGTTATTGTGACTCAAGTTGAACCAAGTCGAAACAATCGAGATGATGTTCGTGTGCAAAGTGACGGATTTAAGTTTTTTGACCGACAAGAAAAGCCAAAGACCAGTCCAGCAAGCGAAGGTGAAAAAGCGCTGAAATTCGCGCAAGACCTGTTGGGCATCTTTTTGCTCGCCTTTGGCGCGGTGCTTTTGCTGGGCGTTTTGGGACTTACCAAAGGCGGTTTTATTTCGCCATTGGTCTTGATTCTCAAACAAAGTTTTGGCATTGGTCGCTTTTTTGTGGCAATTTCGGTCTTTGTCGCGGGCGCATCCCTTTTACTGTGGCGCAAAAGCCAGGCCCGGGATGTGAAGATTGGCAAAGTCATCATGCTTGAGCTGGCATTCTTTTTGTTCTTGGGTGTTCTTTCATGCTTTGTGGATATGTCGGAGTCCCTGGCGCTATCCGTCAATAAAGTACGCGCTGGAGAAAGCCTGGGGGGCATTGTTGGTTTTGGGATATCCATTTTGTTGGTAAATCTTATCGGACGCATTCCAGCGGGATTGATTCTGTTGGTTTTAAGCGTTGTTTTGTTTTTGTTTGGGTCAAGCCAGCTGGCGAATTTGGAACGCTGGGCAGCGCGAAAAGCGGGTTTGAAACAACTGCCATCGGGAAAGGCCCAGAGTGTGGCTGTTTTGCAAGAACCAGCGGACTTTATGGCATTGCCAGAGCGTGTTGAAGATGCGCCTGTAGAAGTCGTGGAGGAGACGGTCATCCGTCGTCCGCGTCCAGTGGTGGAGAAGCCACAAGAAAACGTTCCGGAAGAAGTCGTTACGCGAATTAGGGCCTCATCGCGCCGAGCGCAAGAGCAGAAAAGCAAACAGCAAGCGGCTGAAAGACATGCAAATCTGCCCCCGCTAAGTTTATTAGCCGCTGACAAAATTTATACCGAGAACCAAGCCACAATCAATATGAACGCGGGTTTGATTGAGCAAACACTGGCGGAATTTGGCGTGCCTGCCAAAGTGGTCGGCTATCGGGTCGGGCCTACCATCACGCAATATGCCGTGGAGCCAGGCTATTTGGATAAAGCGGGTGATGATAAACAAAAAGTGCGTATTTCGCAGATATCTTCGCTATCGCGCGACCTGGCACTTGCCTTGAAAGCGGAACGCTTGCGCATTGAAGCGCCAGTGCCGGGTGAGTCGTACGTGGGTGTGGAAGTGCCAAATACGCAGGTGAGCACGGTACGTTTGCGCGCTTTGCTTGAATCCCCCGAATTTTTGCGCATGAAATCGCCTCTGGCTTTAGCCTTGGGCAGGGATGTATCTGGCGCGCCGGTTGTATCGGATCTTTCCAGTATGCCCCATCTTTTGATTGCTGGCGCGACGAACTCCGGTAAATCGGTGTGTATTCAAGCTATCACGCTTAACCTGATTATGAATAACCATCCTGATGACCTGCGATTGGTGATGATTGACCCAAAACGGGTTGAGCTAAACCGCTTTAATGGATTAGCCCATCTGATAGGTCAGGTAGAGACAAATCCAGAGCGCATTATGGCGGTGATGCGCTGGGCAACGACCGAAATGGACGCGCGCTATGAAAAACTCGAAAAAGTCCAGGCGCGCAATTTGGATACCTACAATAACCGCATGCGAAAAAGCGGGAAAGAGACCCTGCCACGCATCGTGATTATGATTGATGAACTGGCCGACCTGATGATGAGCGCTGGAGCAGAAATCGAAAACGCTTTGGTGCGTTTGGCACAAAAAGCGCGCGCGGTGGGGATGCATTTGATTGTGGCAACGCAACGACCAAGCATAGACGTGGTTACGGGTTTGATTAAGGCCAACTTCCCAACACGTATTGCGTTTAGTGTTGCCAGTGGGGTGAACTCACGCGTGATTTTGGACGAGAACGGCGCGGAAGACCTGCTTGGCAGGGGGGATATGCTGTTTTTGCACCCATCCAAAGGCGTTCCGCAACGTGCCCAGGGCGCGATGGTGAGTGACAAAGAAATTCAAAATGTAATGGACTGGTGGGCGCAAAATGTTGGTTCAACAAGTCAAAGCAGCTTGTTTGATATTGCCAGCTCTGATGTTTCACAAAAGAGCCCTGAGAAAAGCGCGGAAGAAAGCGAAACTGAAGAAGCCCCCTGGGAAGCAATCGTGCAGGAAGAAAGCGAAAAAGACAGCGATGAAGCCATTATTCAGGAGGCAATCGCTTTGGTTCGCAAACAACAACGTGCCAGCGCGTCTTTCCTGCAACGTCAACTGCGCATAGGTTATCCAAAGGCGGCCTGGCTTATTGACCAGCTTGAAGCCCGCGGCGTGATTGGTGAAGCACAGGGCGGTGGCCGGGAACGCGAAATTTTGCCTGAAGAAGATGAGGAAACAGAATAAGGCATGACGAAACAGAAAAATGAAGAATTTAGTCTTGAGAAGGTTTTGCGCAAGGCCTTCAAAGGTTTGCTGGACGGTGTCGCCGGCTTTTTCTTAAAGATTGGTTTAACGCCTAACGCGGTAACCTTGCTGGGATTGGCAGGTTCAATTGGAGCCGCGGTCTTGATTGCCCTGGGAATACCACTGTGGGGTGGCGTCGTTTTGTTGCTGATGGCACCGCTGGACGCGGTCGATGGCGCGATGGCGCGTCTGTCGGGAAGAAGTTCGAAGTTTGGCGCGTTTTTAGATTCGGTGATTGACCGTTACAGTGAATTGTTCATTTATGCGGCTATTTTGTATATGTTCTTTGAACAAGGGAACTTTTTGGGCGTGATGGTTTGTTTTGCGGCAGCGAGTGGCGCGGTGTTGGTTTCTTATACGCGTGCCCGCGCGGAAGCTTTGGGCTTTGACGCAAAGGTTGGCGTGATGACACGTGTGGAACGTTCGATTGTGATGATTGTAGGGCTTTTATTTGGTATTATTGTGATTAGTCTTGTTATAATTGCCGTGCTGGCACATTTGACGGCTATGATGCGGATGGTCACCGTTTGGAAACAAGCAAAATCCCGTGACCCCGAGCCTAATTAGAAAGGACAAATTTATGGATCCACGTTTAGGTTTTACGATTTGGAAATTTGAAATTCGCTACTATGCTTTAATAATCATTTTGGGTGCCCTGGTCGCTGGTGCGATTGCCGCCTGGCGTGCCAAGAAAAATGGCAGAGATCCCGAAATCATCATCGATATCATGCCATGGGTTTTGATTGGCGGCATCATTGGTGCGCGTTTGTGGCATGTTTTTACGCCCGGTTATTTTGATGGCATCACTACCCAGGAATATTTTAAGAACCCCTTGCTTATCCTGCAAATTTGGAAAGGTGGTCTGGGTATCCCCGGTGGTGTGATTGGTGGCGCGCTGGCACTGTTCATCTACACCAAAGTTAAAAAAGAAAGCTTTTTGGAATGGGCGGACTATATCGCGCCTGGATTGTTGGTAGCGCAAGGTATCGGTCGCTGGGGTAACTATATCAATCAGGAACTTTATGGCAAACCGAGTAATTTGCCCTGGGCGATTGAGATTTCACCCGAATACCGCTATCCTGGGTTTGAGAACATTTCACATTATCATCCCCTGTTCTTCTATGAGTTTGTTTTGAATATCCTGGCAGCGGTTATTTTGTTGCTAATTGACCGTAATTTCAAAAAGAAACTCTATAAGGGTGATCTTTTCCTCTTGTATCTGGTTGCTTATCCCGCCATTCGCTTTGGACTGGAGTTTGTGCGCCTGGTGCCATCATTGAGTAAGAGTGGCGTTAATATCAACCAAACAGTGATGTTAATTGTCATGATTTTGGCGATTGTCGTATTTGTTCTGCGCCATACTTTCTTCAAACCAAAACAAAGTGAAGAACTCGCCGAAGAAGAAGTTTATTTGGATGAAACCGTTGAAGAAGAACAAGCGGAAGATTTGGAAGAACTTGACAGTCTGGACGCAGACCTGAGCGAAATTCCTGAAGGAACTGAAGAAACTGAAGAACCTGATGCGGAAGAAACGAAAGAACCTGAAATGGAAGAAACCGGTGAGGCTGAAACTGAAGAACTCCCTGATGAAACGGAAAATGAGCCCGAGCCTGAAGGCGAAGACGAAGAAAATTAGCCTTTTGTTCATATAGAATCTAACCACCCCAGGAAAAATCGTTGATTTCTCGGGGTGGTTTTATTTAATTTAGCTGGTTAGTGGTAAAATTTCAGGAAGAATAAGTTATGACTCAACGCCGATTAAAAGAGTCAGCATGATGGAGGCAAGAATGAACATTGATGAACAAGTTAATTATCTGATGCGTGGTGCTGAATATGGCGACCAACAAGTTTTCGACGCGATGGCCGATGAACTTCGCGAACGTTTAATCGAATCAGAAAAAACTGGTGTGCCACTCAAAGTTTATTGTGGTTTCGACCCAACATCATCTGACCTGCATTTGGGTCATACGGTACCATTGCGTAAATTGGCACAATTCCAAGAGCTGGGGCATGACGTTACTTTCGTCATTGGTACCTTTACGGCTTTGATTGGCGATCCATCAGCAAGGGATAAATCGCGTCCTTTGGTCGGATTGGAAACCATTCTTGAGAACGCGAAAACCTATCAGGAACAGGCTTTTAGAGTGCTTGACCCTGAAAAGACGCGCATTGTTTACAATGGCGACTGGTTGAACAATATTCCCTACCATGAGATTTTCAATGTGCTGACTAACTTCACCATTCAGCAAATGCTTAGTCGTGAAGGTTTACAAAAACGCTGGGAATCCAACGAGCCGATCTACCTGCACGAAATGCTTTATCCCATCACCCAGGGGCTTGACGCGCATCATTTGGAAGCCGATGTACAGGTGGGTGGAACGGATCAGCTTTACAACGTCATTACCGCGTCGCGAAAAGTGATGCAGAGTTATGGGCAACGTCCGAACATTGGTATTTTAATGCCCTTATTGCCTGGCACGGATGGGGTGCAAAAGATGAGCAAATCTTTGGGCAACTACATTCCCATCAACACCACCGCGGAAGATATGTATGGCAAAGTGATGAGCATTCCTGATGATGTCATGGCGCAATATGCCAAGCTGGTCACCAAATGGTCGTCGCAGGAGCTTTACACTTTCCTGGGCGCGCTTGAGACGAATTCAATCCATCCGCGCGATGCGAAAATGCAGCTGGCTTATGCGATCACTTCCGCTTTTTATGGCGATTCTCTGGCAGATGAAGCAGAAAACCGCTTTGTGACGACTTTCCAAAAGGGTGATATTCCTGATGAAATGCCTGAAGTTCATTTGGAAGCTGGCAAACATACGGTTTTGGACGTTTTGGTTGATCAGGGCCTGGTGTCCAGCCGCAGTGAAGGACGTCGTGTCATCTCCCAGCAGGGTGTGAAACTGGACGGTGTCACTGTGGGTGACCCAACCGCGGTGCTTGACACGGGTGGTGTTTTGCAGGTTGGCAAACGCAAGTTCGTGCGGATTCTTATATAAGAATAACTGTTTTTGGTTCAAAAATGAAGGCTATGGCTTTGTGCTGTAGCCTTTTCTTTTCCTGTTTAATTGTGGATATGGAACGGTGCTTCGATTAACTAATCTTCAGATTGTGGCACGAAGAGCTGGTCAGCTATGCGATAAGCCAGGTCGGGCTGACTGTCTTCAAGCGCGATGACGATCACCATTGGCGTGCCGGTCCAGGCGTCGTTTGTTCCCCCAACGTACCAAACAATCGTCTGTTCTTCTTCCATCGCGCTGTGACCCATCATATACCAGTAGGCTTTGTTATGCTGGCTGAAATAATCGCGGGTGGTTTTGGCAACGGTCTGGGGCAAAACACGCATAGCCTGCGATGGTTCTGTGTAGCTTTTCCAGCTGCCATTTTCAGTTTGATAGGCATTGACCAGACGCGGGGTGATTCTGTCTCCATCGTTGGTGATACTGGCGGCGATGAGTGCCATTTGCAGGGGGCTGAGCTGGGTGGCAGGTATGAGCGTTTGGATATTATTAAAGTAGTTTTTACCCGGTCGGCTTGTGGGCTGAGCAAGTTCCAGGGAGAAACTGGGGATGCTGTAGAAACCAAACTTGTCGAGTTGTTCGGTTAGAGCCAGTGGGTCATTAGCGTTGATTAAATCGCGTGTAGCTTCCTGGCAACCGTGCTGGATGGGATTCACCTGGTCGGTGACAGTAAGCATTTTCCCACATAATGGGTCGATTGCATCACTGTGGAGTGGAATACTGAGCGTGTTGGTGCCTTCCTGCACCCAGTAGCTGCTTAAGGCGAAACCATTTGCCAGCGTGCCAAGCGGGTAGACACCTTGGGTAACGCGGTTGAGAAGGGGCGCGTCTTCGCGTTGGCGCCAGCTGTCCCAGTCTTCAGCGATACTTGTATAGTCAAAGTAAGGGTGGGAGACCATGGCGTAGATTTCGCCGTTTACGGCGTTCATCAAGATAATGGCGCCATGCTTATCGCCAAGCAATTTATCCGCTTTGGCTTGCAGGTCGAGAATAATGTTCACAGAAACATCACTGCCTGGCGGGGGCTGATTATAAAGCAACTGGTATTGACTGCTTAAGGTTTCGTCGCGCGTCTCTGTTCCGCGCAAATAGGGGTACAGGCTACGTTCAAGCCCTGATTTCCCCAAGACGGGGTTTGTGTAGCCGATGGTAGTGCTAAGGCCAGGTACGAGCAATTCACGTTCGTAGTCGCCGGGTGTGCCGATCGTGCGCACGATGGGGTTGCCACTTTGGTCGCTGATATTGCCTAATGGCGAATAGCGGTCATCAATCGCCCAGCGCATGTTTTCCGCTTTGTTAACGATGGCGTCTTGGTTGAATATCGCCAGGTAGCTGTTCCAGCCGATGATGAGCACAAAGATACCAAGCACTATCGCGGCGATGCGATGATAGGGCTTGCGCGCCTTATCAGGCAAGGGAATGGTACTTGAATCGGCACTGATTTTTAGCAATAACAAGATAGCTAAGATGCTGGTAACCAGCGATGAGCCCCCATAGGACATAAATGGCAAGGTTACCCCAGTGAGCGGGAGCAAACCCAAATTACCGCAAATAATCCAAAGACATTGCAAGGTCAGGAACATGGAGATGCCAAAGGCGAGATAACGGCCGTAGGTTGTTTTGGAAGCCAGCGCGATATTAATGCCCCGGATAATGACAATCGCGAAGAGAATGAGCAAGGCTGATGTGCCGATAAGCCCGGTTTCTTCGGCGATGGCTGTGAAAATAAAGTCCGATACCGCCACCGGTACAAAACCCGGACTGCCTAAGCCCGGTCCGGTTCCATATAGCCCACCGGACGCGACGGCAATTTGTGCCTGCGCGATTTGGTAGGAACTGCCCGATGTATTCAGCCAGGGATTGAGCCAAATATCCACGCGGGTTTTGACGATGTCAAGCGTAAAATAACCAACAACAATAGCTATGATGGCCAACACGGGCACAATCCACAGGTATCTGCGACTGTTGCTGCTAACCGTAAGCATGAGCACGTAAAAGCCCAGGAATAAGGCAGCGGTGCCCAGATCACGCTGGCTGATGAGCATCACGCCAATGACAGCGATGATGATAAGCGTGGGTAAGATGCTGGCGATGAGTGATGTGTTGGGTTTTACCTGATCGGCGAAATAAGCCGCGATGTAAACCAGCAGGAAGAGTTTTAATGGTTCTGATGGTTGAAAGAAAATGCCAAAGGCACTAAGCCATCTGGTAGGGCCACTGCCACTGGGGTTTACGCCAATCCAAAAAGTGAGCCCGATAAGGAGCAATCCAAACAAAAGCCATAAGTATTTTAGGCCTTTTAGTTTGCTGACCAGTTCTTTTTGGCGAATGCCGAAGTAAAAAAGGAGACATGCCAAGAGAAACCAGATAATCTGCCTTTGTCCCAGGGTGGGGGAAAGACGCCAAATGGTCAACAGTCCCCAGCCACACAAGAGCATAACAACGGGGAATATCCAGGGGTCGCGGTTGGGCAAAAAGCGCTTAACCGCGTAATCTAAGCCCAGCGCGCCTATGAGCCAGGCTGCAAAGGGGATAAAGTAATACCAGTCAACCTGAAAACCTGGCGCGTGTGTTCGAATCGCACTCGCAAGCGAAAGCGCCGCTGTGTAAAAAAACAAAAACAAAATCCCCAAGAGAATCAACCTGGGTTGTCGCGGTGCTTTATGGTCGTTGTTCATAGAAGTCTACTTAAAGTATTTTCCCGTCAGCAGTTCAAGCGTTTGCTTTTTATCTTCGCAAATGGCGTTAGGGTTGGTCATGATGGCGTCTTTGAGCGCGTGTTCACATTCGCAGTGGCTGACTTTGCCTGCTCTTTGTGCTTCGGCGAGCAACTCCACTAGTCGCACGATGCTTTTTTGCGCGGTTCGGGTGTTTTTCTGCAGCGTGTTTACCACCATTTCCACAGTGACAGCTTCTTCGCTGACATGCCAGCAGTCAAAATCGGTAACGTGCGCCATCGTGGCGTAGCACATCTCGGCTTCGCGTGCCAAAAAGGCTTCCGGCGCGGCGGTCATGCCCACCAGGGACATACCCCATTTGCGGAAAGTTTCGGATTCGCCACGTGTGCTAAAGCGTGGGCCTTCAATGGTAATCAGCGTGCCCCCTTCGTGCACAATGGCGTCCTGTTCGCGCAAGGCTTTAAGCAGCAGTTGACTTAAAGCAGGGCAAAAAGGGTCTGCCGAACTGATATGCACGACCATACCCTCGCCAAAAAAGCTGCGTTTGCGGTCTTTGGTGTTGTCGTAAATCTGGTCGGGGACGATGATGTGTCCGGGCGCGTAATCTTCGCGCAAAGAGCCAACCGCGCTGACGCTGACGATAGCGCGAATGCCTAAAGATTTGAAAGCGTAGATGTTGGCGCGGTAGTTGACATCCGTGGGCGAATAAACATGCCCGATGCCATGGCGCGCGAGAAAGGCGATTTTCTGACCCTTTATCTTGCCGATGACAATCGGCGATGAGGGTTTGCCAAAAGGAGTGTCGATTTCAATACTTTCCTGATTTTCGAGTTCTTCAAAGCTATAAAGCCCTGAGCCACCTATTACGCCTAATAAAATTTCTTCTGTCATCATTACCTCTGCTTTATATTATCGACTGCTTTAATAAACACACTCACGTAAACGTCACCAAAAGCGATTTCGTCACCATCTTTGATGACAATCGGTTCTTCAATGCGCATGCCTTGCAAGAACGAGCCGTTGGTTGATTTCAGGTCTTCATACCACCATTGATTGAGATGGAAATTGAGACGCCCATGCCGGGCTGAAACGGTGTGGTTATTGAGTGTAAAATCACATTCGGGACTGCGCCCGATGGTGACTTCCTGACTGTTGAAGGTCAGTTCTTCACGAACACCGTCTTCGTCGCTGACCAGTGAAATGGTGGGGATGGCAAGCCGACCGGCGGTGGCTTCTTTGGCGGATACCGCGCGCCACAAAAGCCAAATGGCGATGCCTAAAAAGACATACAGCATGACTATGGATAAAACACGTAAGATAAGTCCGACGAGTGGGGTCATTCTTCAGGTACACTCACAATCGTTTTGGTTGTTGTTTCGGGCAAGTCCTGGTTGTAGATGAGCACGGTTTGCCCGATGCGTACCACGTCACCAGGTTTCAAGGTGGCGGTGTGCACGCTTTGCCCGTTGATGGTCGTGCCACCGGTACTGCTGAGATCAAAAAGCAGGTAATACCCCCGTTGCGCGCGAAGTTGCAAATGCTCACGCGAGACCATAGGGTCTTGAATGACAATATCGTTGTTGCTGTGTCGTCCGATGTGAACAATCGGCTTTTGCAGTGGGATATTGTCTTTGCCATTGACGATAAAACAAGCTCCACTTGGCAACGGAATATTTCTGGGGGTATTATCCAGTTGAATTAGGGAAGTTTTTCCGGTCTGTTCAATTTCGTGGTAGTAGCTGGTGGTGATATCGATTTGATCCAGTGGGAGATCTTCGGACGCGATGATTTGGATACGCGGTTTGCGTTCAAACTTGTAACCTTCGGCGGTGAAGCTTTGTTCGATTTCCGCGGCGACTTCGTTCAGCACCGGGCGCAAGTTTTGCCAGGCGTCATAGCGTTCAAAGGGCACGTAAAGCTTGATGTGGTCAGGCGCGAATTTTTGATGGCTTTCGCCACTGCTTTTGGGTTTTTCCTGGCGGATATTTTCTTTAATCAGATTGAGCAGTTCCGCGCTAAGGGAGTAAGACGCGCCGGGATGCAAAAGACGGTCAAGCCCGTCTTCGAGCAAGGCCTGGATTTTTTCTTCAATCTTGGCTAAAAAGTTAATCATCAGAACTCCGGTTCAATTATACCAACGAAAGTGATATTGAATGCTTTGTTTTTGTGTGGGACTGAATATGTCTTGATTTGTTTTTGCTTCGGTGGGACGCCTCCGCGAACGGAGTTTCGGTGCGTACTTTTTTACTTGGTTGATGTCGGAGACGAATGCCCACGGCGGGACGCCGGGGCGAGTTTTTTTCTTATCTCCTGCCGGCGTCCCGCCGTGCAGATTCTTCCTGTTCTGCCACTGCTTGCGTATCGAGCGCTTTTCTCGATATGGTCTCCTAACCACGTGCGAACCAAACACTCTGGAGTATAATTCTCATATACAAAACAGTCCGTGTTTTATAAGGTGGTGCTGAAGTGATGAAGATGAAAACCAGTGTGAATCAAAGCTTATTGTCAGTCTTTTTGCTTATCTGTGTCATCGCGGCTTGTACGCCGCTAAGCCCTCAACCTCATCCGAAACCAGATGCCCCCTCAACTTTGACACAAGTCATCCCCACCGCCACCGAAACTCAAGTAATCCCAACCGCAACAGAGATTATTCCTACTGCCACTGAAGTTCCAACTTATATAGTCCAAGACTCAACAGAATCTTATACCACTGCTCAAGACAAGTTAAATAAATCTCCCGAGGCCCTGTCCCAGCAACAACGCCTTCAACGTTGGCTTGACTACTGGGTTAAGTTTGACAACCGTCCCTTTGCCCTCGATTCCGCCGATATTCACTGGAAATATATCTACGACAACGCCAAGAATCCCA
>Ga0116183_1005469_pt1 | contig 12065 bp, 9 predicted proteins | sample AD_UKC078_MetaG_FD_89753 | JGI IMG/M metagenome (GOLD analysis project Ga0116183, IMG submission 89753) | Active sludge microbial communities of municipal wastewater-treating anaerobic digesters from USA - AD_UKC078_MetaG | ecosystem: Engineered > Bioreactor > Anaerobic > Digestate | place: USA...
CTCGTTTTCCGATGGCGGCAAGTGGTTCGACGAGGAACGCGCCGTGGCCCATGCGCTGGAGTTGGTGGAGGAGGGGGCGGACATTCTTGACATCGGCGGTGAGTCGACGCAGCCGGGCATCGCACCGGTCAGCGAGGACGAGGAGTGCCGGCGCGTGCTGCCGGTGATCCGTCGTGTGACGGCAGTCAGCGATGTACCGATATCGGTCGATACGCGTAACGCCGCTGTTGCGCGCGAGGCGGTCGCGGTCGGCGCGTGTATTGTGAACGACGTGATGCCGTTCGCCGGTGATGTCGCGATGGCGGCGGTGGTGCGTGAGACCGGCGCGGGGATGGTTGCCATGCACATGCGCGGTACTCCGCAGGATATGGCGGGACTTACGGGCTACGATGACGTGGTGGGCGAGGTTGAGGAGGAGCTGCGCAAGGCGTTGGTTTTTGCCGCCGAACAAGGCATCGCGGCGGGACAGATGGTCATTGATCCTGGTATCGGCTTCGCCAAGGACACGGCGCAGAATGTGGCACTGTTGGCGGCCACGGAACGATTCACGCGGCTTGCGCCGGTGCTGATCGGTGTGTCTCGCAAGCGGTTCATCGGTGAACTGTGCAACGAACCCGTGCCGACCGAACGGGTGGGGGGCAGTGTCGGGATTGCGGTTTGGTGTGCGATGCACGGCGCTGCCGTGGTGCGCGTCCACGATGTTAAAGCGACCCGTCAGGCGTTGACCGTTGTGCAGGCGTTGATGGCTTAAGGCGCAATCATGATGCGGGGAGTCAGAATAGAATGGCTGGTGGTGCTGGCGTTGGCCTTAGCGCCTTTGGCGGGACCAGCGCAGACGATGGAGGGGCCGCGGCTACCGCGCGGGGCTGCGCCTGCGGCACCGGTCTATTCGAGTGACGGCACGGTGACGGTTTTTGCGCCCGGGCATAAGGCGGGGTACCGTATGCCGGTGTTGACCTTTGTGACGCAGTTCAGTGCCGAGTTGCAGCGGGTGCTGCGGCTCAAATTGGGTACGCAACTCGCGCCACTGGAGGTGGCGATCGGCGGCAAGAGCGATGGCGATACGCGTGTGTTGACGGCGCGTCTGCGCGATGCCGGCGGTGTGGTGCGTGAGCGGATCGAGTTGCCCGATCCCGAAACAGCGGATCTGGATCTGTTCCGGCGTGCGATCTGCGTGGCGTTGCTGCGGGGTTGGATGGTGGAGGCCGGCGGGACGGAAGCCACCATGCAGGATGTGCCGGCGTGGTTGATCGATGGACTGTTGCGCTATATCGATCGCGGACGGCGTCAAGCGGACATTGATCGCACGCTGTTGCTTTGGTCACGGGCCTGCCTGCCGCCCGCCACCGCGTTGGTTGAGGCGGACAGCCTGGCAGCGACGCGCGAACCTGCGGTCGCTGCGCTGCTTGCGGGCTGGTTGATGGAGCGGCGCGATGGAGTTTCGCATTTCGAACATCTGCTGCGCGCGGCTGCGACCGGTGTGCCGTGGTCGGTCGAGCAGGTTGCGCGGCTGTTGGCCGGGAGTGACGACATGTTCGCCTTCGATGAGCATGTGGACCGGCGGATGTTGAGTGAGGGCCGTGTTGTGGCGCGGCCGGGACTGACGACAGCCGGAATTGTCCGTCGTTTTCGCGCGTACCTGTTGCTGTACCCCGCGTTTTATGATAAAAACTTTAGCGACACCCACCCGTGGTGTACGTTTCAACAGGCGGTGGTGCGTGCGGAAGTACCCGAGGTGCGCGCCGCCGCTGCTGTGCAAAGCGTACGCATGCGGGTCGCTGCGGTTGGGCGTGATGGCATGCTTCTTGCGGTTGCTGACGCCTACGGAGCCTTTCTCAGCGCGTTGGCGCGCGGTGCGGAACAGGGGGAACTGGCGCGCCTGCTGTTGGAAGCGGAGGGGATGCGCGGAACGCTCGAACGGCGCGTGGCGAGTGGTGAGGTTTTTCAGCGGAGCGCGGGTGCGCAGGGAGCTGACGCGCAAAGGAATTGACATGGCGAAAGCAGACGGAAATCAGAAAACGATCGTCGGCCAGATCCATCCGGATGTGTTGTCGTTCACGGTCGGCAAGGATCCGGTGCTTGATCTGGAACTGGCGGTGTGGGACTGTCTGGGCACGGCGGCGCATGTGACGATGCTTTCAAAGATGCGCGTCACGCCGCCTATCATGGGGACAGAAGAACGCAACCGGGTGGTTGCGGCGCTGGTTGAGATCATCCGCGAGGTGCGCGACGGGACGTTTTCGATCACAGAGACCGATCAAGATGTGCATCTGGCAGTGGAGCGGCGGCTGACCGAGCGGCTGGGCGATCTCGGGCGCCGGGTACACACCGGACGCAGCCGCAACGATCAGGTGGCGGTGGACATCCGCCTGCACGCCAAGGATCAATTGCTGGGGCTGACCGAGGAGGTCGCCGTGCTGGTCGAGCGGTTGACGGCGTTCGGTCGGCGTCATGTGCGGTTGCCGATGGTGGGGCGTACCCACTTGCAGCCGGCGATGCCGAGTACGGTGGGCCTGTGGGCCACCGGGTATGCCGAGTTGCTTTTGGACGATCTGCCGCTGGTGGAGGCTGCCTATATCACAAACGATCGTTGTCCGCTCGGCTCGGCCGCCGGATATGGTGTGCCGTTGCCGCTGGATCGTGCGTTGACGGCGCGGTTGCTGGGTTTCGATCGTCCGCATCACAACGTTTTCCACGCGAGCAATGCGCGCGGCAAGAATGAGGCTGTGATGCTTGCCGCCTGCGGGCAGATCATGCTGAGTTTGTCGCGTCTGGCCGAGGACCTGATTCTGTTTTCGATGCCGGAGTTTGGCTATTTCGTGCTGCCTCCCGAGTTGTGTACCGGCAGTAGCATCATGCCGCAGAAGTACAATCCGGATGTGCTGGAACTGATCCGCGCCAAGGCTGCGATGGTGCTGGGTTACGGTACGGCGGCGAATACCATTTTGAAGGCACTGCCGGGCGGTTACAACCGCGACCTGCAGGAGACCAAGGAACTGTACATGGAGGGACTGCGCGTGACACGTGCGTCGCTGCGTATCATGGCGTTGATGGTCGCCGCGCTCAAGGTGCGGCCCGAGCGGCTGCGCGCGGGATTCGCGCCGGGCGTGTTTGCGACTGACCGTGCGCTGGAACTGGTGGCCGGTGGCATGCCGTTCCGAGACGCCTACCAACATGTACGGTCGCATCTCGATGAGTTGGAAGCGGCCGATCCCGATCAGGCGGTGGCCGCCAAGACGCACGAAGGCGGCACGGCGGGTCTCGATTTCGATTTTTACCGCACACGTGCCGGCGAGGTACGCCGGTGGGTGCGCGAACGGCGCAGGCACGCGCATGCGGCCTTCGCCAAGCTACTGGGCGTGGCGTTTCCGGTAGCGTGAGAGTGACGGGGTTTGTGAAGAGGAAGACGGAGAAAGGATGACGAGCATGAGGATGCAACAGGTGGTGGCAGGCGTTGGAATGTTCCTGGGCACGGCGGCGTGCGCGGTGGCTCAGGAGGCGGCTGCGGCCGCGGCGTCGCCTGCGGTTAATGAATATGGCATGTCGCTCAAGCAGGCCTGGGGATACGGCGGCTGGATTATGTGGGTGCTCGCCGCGATCTCGGTGTTCGCTCTGGCGATGGTCTTCTATTTCATGGCCGTCCTACGCACCAACGTGGTGACGCCGCGTGAACTGATGGTGGACCTGCTTGCGCGCATCCGCTCCAACGACATAAATGAGGTGCGCCGACTCTGCGAGCGCCATCCCTGTCCGTTGGCGTCGGTTGTGCTGTCCATGCTTGATTGCCTGCGTAACGTGCCGCAGTGCGACGTGTCGTTGCTGCGGGGGGCGGCCGAATCGGAGGGCGCGCGCCAGGCTGACGCGATTCAGGGGCAGACCGAGTTCCTGCTGGACGTGGCGACAATCGCGCCGCTGCTGGGACTGCTGGGCACGGTGCTGGGCATGCTCACTGCCTTTGGATCGGTAGCGAGCGACATTGCCAGCGCCAAGCCGGTGGTGCTCGCGGCGGGCGTGTCGCAGGCGATTGTCACGACGGTTTTCGGTCTGATTGTCGCGATTCCCTGCATGGCTTTCTACGCTTGGTTCCGTCGTCGTGCAAGCCGCCAGATCGCCAACCTTGAGAGCGCTTCGGCCGAGATCATGAACGCGATCATCGGTGTGGCCGCAGGAGCAGAGGGCTCCGCTTACACTGACCGGTAACCGAGAGGAGGTGCACCAACCATGACTTTTCGCAAAACTCGACGGGGTGTGCTCCCGGCGGTCCAGTTGACGTCCATGATGGACATCATCTTCCTGTTGCTCTTTTTCTTCATTACGACCTCGGTCTTTTCGCAATGGGAGTACGAGATCAATATCAGCCTGCCCTCGGCCCAGAGCGGTAAGGTGCCGGACCGTTTGCCCGGTGAGATCATCATCAACATCACCAAAGACGGACGCGTTTCCGTCAACCAGCAGGACCTGACTCTCGACGCGCTTAGGACGCGCCTCGACCGTCTGGCACGTTACTTCCCGGGGCAGCCGGTCGTGATACGCGCCGACAAGGCGACGCTCTATGAGGATGTGATCAAAGTGATCGACACCTGCCGCAAGGCCGACATCTGGAACTTTTCAATGGCGACGACCGAGGAGAAGAGCGACGCGACGGAGAAACAATGATGAGGAGTGTCATATACTTATGCGCGGGAATATTGTTGGCCGGTCTGAATGCTGTGGCGGCCTCCGATTCCGTGGACGTGACCGACCGCATGCAGTTGGCGGACGGGCTCTTCCGTCGCAGCCTCTTTGATCTGGCGGCGCGCGAGTATGCAACACTGGCCGAGACGCCGGACGTGCCGGCGCTTGATGATGTGCTCTTCCGCTTGGGTGAGTGTTGCCGCCGCCTGAAGAAACTCCCCGAAGCCGAGGCCGCTTACAAACGCCTGATCGAGTCCTTCCCGGAAAGCCGCAACACGTTGCGCGCCCGGTTGCAACGCGCTTTGATCCTGATGGAGTCCGGCGGCGCTTCGCTTGATGAGGCCGTTGCCGAGTTCACCAAGCTGTCGGAAGCCTCCATGCCTGCCGAGGTGCGCGCGGCCGCGCTCTACCATGGTGGCGAGACGCTTGAGAAACTGAAGCGCCCGGATGAGGCGCTGGCGCGTTATGAGGTGTTGGTCAAAGAGTATGTGGATACCGATTACGGGATGTATGCTGGACTGCGCAAGGCTTGGTTGCTGACGCGGCGCAACACGGCGGAGGATCGCCGCCGTGCTTTGGGTATCTATTTGGATCTGGCACACAAGGCCAAGGATGTCAAGGTGGTCGAGGAGGCTTCGTATTTCGCGGCGCAGGTCTCGCTGCTGGACGGCCGTCACGAGGAGAGTGCCAACCTCTTCTTGGCACTGCGCACCAAGTTCCCGAATTCGCCGCGCGTGACTGAGAGCGCCCTGCCCGCCGCATGGGCCAACTACCATGCGGGCCGCTACAAAGAGGGCTCCGAGTTGCTGGACCGCTTGATCGGTCATGCGCAGCACCCGGACCGCGAAGAGATTCTCTATGTCAAGGCGAACTGTCTGCGCCAGCTTGAACAACGCGCTGATGCGGTGGCGATGTATACCCGGCAGTTGACCGAATTCCCGAAAGGCAAGCTGGCACCGCCGGCCCAGTATGAACGGCTCTCAACGCTTTACAGCGACGGCAAATACCAAGAGGTTTTGGACGCTGCTGCGCAGATTGTCTCGCCGCTTCCGGAGTATGCCGACAATATCTACTGGATGAGCGCGGAGTCAGCGGTTGCCGTGCAGAAGGTCGAAGCTGCCGTGCAGAACTATCGCATGTTGGTGGATAAGTGCCCTGAGAGCCCGTTCGTCAAGGATGCGCTCTACCGTCTGGGCTGGCTGTTGCAGAAACAGGAGACGTGGGAGTCGGCGGCTGCTTGGTTCCAGCAGGTGGCCGAGCGTTTTCCCAAAGACCCGCTGGCATCGAAGGCGCTCTACGCCGCCGGGTTTTGCCGTTCGCGTCTTGGCCAGAGCGATGCCGCTTTGCGCGATTGGACTGCGCTGCTGACGCAGTATCCGGAGAGCGAAGAGGTGGCTGAGACGCTTTACCAGAAGGCGATGGAAGAGTTGCGCGCCAAGAATCCGCGCGCGGCCGGTGCGACGCTGGATGAGCGCACGCGCCGTTTCCCGAATGATGCGCGCAAGGCTGAGGTGCTCTATTGGCGCGCTGCGGTGGCCCGTCAGACCGGTGAGCGGGCGGAGGCGGAAAAGTTGTTCCGCGCCTGTCTGGCCGCTTCGCCGCCGAAGGAGTTCGAACGCGAGGCGATGCTGGATTTGGGTCTCTTGCTACAGGAAGACGGACGTAACGAAGAGGCCGCTGAGATCTTCCAGACGTTACTGGATGCGCCGATTACCGAAAGGCTCGGTCCTGACCGTCTGGCATGGCTCGCTGAATTTCAGTTGGGGCAAAAACGGTTGGATGCTGCAGCTAAGGCGGCGAACACCCTGCTGTCGCTCAAGCCTGATAAGGGATGGGTGCAGACTGCTTGGACCCTGCTCGGTAGGATTCATCGGGCCAAGGAAGAACGCGATCCCGCGATCCACGCGTTCAAGGAGGCGCTGGCCTCTGGTGCATCAACCGCTTACGGTGCCGAGGCGGCACTGCGGCTGGGCGAAATGCTGATGCAGGGCGGCCATTTTGATGAGGCCGCGAATTATTTCAATGACGCTGCCGCGCGTGCGTCCACACCGGAGTTGCTGGGGTTGCGGGTGCATGCCTACATGGGGCTTGCGCGCAACGCTGAAGCGAAGGGCGATGAAGATGCCGCGCTACGCTACTACATGAGCGTCGGCATCCTGTTCAACGATGCCACGCTTGTGCCGGAGGCGCTGCACAAGGCTGCGACCCTGCTCGATAAGCTGGGTCGCGGGCAAGAGGCGCAGGCGATGCGTGAAGAATTGAAGGCGCGTTATCCGGATTCGCCGCTGTCGCGCCAGGGATCGACGCAGACGGAGACGCAGTCTCGTGAGGGGAAGGGTGGAGCATGATACCGCACGGCTTTGGACAGCAACAGAGACAGAGCGAGCATCGCGTGATGTTGGCCTGCGTGGCCGTTTTGTTGTCCGCGGTCATCCATGTGGTCTGCATGTATCTGTTCGCGGACTGGGCGTTGGGCAGCGTTGCGAGCGGTCTGCGCCAGAAATCACGTGAATGGTTCGATGGCGACCGCGTGCCGCCGATGCGCGTGGAGATGATGCATGCCGATCCAATGCGTATCGCTGAGAGAATAATGGGTGAGCGCGAAGCGCCGAGCCGCGGGCCGATTGAAGCCGGCGAGCGGGTGGACGAACTCAGCCAGAGCGCGACTCCCGTGCTCACTGTGCCGCCACCGATTCCGCGTGAAGCGTTGATGCCGGGCGTGCCCGTGTTGAAACAGGTGGTCCCCGAGCAGATCGACACCACACCGTGGATGCCGCGCCAAGAGATCGCGCAGATTTTCGACCGCACCGTACAGGATGATGTGGCTGCTTTGCCACGACGCGAAATTCCGATGATCGAGCGGGTGCCCAAAGCACCGGACATCGTACCGTCAATCGATCTGGCCGGTCGCCGTTTCGGCAGAGACCCCGAACCGCCTAAACTTGCAGAGGCGGCTGAAATATTCGATACGGATATCACTAAGGGAACCTTCAAACCACCGATTGCGGAAGTGCCCGAGACCGCGCCTAAAGTCAGCACTGACACAACCGAGGCACGTTTCGGAGTGCGGCCCGGTGAGAAGACGGGCGTGACCGCCGACGGCACCGTAGTCAAGGGCACAACCGCTGGAAAGAAGGGCACCGACAGTGCGATCGCCGATGGAACGACAGATGCTGGGGCGGCGGCGGCCGATGGTGCGGCCACTGGCAAGAGAGCTACCGACGGCACGACTACTGACGGTGCGACCGCTGGCAAGAAGGCTGGCGATGATACGACCACTGGAAGTGCTACCGGCGAACAACTTACGCAGGCGCAGCAAGAGCGCGTCAGACAGCAGCTTGAAGAGGCGGCCCGGCAGACACCGGCCGGGCAAGAGGTCAGTGCGGAAGAGCTGAGAGCGCGCGAGGCCCAAGCGCAGATCGCGGCGTTGCGGGAGACGATCGACTACGTGCCGATAGATGACCTGCTGGCTGTCGGTCTGGAGACCTTCCGCGATCCTGCCGAGCCGGGTCAGGTTTATTTCCGCATCGGAATTCAACCGCGTACCGATAAACAGGTGCCGGTCATTGCCAAAGACATTGTCTTTGTGCAGGATGTTTCGGCCTCAATGACCGAGGAGCGCATGGTCTTCTGTCGGCGCGGTATGGCGGCGGCGCTCCGGACCCTCAATCCAGGTGATCGCTTCAATGTGGTCGCATTCCGCGACACATTCGATGCCTGCTTTAAAGAGTGGGCTGTCGCTTCGACCGAAAACCTTGTTAAGGCGTCGGCGTTTGTGGATGGTATGCGCGCTTTCGGTCAGACAGACCTCTTCGGTTCGCTACGCTCGCTGATACGGCTACCGCGCGATCCTCGGCGTCCGATGATCGCGGTGGTTGTCACGGATGGCAGGCCGACCGCTGGTCTCACGGAGAGCGCTAAAATCATCGGTGAATTTTCCAAAATCAACAGCGGTATGATCTCGGTCTATATGTTCGGTGTCCAGAGCAAGGCCAACGTCTATTTGCTTGATATGCTCACTTATTGCAATCGCGGTACGTCAACCATCATGTACCAAGGTAACCGCTGGGATCTGCCGGCAGCGTTCCAGCCGGTCTATGATGGGCTGCGCTATCCCGTCATGGGGGATATCACGGTGGTTTTTGACTCAGCGTCGAAATGCGAGGTGTACCCCAAAAACACGCCCAACCTCTACAAGGGCCGCCAATTGGAACTGTGCGGCGTCTGTCCGGACACTACGGAGGAATTAATCTTTCAGGTGCGCGGTCTGGCATCGGACAAAGGTTATGATTCGATCTTCCGGCTTAGCATGTCGCGTCATGCTAAACTCGGATCAGCCGCCTTGAAGCAGCGCTGGGCGAACCAGAAGATGTATCACCTCGTGGCGGAATATTCGCGTGAGGCGCGCCAGCAAGTGATGGCCGAAATGTTGAAAGTCCACACGCGTTACGGCGTGCCGATCCCCTATGAATCTGAATTGAAGTGACCGCCATGATCTCTTACAAGCTCGTGATGCCTGAACACATGAACCAATACGGTGCGTTGTTCGGCGGCAATCTGCTGAAGTGGGTGGACGAGATAGCGTGGATGGCGGTCAGCCTTGATTACCCTGGGGCGCGTTTTGTCACGATCGGCATGGACCGTGTCGAGTTCAAGAAAAGTGTCTCCGGCGGGTCGATCCTGCGCTTTGAGATCGTTCGCCAGCGGGTTGGCCGTACTTCGGTCACATACGAAGTCCATGTTTCGCGACGCGAATTGCATCAGAGCGTGGAGGACGTGATCTTCAGTACCGACATCACGTTCGTGCGGGTCGACGAAAACGGCGAGAAGATACCGGTTTTTGCTGCGTGTGATGCGCACTGTCAGACCGAGGCAGCTCCTCCCAGCAGAGGTACAGGATGTCAGACCGAAACAGAGAGGTGATCCGTTGCGGCATCTGCCCGAAGGCATGCCGTATCCCGCCGGGATTCAGTGGTGAATGCCGGGTTCGGATGAATTTGGATGGGCGGCTGGTGGCGGTGACGTACGCGCGTCCATGCGCGGTGCATGTGGATCCAATGGAGAAAAAGCCGCTGTTTCATTTTTTTCCGGGTGAGATGATTTTGTCGCTCGGTTCGGCTGGGTGTAACCTGCACTGTAAGCACTGCCAGAACGCGGATCTTTCGCAAGGCAATCCGGAGGATATCACGGCCTTTGATCTGCCGCCGGCGGCACTCCCCACGCTGGCGAAAAAACATGGCTGCGCCCATGTGGCATATACCTACAATGAACCGCTGATCAATTATGAGTATGTGCGCGACTGCTGCATCGCCGCGCGCGAGGCCGGGCTGCGCAATGTGCTGGTGACAGCCGGATACATCAATGCGAAACCGCTGGCCGCGTTGCTGCCTTATGTGGATGCGGCGAATGTCGATATCAAGGGGTTCAGCGAGGACTTTTACCGAGAGGTGTGCGGGGCCAGTTTGGCGCCGGTGCTGGCAACCGTCCAGCGGATGCTTGAGGCGCGTGTGCATGTGGAGATCACGAGTCTGGTGATCCCGACGCTTAACGATTCGGATGAGATGCTGGACCAGCTTTTTGGATGGGTGGCCGAGTACGCCGGCGCGGAGATCCCATTGCATCTCTCGCGATTTTTTCCGGCGTTCCGCATGACGCATCTGCCGCCCACGCCGCTGGCGACGCTACTGCGGGCGCGGGAGCGCGCCAAAGCTGCGGGCCTCAAGCATGTGTATGTGGGCAATGCCGAGGTGCCGGACGGCGACGACACCTTCTGCGCGGGCTGTGGCGCACGCGTGGTGACGCGCCAGCGGTATGTAGTGACCGCCAACCGCATCAAGCCGGACGGCGGCTGTATGGCGTGCGGTAGGCCGGTCTATGGAGTCTGGTCGTGACGCGCACGGCGCGTAATCGGTTAATGACAGGGATGTGCGAAGATCATGCGTTTCTGGTGAAAAGGAGAACAGAGAGTCGGGAGCAACGTGTCTTGCAAAAGGCTGTGGCACGGGCATCTTGCCCGTGTTCCATGATTTTATTTTTGACATGATTGACACGATTGACATGCTTTGGAGGGCGAGTGTCCCCACGAGCCGCCGGAGCGCGGCAATGGAGGGCGAGTGTCCCCACGAGCCGCCGAGGCGCGGCAATGGAGGGCGAGTGTCCCCACGAGCCGCCGGGACGGGCAATGGAGGGCGAGTGTCCCCACGAGCCGCCGGGACGGGCAATGGAGGGCGAGTGTCCCCACGAGCCGCCTTCCGCTGTGCGGAAGGATGGTTTCATAGGCGATTGCGGAGCGCCGGGAGGGGCAAGCGTCTGCTTGCCCGCGGACGAGCAGACGCTCGTCCCTCCCGCCCAGCGGCGGTAACGCCGCTGAACCGTGGAAAATCTCTGCGTCTTCGAGTCTCTGCGTTAAAAAAACGCTCAACTCTCAACGTTCAACTCTCAACTCTCAACGTTCTGCGGGCGTGGACGCCCGCGCTCCCGACTGCGCACGCACGGAACACGCACTCGACTCGCATGGCTCCTGTCGCCAACCGATTACGCACGGCGCGTTTTACGCGCCGCGGCTTCTTGCTGTCGCTGGCGGCGGCGATGCTGTGCCGCCAGCGGCGGATGCGCGTGTGCCGTCTGGATGACGCGCGTGTGCGGCAAATGGCCAAGTGGGCGGGTTGAGCGCGGGAGGGAATGATATGCGCAGGATACTGCCGGGAGTGGTGTCGATTGTATGTGCGGTCGCGATGGTGGGCTGTTCGGGCGAGCGGCCACGGTCGCCAAATCAGGAGGATGTGCCAATGAAAAAAGTAATGGTGTCGCCGTTGGCGGGCCGCTGGTTTCAGGATAGCGAACGCGCATTGCGTGATGAGATCGCGGAGTTGTGCAAAGGCATCACAGTCGTGCGCAAAAAAAATGTGTGCGCGGCGGTGGTGCCGCATGCGGGTTACCGCTTTTCAGGACGTGTGGCGGCAGGAGTTTTTCTGCGCATTGACCCCAAACCGATCGACCGTATTGTGGTGATGGGGCCCAGCCACTACGTGGGGATGCACAACCGGGTCAGTATTCCGGATGCGACGCATTTCCGCACACCGCTCGGTGAGTTGCCGGTAGACACGGCGTTCGTGAAGCGCGCGCGGGCATTGCCCTTCGTCACACAGGAGCCGCAGGCACATACACAAGAGCACAGCGATCAGATCCAGTTGCCGCTTATTCAGGCGTGCTTGGCCACCAACATCCCGGTCGTGTGCGTGGTGTGCGGGAGGTTCAATCCAGAGAATCTCCTGAAGGCGGCCGCCGCGTTCAGAGAATTACTGGATGACCGTACGCTTGTGGTCGCGAGTTCGGATTTCACGCATTACGGCGCGAACTACAGGTATGTGCCGTTCACCAACGATGTGCAG
>Ga0116183_1005472_pt1 | contig 12062 bp, 11 predicted proteins | sample AD_UKC078_MetaG_FD_89753 | JGI IMG/M metagenome (GOLD analysis project Ga0116183, IMG submission 89753) | Active sludge microbial communities of municipal wastewater-treating anaerobic digesters from USA - AD_UKC078_MetaG | ecosystem: Engineered > Bioreactor > Anaerobic > Digestate | place: USA...
CAGAAAAAAATCTTTCCCACTTGAAAAATCGCCACTTTTTTAACAGTCCAGAACAAAAATCTGTCAGTAAAACACGAAACTCAGACTGGATTCAGAAAAAACTCAGAATCGAACGATTTAGGTGGAATTAAATACTCTTCTTTTTCATTAAATACTCCATAAGAACCATTCACTTTTACCAAATACTTCCCGTTTTCAATAGGTTCTATTTCTTCATATTTCGGCTCAAAAATGATTTCACCATTATAATCAATAAGCCCGAATTTATCATCTTTGTAAACTACAACATTTTTATTTCCCCAATAATAAAACTCTAAACCATGTTTCAGCGTTTTTATAATTTTGTGATTTTCATCCAAAAGATAGATATCCTCTCCTTTTCTAGCGAATGCTCTTCCATTTGAAAATGAAGATATAAAATCATATAATCCAGCTGGCAAAACTTCCTCTCCTTTTTTATTAAGCACACCAGTTTTAAAATCTTTCTTGAAAACCACAAAATTGCTTTCAGATTTTGAAGGGATAGTCAACGAATTATATTTGAAATCTATAATTGTGTTGCCTTCTAAATCAATCACTCCAAGTTTACCTTCTTTTTTTGCAACTATGTATCTTGACTCATCGAAATTTCCATGTCCTTCATCAAAAACATAATCTGTAATCCTGACATTTTTCCTAAATAATGCATATTTACCGTTTTTCATAAACATAAAATATTCATTAGATTTGGGTATCGTTTTTGCTAGTTCATGTAAAGGTTGTACAATAAAATCACCTTTTCGATCAATTGCTCCCCACAAACCATTAATCATCACAACCGCAGCGTTCGCAGAACTGTAAAACGAACTTGCAAAATCAAAAATCGGCTTGATTATAAAATCACCTCTTTTGTTAATAAAACCTACCTTTCCGTCTTCGTTTGAAGCAGGAGCCAAACCATCAAAAAAGGTGCCAAGATATTCCATTTTAGGATCAATTAAAATGTTTCCATTTAAATCTATTAAACCGTATTTGTTGTTTACTTTGAAAGACATCGCTATTTCATCATCATCGGATATTAATAATATCGTTGCAACACTTATCGTAAAAAGAATAGCGACCATGAGAAAAACAACTTTATTGATGATGAATTTTCTTGTTTTTGTAACTTTTGTTGTTTCCTCTTTTTCTTGAACGCCAATCTGTTTATCTTTTATAAACTTATCTTGTGGTAGTCCGCAAGATGGACATCTTTCCGCATACTCACTTATTTTTTTTCCACACTCTGGACAATTAATAATAGCCATTTCCACAACTCCTTTTTATTGGATTATTCTCCTTTTTCTGTTTTATGCGAGCAATAATTGCACATTCCATGATCAGAAATAGCATCATATTTTTCTGACCATGATATATCATCACCACATCTTTTGCATTTAATTCTTTTATAAAAATCAACAACTTTTCTTCTAAAAACAGCTTTTTGTTTTTCTGACAAAGACTCTTCACCTTTAGAAAGAACCTGTTTTGTTATTCCAAGAACAGGTTGTTCAATAAAACCACCATCAACAATTTGCTGGAGAAAATCCTTAAATCCTCCGTCTTCGTGATCATTGTGCCCCATTGTACTGTCTCTCATTTAAAATTATTTAAACTCTCTTTCCTATCTCTCCAGAATAATAGATTCAGCCCCTCTTTTTGTCAAAATAAAGGGAATATTTATTGTCTCTTTTTTGAATTCATCAAATTATGATATCTTTTGGAGTTATTTAATGAAACCCGTTGTTAGAAAACCCTCTGCTGTTGAAAAAATCAACCCTCAATTTCATCAGGAAATTCAGTAATTCTAATTTTATTTACTGTTTCCTGAAGTTGAGGAATGTCGGTATGAAGAGTTTTCCAGAGCACATGGATGTCAACTCCGAAATATGCATGAATTAAAACATTTCTCATTCCATAGATGTCTTTCCATGGTATTTCAGGATATTTTTCTTTTAACTCTTCAGGAATTTTGTTGACTGCTTCACCGATGATCTCAAGAGCTCTTGTTACTGCGAAAATCGTTTTATCATCTTTGAAAAACTGCTCTTCTGTTATTTCGGATATAAATGACTCAATCTTTTTTATGGCATCTGAAATATCGTCCAGATATAACAAAGTATCTCTTATCATATTGCAAGTGCCTCTTTTAACGCTGTTTTGGCAACTCTCGGTTTCAATGAATCTTTAATGACCAGATCAACTTTTATTCCCAAAAGATTGGAAAGCTCTCTTTGAACTCTTATAAATTCAAAAAGTGACGGAACAACATCAAATTCAACAATTAAATCAACATCGCTTTTGTCAGTCTGCTCGTTTCTGGCATAAGAACCGAAAAGATAGATTGATTTAATTTTAAGAGATCTCAGGAAATCTTTATTAACCCTGAGCAACGCTATCACTTCAGATGTGTTGATCTTTTTCGCAACCATTTCCATAACTCCCGAAACATTCGAATCCCATTTTACACAACTTATTCTAAAAATAAAGAACTGTCTGAAATTATATACAAAACGGTTTTGTGAACCAGTTTCATCAATATTTAAGCTTTCTCAGGAAAAACTGGATAAGTTCTTCATTTGATTCATCAATTATGTTCATTGCGGGGATGTAGAAAATCCCTTGAAGTCCTTTCTTTTCTGCTTCTTCCATGAGGGCTGATGCGTGATACGGATGGTGATAAAGAGCATAGATATTTGTAGGTTTTCCTGCATCGTTATAGCCGTTATTAACAAATATTTCGGGGTCATCGGCACTCATCAGGTCAAGCATATCAACCTTTTTACGATATTCAGTAATGGCTGGAGTGTATATTTCATCAAGTGAAGATACTCCGTAAAAAGAGTAAAGTGTCGACCCGAACCCAAGATTTACAAATGATTTCAAGGTGATGTCATACGGTTTGAAAATTTCTGTCTCCCACCTGACAATGTCATAGGTCGCCTGAGTTTCAAGTGCGGCAACGCCCTTCAACCGCGTTGATTCACGAAGAACCGGATCCTCGCTTTCAGGATCAGCCATATCATCATTAAAACCGATCCACAGACTTGCTCCGGCACCTGCTGAAAAGCCGTATGAAACAATTTTTTCCTTATCAATGTTGAATACTTCTGATTCACTCCTTATAAACTGCAACGCCCTTTTACAGTCATTGAGCGGCTTTATCACCCCGTCTTTATCATTCTGTTCAAGGAGCTGATAATTCACACTTGCGAATGAAATTCCGTTTTCAAGCAGCGACCTTATCACAAACGGTCCACCCGCTTCATAGGCATCGCTTTTATCTTCCATTGTGAAACCACCTCCGTGAATATAAATTACAAGCGGAGCCGGTTCTTTTGTTCTTGCAATAAAAATATCAAATGTATTCAACTGCTTATCGCCATAGGCGATGTCAGCATGGAATCTTGCTTCCACGCCGTTAAGATCTATCGGTGAAGGATCAGAAGGAACATCATAAAACCCGTCGTAGTCATCTTCATCCGGCTCTTCCGACTCCGCCAAGGCTTCGTCGGACAAGTCGTCGGATAAATCGTCGGACAAATCGTCGGGTAAGTCGTCGGATAAGTCGTCTTGATCAACGAGATCGTCATCGCTCTCATCATTGTCGGGGATCATAATGTCAGAATTATCTGAATCGTTTTTAACTTCAGCTTCAGGAACGACTATCTTCCTGAAATTGTTATCACACCCTGTCAGAACAATAAAAACAAACAGTTGAACTAAAATCAGCTTTTTCATCAAACAATCTCTCAAACAGTTGTCAACACAATATATAACGGAAAATTGAGTAAAAAAGTTTTTATATTACTGACTGTTCTTGATAAATCCTGTTTTGCCGATATTATGAATCAGTTTTGTTGAAAATTAGAACTCTTGGAGATTTTATGAACAAAGCTCTGCTTATCGTGATCCTGTTATTCTGTCTGTTTAATATCTCTGCATCTGAGCAGAGCGGGAAAGATGGGTGGACTTTAAAGAAAAAAGAGGACCGTTATCAGATATATCAGAAAAAAACACCGGGATCTGACTTTAAAGATGCAAAGACCATCGCCCTCATAACCGGATCGATAGATGAATCCTTTAAAGTTGTTACAGACCCTGCAAATTTCACAGCACTGTTCAATCCCCATGTCGAAAGATCGGCTGTTTTGAAAAAAAAGGAAAAATGCAATGAGATTTACATTCTGATAAATCCGCCTCTTTTTTCAAGGAGAGAAACTACTGTTGAAGTCTGCTATTCAGATCTTACAGACACATCTTTCAAGCTCAACTGGAAAAACAGTGACACAAATAACAGCGCCAAGAGTGAATATGTCAGAATGAACACTTTTTCAGGAACATGCAGTTTCTCAAGAACTGAGGCGAACGATGAGCTCAAAGTTGAGTGCATCACCTCTTTAGACCTTGGCGGCTCAATCCCGATCTTTACAATAAACGACATAAATTCAAGAGCTGTCGTTCAATTCATCTGGAAAATATACCACGAAATACTTAATCAAAGGAAAAATAAAGGGGGTCAGAAGTGAAAAAGTTTATCGTTTCAGCATCAATTTTTCTTTTTGCCGGCTTTTTTCTTTTTGCGGCTGATGCTCCGGCACAGAAAGAAGAAGAAAAAAAGGATGAAAAATCTTCTTCCGGCTGGTTTGGTGAGCCGGAGCCGGCAATGCTTGAGCTTGGACTCGGTTTTTTCTACCACACATACCATTTTGAAACTCAGGATGACGATGCAGGAAATGCGGCACACATTAATTACCGCAAAGACCTCGGATATGACAAAGCATACCTCCATTTTGATGCAGATTTTGCTTTCAGATTCAAAAAATTCAAGCTTTCAGCCGGATACACGATGCTCAATGCAGTTTCCAAAAAAGCAGCAGGAAGAGAACTGACTTTTTATGATGCAATCTTCAACATGGGTGAAGATATGAAAAGCACTTTCAATGTCCACCTGATAAAACTTGATTTCACCTGGTATATTCTTGATCTAAATGCAGGAAAAAACCTTAATTTCAAGCTCGGTCCTTCAATCAGGATCGATATGTTTGTGACAGATATCCGTCTTGAAAGCACTGATGATAAAAACAAAAAAGACAAGTTTTCCGCACCCCTCGTCCCCTTCCCTTCTCTCGGTATTTCATTTGAAACAACAATATTTAAATATTCAGGGATTTTCTTTGATATCAACGGAATGTACGCAGGAAAATATCTCGGTTTCATGGATCTGAAATCAGGGATCAGAGTTTATCCGTGGCACTGGACAGGGATCGAATTTGCATACAGACACCTTCTTGCGAAGGCACTCTGGCAAGGTGACGGAGTTGAAACCGAGTTTAAGGGTTTCAACATGAGCTTTATTTAAGATTCTGAAATCATTAATGAGTTGTCCGCTTATCTCAGCAATAATCCCGGTTTTTAACAGACCTGAACTGGTAAAAAGAGCAATCAACTCCATCTTGAGCCAGACTTATAAAAACTTTGAGATAATTGTCGTCGATGACGGTTCAACCGATGAAACTCCCGTTGTTCTCAAAGGTTATGACGGAAGGATAAACGCAATCAGAACTGAAAATAAAGGTGTAAGTGCAGCAAGGAACACTGCCGTTAAGAGTGCGTTTGGAAAATACATTGCATTTTTAGATAGCGACGACGAATGGAAAAAAGACAAACTTCAAAAACAGCTAAGCCATTTGATCAAATATAATTACAGAGTTACGCAGACTGAAGAGATCTGGATAAAAGATGGAAAATTCAAGAATAAAACTAAAAAGCATATTAAGCCGGTTGATGATATTTTCATTCCTTCTCTTGACATCTGCATGGTCTCCCCATCGGCAGTCATGATGGAAAAAACACTTTATGAAGAATATGGCGGATTTGATGAAACCCTTGCAGTATGTGAAGATTATGACCTCTGGCTCAGAATGTCGTTAAACGAAAAATTCGGACTCCTTGAAGAACCGCTCACAATAAAATACGGCGGACATTACGACCAGCTTTCTGCCACAACCGCCCTTGACAGATACCGCATCATCTCACTAACAAAAATTCTTTCAACCACTCAGAATTTAAGCGAATTTCACAAAACTGAAATGCTCAGAATGCTTCATCAGAAAGTTAAAATATACGCAAACGGAGCCAGAAAACGGGGAAATCTCGAAAACGCCTTGTGGGCGGAAAGAATATTGGAAACTGTTATTTCAAAAGGTGAACCGCATAAAGCGGAATTGATCTGATCTTTTCATTTAATCCGAAGTTTTTTGTTGAAATTCTTATTGAATACGGCGGGTTATACTTCTCATTAAAAGTTTTAAGACTTTTAGATTTTGTATTTTCGGAAGATTTTACTTCAACAGGAATAATATCTCCTTCAATATTTAATAAGAAATCAATTTCAGCCATTGATTTTGATTCCCAGTAAAAAAGATCGATCCCTTTATTTGCAAAATTCTGGGCAACAAAATTTTCGGTCAGTATCCCTCTGTATATCATTGCTGTTTCAAGAAGTATTTCGCTGAAATTAAGTTTTGAAAGATATGTTAACAGTCCTACATCACTTAGGAAAAGCTTAAAATAATTGGGTTTCTGATAGGCGGTCATTGGAACCTGCGGCAGTTCAATTTTCATAGATTTTAAAAGAAGTCCGCTACTCATAAGCCATTCAATCGCTGTTTCATAGCTTTCTTTTTTTGCCCTTTCGTCAACAAGTTTATATGCAAATTTCTTGTTTTCCTTTGCCAGTTGAGCAGGAATGCTGTTATAGACCTGATTTGTTTTTACAGCCTGAGTTCCGCTTGTGTATTTTGACATGTCTGCAAGATAGGAAAAAATAATGTTTGAGTGAACATTTCTGTCAAACAGCGTCAAGTCCTTCCCTTTTTTAACATATTCCATCACTGCGGCAGGCATTCCCCCCACACAGAGATACTGCCTGTAAAGATCGATCGCTTTTTTGTGAAGCGGCTCGCTCATCCTTTTAAGATGCTGATAAGACCTTGATATTTCTTCAGCAAGCATTTCCTCTCCTGACGCAAGGAGAAATTCCTCAAAATCCATCGGGAACATTTTTTCGACATAAACCTTTCCAACCGGAAATGAACTTCCATGTCTGTTTATAGCAACGCCAAGAAGACTTCCTGCACAAACAACCTTATAATTTTTCTTAGATTCGTTGAAGTATTTCAGAGCAGTGACAGCTTTTTCACATGCTTGTATCTCATCAAAGAAGATCACTGTTTTTTCAATATCAATCTTTTCACTCCGGAAAACTTCAATCTTCCTTATGATCTCTTCAGGATTCAGACTCTCTTCAAAAAACTGAATGTATTCCTTCTGCTCTTCAAAATTAATGTAAATGTTATTTTCAAAAGAATCTTCACAGAATTTTCTTAAAACATAAGTCTTGCCTGTCTGTCTTGCACCGATGACCATCAGGGGCTGGGAAATGTTGTTCTCTTTCCAGTGAATAAGTTTTTCAGTAAATTTCCGTTTCATGGTGATCATATAATTTTCCATTTACGCCCCCTTCTTTTATCTCAAAAATCTTCGAAAAATATACATCAAAAAAAGTTATTCGTCAACAAAATCTCGATTTTTCGATTTTCTTCATACGAATAATCTCGAATTTCCGACTTTTTTCATACGAATAATCTCGATTTTCCGACTTTTTTATTGCCGTCATCATAATTCTTGCTTTTTGTGACTCTCACCGTATTTTTGTTGAAGTATCTGTTTTTTATATTAATTCAAGGAGAAAACCATGTTTCAGATCCCGCGGTTCATTTCTTCAAGGGAAAATCCTGAGGAAGCATCGATAATTGTTGCCGGAATTCCCTATGACTGCACTTCATCTTTCCGTTCTGCAAGCCGTTTCGGCCCGAGAGAATTAAGAAACTATGCATTTGAAGCAATTGAAGAGTTCTCGTTCTATCAGGGAAAAACTCTCGACGATGTGCCGTTTTGCGATGTCGGAGATCTTGAAGTGATGGTGGGAAACCCTGCAAACATGGTAAAAACCGTAATGGAAGAAGTCAAACCTTTTCTCGAAGACGGCAAAAGGGTCATTTCAATAGGCGGAGAACATCTTATAACATATCCTCTTTTTCTTGCACATAAAGAGTTCTATCCTGAATTCACAATGGTCCATTTTGATGCACACGCCGATCTCCGTGAAGGTTATGCAGGAGACGAACTTAGCCACGCATCGGTCATGAAACTCTGCCTTGACAAAGGACTTGAACGGTTGATCCAGATCGGAATAAGAAGCGGAACAAAAGAGGAATATCAGCTCCGCCAGACAGACCACAGAATCATCCCTGCAAACACTGTGACTGAAGCGGCTGATGCTCTTGAAGAAGGGGAAGTGATCTATATTTCAATCGACCTTGACTACTTTGACCCATCATTTGTTCCGGGAACGGGAACACCCGAAGCAGGCGGCGGATCTTTCAACGACTTCATGAAATTCATAAAGATAATCAACGAAAAAAAATGCAGAATAATCGGAGCAGACATTGTTGAACTTGCTCCCGACCTTGACAGCTCAAAGATCTCTATCGCTTTTACAGCCAAGGTTTTAAGAGAGCTCCTTATCAGTTCACACCTTAACTCTTAAAGTTTTTACCGGAGGAAAATATTATGAAAAGAGCTGCTTTGCTATTTTCCCTTATCGCACTCTCTTTTGTTTCGTGTCAGGACCTTGCAGACAAATTCAAGAAGAAAGTTGCAGAAAATGTTCCGGGGATTGAAAAAGATATCGTCAAAATAGAAGAACTGGTTAAGGATATGGCTTCTGACGGCTCAAATACTATAAGCTGGCTGAGATATCCGTCAATATCACCTGACGGCAGCGAAATAGCATTTTCATTCATGGGTGACATTTACATAACCTCTGTAAATGGCGGATATGCAAGATCTCTCACCTCTTCTTCAAGCTTTGAATCATCCCCTGTCTGGTCAAATGACGGAAAAAACATTGCGTTTTTAAGCGACCGCCATGGAAATCACGATGTTTTCATCATCTCTGTTAACGGCGGAGAGGCAAAACGGCTCACTCACCACTCGGCAAACGACATTCCGCTCACCTTTTCACCTGACGATTCAAAGATTTATTTCTCTTCGGCAAGGGCGGGCAGTAAGGAAAGTTCGGCTTTCCCGACAAGAGGGATGCCTCAGCTCTTTTCCGTTTCAGTAAACGGCGGGAACGATTTTCTTGAGATACCTCTTCCGGTTTTCGATCTGCGTATTTCAAAAGACGGAAAAAGATTTGTATATCACGACAAGAAAGGTTATGAGAACGAATGGAGAAAACACCATACATCAAGCGTGACAAGAGATATCTGGGAATATCTGCCTGAAGATGTAAAGTTCAACAAAATCAGTAATTTTTCAGGAGAAGACCGGTCTCCGGCATTTTCTCCCGATGAAACAGCGGTATATTACTTAAGTGAAAAGAGCGGCTCGTTCAATGTCTGGAAAATTGACAGCGGCAAAGTTGAAACCCAGATCACAAAATTTGATACCCACCCTGTAAGATTCCTTTCCGCAAGCCGTGACGGAACACTCTGTTTTTCATACCATGGAGATATTTACACTATGAAAGAGGGTTCAAATCCTCAGAAACTTGAGATCTTTTCTCCAAAAGAGATCAGAAAACAAGATATCAGGCAGATGCTTCAAAGTGTCACCGATATGGCCATCAGCCCTGACGGAACTGAAGCCGCCCTTGTTATGCGGGGTGAAATTTATGTTATCAATCCCGAAACAGGAACAACAAAAAGGATCACTCAAACCCCGAACGAGGAAAGATGGGTAAGCTTCCATCCGGACGGAAGAAAACTTCTTTATTCATCTTTCAGGAACGGTTCATGGAATATATACGAAACAGTGCTTGAAGATGAAAATGAACTCTATTTCTTCGCTTCGACAAAAATGACAGAGAAACCGCTGATCGAGGGCAAATTCAACACCTTTCAGCCCGGCTATTCACCTGATGGGAAGAAAGTGGCATATCTCAGGGAAAGAACCGAACTTGTTGTATATGACACTGAAAAGAATCTTCACACGACCGTTTTAAGTGGTGACAGAAACATAAGTTATGTGGACGGTGATCAGGAATTCACATGGTCTCCGGACAGTTCCCGGCTGGCTGTTGTATTTCTTGACAGAGATCTCTGGAGCGGAGAGATCGGCATAGTCAGCAGTGACGGTAGAGGACCAGTCGTGAACATAACAAACTCCGGCTCAGATGACACAAACCCCAAGTGGAGCAGTAACGGTGAAATGATCTCCTGGTTCAATCATGGTGAGATAACAGCTTTTTTTATGAATAGATCCGGGCGTGACAACTTTTTCATGACAAAAGAGGAGTTCGACATTAAAAAGAAAAGGGATGAAAAGAAAAAGGAAAATGAAATAAAGGAAAAAGCATCTTCCGGTAATTCGAAAGATAAAGACGAAAAGAAACCGGACCCTGTAAACTTCGAAACAGAAAAGATCGAAAAAAGGATCGTTAAGCTCTCCTTAAACCCCGCAAACTATCTTGACCAGACATTTTCAAGCGACAGCGAGACTCTATATTTCATGATAATGGAACCTGCTGAATATAAGATAATCTCACTTTCCATGAGGGAAAAAAAGGACAAGCTGATAGCTTCGATCCCCCGCCCGAGAAACCTTTCATACTGGGAAAAACCTGAATTTTCAATAATTCTGGACAAAACCGGTTCTTCCCTCTTTGCAGTTGCCGACAACAGGACATACAAAATAACTGTGGCCGATGGAAAAATGAAACCCCTTGCACCTGCCGCTGAGCTTTCGGTCAACTTTCAGGATGAGAAATTTTATCTCTTCGAACATGTCTGGAAAACGGTAAACGACAAGTTCTATGTTGCAGAAATGCACAATGTCGACTGGAAGAAATATTTTAATGAATATGTGAAGTTCATCCCTTTCATAAATAACAACTATGATTTCACAGAGCTTCTGTCCGAAATGCTCGGTGAACTGAACGCAAGCCACACAGGAAGCGGATATATTCCTCAAAAACCACTCGGTGATGATACCGGAAGACTGGGCATTTTCTTTTCATACAGCCAAAGAGGACTGATCGTTGACGAGGTCATGACGGGTTCTCCTCTTGACAAGGCGGGAAGCCGCATCAAGACAGGAACTGTGATAGAGCAGATTGACGGAATTTCAACACTTGAAAACAATTTTGATTCTCTGCTGAATAGAAAAGCTGGCAGAAATGTACGGCTGTCGCTTCTTGATCCCGAAACATCGAACAGATGGGAGGAAGTTGTTAAACCAGTGCCGTACAGAGCTGAATTTGATCTTCTTTATACCCGCTGGGTCGAAAAGAACCGTGAAAGAGTCGAAATACTTTCAAAAGGACGGCTCGGCTATGTCCACATCAGAGGAATGAACGGACAGAGTTTTAAAGAGATCTACAACGACATTCTGGGCAGATATAACGACCGCGAAGGAATTGTCGTTGACACCAGATTTAACGGTGGCGGCTGGCTTCATAATGAACTGAGTATCCTTTTCAGCGGAAAGTCATACACCAGATATTCCCACCGCGGAGTTAAAAACTTCGGCGGTGATCCGAACAATCAGTGGACAAAAAAGACCGTTCTTGTTGTCAACGAAGGTAACTACAGCGATGCACACCTTTTTCCATATGCATACAAAACGCTTAAACTCGGCAAGATCGTCGGTATGCCTGTGGCCGGGACATCAACTGCCGTCTGGTGGCCTAGCATGCTTGATCAGACGATGTATTTCGGAATTCCGCAGATAGGGATCAGAGATACAAAAGACAATCATCTTGAGAACAATCAGCTTGAACCTGACTATCTTGTTCCTGTGTCACCTGAACAGTATATCAGAGGTGAAGATCCCCAGATAGAAAAAGCTGTGACGGTACTTCTTGAAAATTAGAATTTAAGCAGTGCAAGACCTACGAAAATAATCGAAGACATCGCTGAAAGCTTGATAAGGATATTAAGTGACGGACCTGTTGTATCTTTGAAAGGATCCCC
>Ga0116183_1005474_pt1 | contig 12050 bp, 10 predicted proteins | sample AD_UKC078_MetaG_FD_89753 | JGI IMG/M metagenome (GOLD analysis project Ga0116183, IMG submission 89753) | Active sludge microbial communities of municipal wastewater-treating anaerobic digesters from USA - AD_UKC078_MetaG | ecosystem: Engineered > Bioreactor > Anaerobic > Digestate | place: USA...
CAAAAACTGCGTATTATCTACATTTAGGCATAATAATGCACCCCAACTTCGATTGTATCAAAATTGGGGTGCTAATATGGTTGCGGCGGCTGGATTTGAACCAACGACCTTCGGGTTATGAGCCCGACGAGCTACCTAGCTGCTCCACACCGCGATATACATTCGTCATATGACTTAATCATTATATCATATAAAGGAGTGTCTGTCAAGAGAAACAAAGTTATTTTTTTGTTTTAACTATATTTCGTAAAAACAGGACATATTTGCTCATTGAATAACGAAATAAATTGTTATCAATCACTCTGATCAGTCGTAACTCATGCAATAAAGTACCGCCATAGTATCTAACGTAAGTTAACTATGGCGGACTTTAGAATAATCTTTATTGAAATGAAAAACTTTTTCTCGTCATATTCCCCAACGAAGTCTTCATCGATTTAAACGGTTTGTTTTTCAGTTTCCATCCATTTATGTTCACATACGATCAGCTTCTTTTACAGATGATCATTTTTCAGTCAAGTCCCTCAACAAGCTCCTTCATATCCTTGCTTATACGTTCATACTCGAAGTCATGAACATAGTGACCGCAGTCGAGCTTTATGAGCTTTCCGTCTGAGGAAGCATCCACCATTGCCTGTGCGCCCTTTTCCCAGCTTTCATCGGCTTGTGTGCTGTCGGGAGAAAGGTACAGTATCATTGGTACAGTCGGCAGCGCAGAACCGTTTATCTCTGCATTTACCGCCCTCTCGATATCCTGTTTGCCTTCGTTCATGATCGTTTCGTTAAGCAGATTGTGACAGGTCATCTCGGTGAATATATTATTTTCTTCCTCTGTCAGCGTCCCGGATTGGTCGAGACTTCCCAAACGTAAAAGTCCCGTTGCTTTTTCAAATTTATTTATCCCGATAGCAAGCTTCATAAGACTCTGCTCTTTTTTGTAAAGCTCCTCGCTTTTGCAGTTCGCTGTACACATATCCAGTCCGAATATAGCCTCTACCTCGTTGGGGTATTTCTGTGCCCAAAGAGTAGCTTCATATCCGGAGAAAGAGTGTGCGCACAGCACGTAAGGACCTTCTATCCCCGCCTTTTGCAGAGCCTCTCTGTCCTGGCGGAGTATGGTATCAAAATCTCGCTCGCCCTCAACGATATCGCTGAATCCATAACCGAATTTCTCCACAACGGCAATTTTATTTTCATCACTCAGCCTGCTGTAAAGAGGTTTGAAGTCAAGTATAGGAGAGGAAGTACCCCAGCCCGACATGAACACGATGGTGTGTTTTCCTTCGCCCTCGGTGTATATGCTCATATTGTGACCGTCCACCTCCACAAGCTGTCCGAGGGGTGTTTCGTAAAGGTCTTTGTTCTTTCTCAGCATTATCTGATTGTAGATCGTCATTATGATAAGTAATATTGATAACAGTATCAGAAGTCCGAGTATTATTTTCCCTGTGAGTTTCAATGCTTTTTTCATGTGTACTCTCCTATCGTATTGTCAGTTTTTCTGCCTTTCTGCGATTTTATGTAATATCTCCGAAAATTCTTCCGAACGGGATTCAAGCAGACCGTGTGTCGCATCTTTCATCACGAACATTTCCTTTTCGGGAGCGTTCACCTGCTCGAAGTATTCACAGGCAAGCCAGTAATTTGTCTGATAATCCATATCTCCGTTTATATTGTAGTAGGGTACTTGATAATCGTATCGACCCGTCAGTGACAGCTTTGCCATATCGCCTGTGAAGAAATCCATATACGGCTTGAATGATACTTCGCTGTTTTTGACATACCCGATAAAATCTTTGATCGTATAGTTCGGGTTGAACAGTATCGTAGTGAATACGCTATAATCTGTGCCATCCTTCATCATGCCGTAGCCGTATCTGTCCATGATCTTGTTTCTTGCCATAAGAGATTCTTCTGTGTCTGCGTTGTCGGGAGACCATTTTGCAAGCAGTGCCTTTCCTTCTTCGTTGCCCTCGCTCCACTTCTGCGCTGCTTCGTAAAGTCTCTTTTCATTCTCCTGCTCATCGACGAACTGTCCCGTGCCGATAAAAGCATCGTAGTATTCGGGATATTCAAGAGCTAAGTTTGCACCGAACAGCGAACCCCACGAATGTCCCAGAAGTGTGATCTTATCCTTGCCCATGTAGTCGAGCAGATACTTGGTCATTTCCTTGCCGTCCTGCATCATGATGTCTGCGGTTATGGTATCTGTCTTTGAGGTGTCGTAGCTTTTTCCGCAGTTTCGCTGATCCCATGTGACTACCGTATAAACATCGCTCCACTTTCTTGTGAACGCATAGTCGTACGGACTTGATGCGGAACCCGGTCCGCCATGAAGATAAAGCAAAACTGGGTTATCCTTGTCCTGACCGTAGATATTGATCCACTGCTTCGTTCCGTTTATATCAACATACATAGATTCGTTGATGCCGCCGTCTGGCGTTCTGCTGTTTACCGCCTTGCCGATAAGCCTTACGACAAGCAGTATGCTTATTGCTGCCGCAAGTGTTATCAGTATTCCGAGTAATATCTTCCCTGTGAGTTTCAATGCTTTTTTCATATCCTGTTCTCCTTACATAACTCTGCACAACAACTGAAAATCGGCTAAAACATGCTGTAGATAGCAGTTCCAGCCGATCTCAAGTCATTAAAGCGCAATAACACGCGATGTTTATCTGCCTTCTGGCTCAAACATCAATTCATGGACATCAGGCTGTTTTATTTATTGAAACATCACCTGAAGCAGTATCTATATTGATCTTATTATTACCTGAGCCGCAGATATACTTATCCCCTTTATGTGTAAGAGGGATATCCGTGTTGAAATCACCTGATGCAGTATTTATATTAGCTGTAAAGTCTGAATTTTCCGGAACATAGATCATAACGTCACCTGAAGCGCTGTCGATCGATACATTTTCAGGCATTTCAGCAGCAGTAAGAGTCACATTTCCGTTTGCAGTACCGGCTTTAACTGTTTTAGCGGAAGATACAGTCATAGTCTGCTTTCCTGATGCAGTATCTGTTGAGATCTCTCCCACCTGATCTGCTGTTATATTTACAGCACCTGACGCTGTATCAACCTTAATGCTTTCGGATTCACTATTCTGAATGATATCGACAATACCGGAAGCTGTATCAACATCGAACTTTTTCGCAGAGCAGTTATTGAGCTTTACCGCACCCGATGCCATATCCGCATTTATAGTATCAGCCGTTATTTCCTCGGCATCAAATCCGCAGGAAGCTCCGTCGATCGTAAGTGAAGAAAGCTGAATGTTCTTTGGTATCTTTATCTCAAGGTGCTTATCAGGCTCGGATCCTTTCCAGTTATATCCCGACTCACAGTACTGAACCCTGAGGGTTCCGTTATCAAGCCATGTGTGGACCTGTTCGGACTCACTGAGTTCACGGGCAGCAGTCTCAACGATGCTGACTGTATTTCCCTCCTGTCTGTAAACGTCGACCTTGCCCGAAGTCCAGTTTATGTCTATACTGTTCACATTCTGACTGATCTCGCAGTCTCCTGCGGTATACTTATCAGGATTGCTGTAAACCCCATTGGTTGAATAACCGATATTCATGCAGCTTACAAGGCTGCCAAGCATAATACAAGAAGCGATTGTCACCGATATTTTTTTAATGATTTTCATTTGTTATTCCTCCCAGAATTGTTTTTTATTGCACCTATAACAGCCATTACTGCTGCTATAACTGCTCCCGATATCAATATTATCCAGCTTATGCTGTCGTTAATGCCGCTTGCCGAAGTAAATCCTGCTCCGAACTGCGGCAGTCTTGGTTCCTGTCCGAGCATCATCAGCACAGGTGCATCCGAAAAGAAATACATCAGAGCCGAGAATGCTATGCAGCAGGCTGCTTTAAGATAACCGTTCCACTTTGGCAGACGTATCAGCAGGAACAATCCCCAGACGTATACCAGTGCAGGCAGCGAGCAAGCTGCAGCTGTACGGAAGAATCCCGGTTTACCGTAGCTAAGTCCGATACTTAACATCATCAATACAAAAGTTAGAGTATAGACCGCAGCAACAGTGAAAAGCTTATTATTACCGAGTCGTTTCGCTACAGGCTCCGCTCTTACGATAAACGGAGTAAATATCAGCGCTAATCCGAAAATTACCGAGAATGCTGCGGTAAAGAACCAGCTTCCGCCAGAATAAATACAGCACACTGCAAGCAGAACGGTCAGGCTTGCGGCAAAACTGCCGATAGTCCAGAGTCCCTTATTCTTTTCAGCCATAAGCGGCACTACTATCAACGAAGCAGGTATCAGCATTGCCGCAAGCACGATAAAGAACCAGCTGAGTCCCGAACCCGATACAAGGTCCACTATCAGGCAGATAAGTATAGGCAGCGAGAATACCGCACCTATTACTGTTCCAACGATCGCACTCTTGCGCTTGAAGTATTTCGCCTGAGTTTTGATAACGTCGTTTCGTTCCTGTTTTATGGTTTCCTCGATGTTGAAGCTGTTCATTTCCTCCAGCAGTCCCGTACAATCGGGACACTCTGCAAGATGCTCTTCAACCGCTTCTGCACTGGCTTTACTGCAAGCCTGATCCTTGTAAAGCGGAAGCAGATCACGTATCATTTCACAATTATATTTCATTTTTATCCATCCTTTCCTTAAGCTTTAATCTGGCACGATGATAGGTGACTCGCGCCCAGGTCTCTGTCTTTCCGAAAATAGCACCTATCTGTGTAAAGGACAGTTCCCCGAACACTCTTAGTTCAAAGACTTCCCTGTATGGTTCCTCCATTGAATGAAGCAGAAGATGTATACGGAATGATGTATCCTGATCTGTTATGCTCTGCTCGATATCGGTACCTATATCAGCCTGAGGTTCATCAGGTTCTTCCTGTAAACGGGACTGCTTTCTTGTTGAATCTATAAATGCGTTCTTGGCGATAGCACAAAGCCATGAATACGATTCCGATTCACCGCGGAAAGTATGCTGAGTAGTCATTGCCTTGAAAAAGGTCTCCTGAGTTATCTCCTCAGCAGCATGTTTGTCCTTTGCAAGAGTCATCACATAAGAGTAGACTTTCATATAGCAGGTCTCATACAGTTGTTCTGCAGTCTTTTTATCCAATCATCACACCTCCTTTCCTGCTTCTGTAGGTTAGACGGACAAAGCAAGGATTCGTTACAAAAAATTTCAAAAAAATTTTTCTCCCGAAAAATCGGCATTTTCGGGACTTTTTTCATTGTGAGCCGAAAAAATTTTTTTCAGTCCGCAAACTGTAATTGAGCCATAGCATGATACAATGCTATGGCTTTGGTTTGTAAAAAAGTATGGTTTCATCGGGGAACGCCCTCTCTTGCGGAGCGCTTCGTATCACAGGGCTCTGCCTTTTGGATCCCCGAATTATTGACTTCAAGCTTTTATGTCAGATCGATATATATTCACTGTCGGTATTGAGCGGAACAATGTGACTGTCCACTGCACTGCGGTCGATATCGTCGCCTATGACTATAAGCACTGCCTGTCCCTCACGCACACGATTGATAACGGTGTTTTCCTTCATGGCATTTATCCTCAGCCACTCACCGTTCTCAGCAGGCAGTGAGCCCTTTATGCGGAATATCTTTCCGCAGCGTTCATCTGCCATTATACCGTTTATCATCTTCTCCGCTTCGCTTTCAGGAACTCTTATATTCATAAAATAGTGTACTTCACTGTGTATGTCCTCGAAGCTGAACTGCTTTACGTATGCCGAATTGCGATAACCCGAATTCATCAGCAGTTCGTAGTCCGCATCCGTCATATTCTCCCAGTCCGCAGAGAATACGTCCTTTGAAGAAAGTCTCCTGTCGCAGCGGATAAATTCAAGGGCACGGTTTATATGGGCAAGAATACGCTCGGAAGCCGCTTCCCTGTCCCCTTCCCTGCACTTGCTGAGAAGAAGTTTTCCACAGCATGCCGCCTCTGAACCAAGAAGATACTCCATCTGATCGGTAAGGATGTCATCGGTCTCAGCATCCGCAACAGTTAGTATGCATCCTACCTCGAACCAGCTGTCTATAGGCGGTTCGTGGAGGGTATCAAAGAATTCGTCCATATCAAAAATGCCCGAAGGTTCGACTATAACACGGTCAAACCCCTGCATACTAAGTGATATGAGCTGAGTTTTGAAACGTCTTCTGTGACAGTCGGGATCACCGCCGCCTGTTATCATTGCAAGCTGACAGTTATCGCATTTCAGATCCTGAAGCATCAGCATATCAGCATTTACCGCTCCGAAATCGTTTTCGAGTATAGCTATCCTCATTCCCTTGTCAATAAGGTGTCTTGCATAGCGGCGTATGAATGTGGTCTTACCCGAACCGAGTATACCCGTAATAAGGTCTATTTTAGTCATTATCTGTCCTTTCTGACACGTTGAACAATTCACGTTTCCATGCCGTATAAAGCGCTGTATCCTCAGCCGAAGGTTCTCTGCCCTCGTTCAGTGCGTTAAATACCCTGATCCCTGCCTCTGCACCGTATTTATCACTATTTTCGTTCACGGCAATACGGCGGTACTTTCCGCACACCGCCATGCACTCAGCAACGGGAGGAACGCCGTTCCTGTCGGTTATGCCCATATTCCCGGGACTTACGGCAGTTTCGGTAATATCAAGCTCCATAAACGGCGGAAGAAGGATCTCCGCCTCGGAGGATTTAACGTATTCGCTCAGTACCTCTCCAATTGGTATACATGGAGTTCCCTGCGGTATGATAAACTTCATAAGTGCGATACCCGTCCTGTCACGGTACTCGCTGAGGAAGCCAGCCTCGGATGTGGATGTAAAGGAAACTGTGCGTCCTTTCTGCTTCATTACCGAATAGTCCGAAAAGCGCTCCACACGGAAAGTATGTCTTTCTGTTTCGGAGCGGTTCTTACCGAATACAGAGAACAGTGCGTTGAAAAAGCCTGCAAGTCGAGGAATATCCGCAATTATGTCGGGATCAAGGTACTTTCCCTCACCTGCCCTTGCTGTTTCTGTTCCGATCCCGTCAAAAAACAGCGAATTCAGCACCACATACGCTTTCGGATCACTCCAGAAAGGTTCACTGCCCTCGACGTCACCTGTGTAAAAGCGGACCGCTCTTATCTCTTCCTTTGTATACATTATTTTTCCTCTGCGATCACGCGTCTGAGGGCAACGATATCGAATGTATTTATCTTTCCGTCGCCGTTGATATCTTCTGCTCTGACCGTAGACTGCGGCTGAGTTATGAACTGCGCAAGAAGTTCAAGGTCCTTTCCGTCCATGACCGTATCGCCGTTGATATCTCCCCTTTTATCTGTTACAGAAACAGTGATATCCGTCTTTGTAAATTCGTCGGTATATGTATCATACTGCCATATCGTATTGTCCTTGCGCATGAAGAATACAGTTTTTCCGTTTTCGTTATTAATGCAGTTGATATAGCGCTCCACGTTGGTTATTGAGTTCTTCTTTTCGCCGTTATTGATATACATTACATCGTCATTTGAAATAATGTAATCATATGTTACTCCGCCCGAACCGCCGGCAGTCTGATAACTAACCGGACCTTTTTGGTAAGGAATAAATAATCCGCAATAACGTACTGTACGGGAAGATGAAGAAATACCGTCAGGTACTGCGACAGTTCCCTTTTCAAGGGTATAGCTGATACCGTCCTTATCGGTATAAAGCGGACCGTAGTACTTGTTGTCATAATGTGTATATGCCACCGATACCACATTTTCAGCTATCTTTTTCACTATAGCGCCCTTAACACCTGGTTCAACATGCCACAGTATGTTTTTATCGTCCACAAAATAATCACTCAAAGCAGATATTGGCGATGTTATGGAAGTCGGCCAGCCTTTTTCTTCCTGTCTGTCAACGTATACTAACTTGCCCGATCTGTCCAGATATCCCTTATCCGTACCCTTTATCGGGCACTCGAAGTTATCCCCGACCTTGAAAGTTCTGAACTCGCCTGATTTGTCCTTTTCGAGAATGTACGCACTTCCCTTGTCGTCCACAAGGAAACTCCTATCAGCATACACTATCTTTCCGATTCCGAGTTCAGCAGGTTTATCCTCTATCAGTACTTTTCCGTCTTTGAAAACAAGCACATCAACATTAGGTGTCGCCAGAGTTTTAAGGTTAAGATATCTCAGATCAGTCCTGCACAGAACGTCATCATATTTTTTCTCCCAGCCGTTCTCAGTGAGGTTGTAAATGCTGTCACCGATCACAATTGAAAGCTCATCATAGACTTTTATGTCCTTAATTTCTTCCAGCGGAGGATCATAAGTATTCTTCGTAGGAGCAACAGTTATTGTTCCCGTATGCACTACCTTGCCGCCGCATTCCACTGTGTACTTCGTAGTACCTGCTTTCTTTCCGAAGATCTGAGCAGATGCGTAACGCCACGGTGATGATGTACCTGAGAGAATATCTGCGATCTCAGTATCCTCTATCTTGAAAACGATATCATTTTTCTCGCCGTATCCGTAATCGATAATTCCTTCGGGAAGTCCTCCCGCAAGTGCAGCATATCCCTCGTCCACCTGACAGTCCTTCCACCTGATAATATCAAACACCTTTTCAGGAGGATAATCATCATCAAGCTGAATGACAAACTCGTCAAGTTCCATGTCCTTTACAAAGCTTATGTCCTCAACAGGTACACGGGATAGTATCAGACTTTTAAGCGAACTCATCTCTGTCAGGAAAGAAAGATCGGTGAAATCTCCGTTTTCGAGGTACAGAGTATTCAGCGAATCCATTCTTTTCAGCCATGATATATCTTTTACTCCCGTAAGATCAAGAAGAAGCTTTGGCATCGCTTTAAGTTCGTTTTCACTGATGATCCCGTCACCGTCTGTATCAGCTTCAAAGTCAAAATTCGGATTCTTCAGCATGTACTCATATGCAGTTTTATCGATATCTGCAGCTTTTACTGTATTGTCTTCAGCATAGGCAGTACCCGAAGAAGCAAGTGCGGTCATACATAATATAAGTGCCAGTGTTCGTTTCATGATTAGTACCTCCCTAAACAGTTTTTACGTCTAACTATACATCTATTATATCACGTCAGACGGACTATTTCAATATTTGTAAGCCATAAGTTACTCTTATAACAGTTGAAGCAAGATAAACAAAAAGCTCCCCGAAGCACTATAAGCGTTTCGGGAAGCTTATTTTCCGGGATAATTACCGCGTTCATCAATTCTTGTGTTCGTTACTTCCCGACCTGCGTCTCCTTCTTCCTGATACCAGCATTATTATGTATAGTATCAACAGAACAGGCACCGCCATTATCGGCGCAACTATCGCAGGTGTTACCCTATAGGCTTCATTAGTGTAATGAACACGTACCTCATCGATCTTTTCCGTGGGAACTCGTACAGCAGTCACGAAAAGTCTCTGGGTGTTTATTCCATACGGCGTACAGGTAAACAGCGTACACAGGTCCTTTTCGGGATCTATCTGAAGATCATCTACCTCATAGGGTTCAACAGTCTTTATCTGCTCAACCTCGTATGTATAGACCTCGGAAAGTACCGTTATTGTAAAGCGGTCACCGATCTCCATTTTGTCAAGGTCCGAGAACAGCTTTGCACTCGGAAGTCCTCTGTGTCCCGAAAGTACGGTATGAGTACCTTTGCCGCCTACGGGAAGACTTGTTCCGGGGAGGTGTCCCACAGCTACCTGGAGCACATCCCTGCCGACCGTATGGTATACGGGAAGTTCAAGGTCTATCTTGTCTATATTAAGATAACCCATTATACCCGTTCCCGTAATATCAAGCGTTTCCATATACCCTTCAACAAGATCAGGATCATAAAATGCTCCTGACGTCTGAGCGAGTCTTTTATTGTATTCCTCAGCCTGTTTTATCATCCGCTCCTTTTCATCGTCGCCTATGTTTTCCACCGCATCCTGATAGCTCTGTATCACCGTGGACTGATGCCTCGAATTGACATAGTCGCTTACAGCAGGATATAACAATAGTGCGATGCCTAAGAAAAATATGAAAATAAGCAGGTATTTCAATATGTTCCGTTTCATTTATGATCCCTTGTTTCGGATATGACTTTGCAGCGGGAGAGTTTCCCCTCCCGCTGCAATTTAGCGTTTATGGTTTGTGGTTATGAATGTTTTTACTTCTCGTATGACATTCTCTTCTTTGTTACCAGAACTACGCCTGAACCAACTGCTAACATTCCACCGAAGAGGTAGAACAGCTTTGTTCCTACGCCACCTGTTGATGGGAGGGTTGAGAACTGTACGTTTACAACATTGAATTCATACATATTATCAGCATTAGCTGTAAGAGGATTTTCAGTATCTCCGTCCTTAACTACTACCCAATTTGCCTTAGTTAAAGTAGGAGCAGATTCGATCTTAATTTTAACATCGGCAGCCTTCTTATAGCCCTCAGGAACTACAATCTCTTCGATTGTGTATTTATCACAATCGCCAAGACCTGTAAATGTAACGATACCGTCAGAATCTACAAATGCCTCTACATTTATACCTGATGTATCCTTCTCGATAGTAGACTGGGTGATCTTCTTATACTTCTTTCCGCCTTCTTCATATTTGTCAGCTGTATCAGCTGTAGAAGCTTTTGTGGTATATGAACCGTCCTTCAGCTTGTAGTATGTGCCTTCAGCATCCTCAACGAAGATCTCACCGGCAACTACAACCTTATTGACGCCTTCACCTGTGATACGGAACATAGCACCTGTGAGCTTTGTTCCGTGATTGTCGACTTTCTTAAGCTTGATAGCTGTAGTATAGGTCTTAACAAAATCATCGGGAGTCTTACCTGTTACATCACCATCATCAGGACCGGGCTCATCAGGCTTGGGAGGATTATCTCCTTCTGCAGGAGTACCTTTAGCATCCTCATTAGGATCATTTGAGTATGTGAGGCTTGCTGTATTGGGATTACCTGCATCGGTAATCACAGCATTCTCATTTAATGTTGCAGTATACTCAAGAACGATATCGTCACCTGCATTATAGCCACTGAACAGTTCAACAGCGTTTTCAAATACTACCTTGATCTCTGTTCCTGTAGTTGCGTTATACTCCGAAGCAGCTACATAGTAGTTTCCACTCTTTGTTGCTACAGGACCATCTTCATCTAATGTCAGATTAGTGCCATTGACTTTTACAGTCAGAGGTCCATTATAAGTAAGTCCCTTTGAAAGTGTATCATTTACTACAAAGAAATACTTATCATAGCCAGTTATATCAGGAACCTTTGTCTTGATCCTGTAGGTAACAACATCTCCGATTGAAGCAGAATTAGCGTCAACTTCATTTGTACCGTTTACTATAACCTTATCAAGAGTAGGCAGAGAATGCTTGGTATCGATCTCTGTGTCTCCTACTATCTGAAGCAGGTTCGCACTTCTCACCTTGACATTTTCGTCATCCTCTGTTCCGAGAGGGTCGCTCTCATCGCAAATAAGATACCAGCCGTCTGCTAATGCTGTATTTGTGTATTTGTTTCCGTCCTTAGTAAGTGCCTTCTTCTTGGCAGCAATAAGAACGTCATCTTCATTGAATACTTTAGCAAGCTTCTGTACCTTTGCAGCATCGGTGATCTTTGCCAGTACAGCAGCAACATCATTAACTGTTGCAGTCGAAGCAATATCAGCTTCAATGCCGAGATCAGCCTTATGAGCATTAAGAGCAGCTATCAGCTTTGCAGAATCAACGCCGTCTCCCCAAACCATACCCGAGAGAGAACCATCAGTTCCAAGTGTACCTGTTATGATCTGATAAGCATTGTATGTATGAGCAATCGTATCTGTATCAACTACAGTAAGTTTGTGATCTGCTGCAAAAACGCTCATTCCAGCAGAAACGCAAGGTGTAAGTGCTAATAAACCGGCTGTTAATAAAGCAGCTATTCTTCTATTTTTTCTCATAAGGGCATCTCTAAAAACCCCTATACAAACGTGCAGGAATATGGTATAATAGAAACATGAAAATAAAACAGAGAAGTTTTTTTGATGAAGAAAGCAGAATGGAAAAGATCAGC
>Ga0116183_1005476_pt1 | contig 12050 bp, 5 predicted proteins | sample AD_UKC078_MetaG_FD_89753 | JGI IMG/M metagenome (GOLD analysis project Ga0116183, IMG submission 89753) | Active sludge microbial communities of municipal wastewater-treating anaerobic digesters from USA - AD_UKC078_MetaG | ecosystem: Engineered > Bioreactor > Anaerobic > Digestate | place: USA...
GAAGCGCATCGGACCAAATGGGTGGCGGTGACGTGGGTGTCGAACGTGCTGGGGGTGGAAAACGACATCCGGGCGGTCTGCGATGCGGCCCATGCGGCCGAGGCGCGGGTGCTGGTGGATGGCGCGCAGGGCGTGGCCCATCTGCCCGTGGATGTGCAGGCCATGGGATGCGATTTTCTGGCGTTTTCGGGGCACAAGATGTACGGGCCGATGGGAATCGGCGCGCTGTGGGGCCGTCGGGAATTGCTGGAGCAGATGGAGCCGATGATCTATGGCGGGGAAATGATTTCCCGGGTGGAGGATGGCGAATCCACGTGGACGGAGGTGCCGTGGCGATTCGAGGGGGGGACGCCGCATGCGGCGGGGGCGGTCGGGTTGGCGGCGGCGGTGGACTGGCTGCGGGAACTGCCGCCGGCCGCGCACGAGCATGAAGCGGCGCTGGCCCGCCGGGCGGCGGAAGAGCTGTCGGCTCTGCCGGGGGTGCGGGTATGGGGGCCGGCGGAAGGGCGGCTCTCGCTGGTGAGCTTCAGCGTGGAAGGTGTGCATCCTCATGATGTGGCCCAGGTGCTGGACAACCGCGGAGTGGAAATACGGGCCGGCCATCTGTGCGCGCAGCCGCTGCTTCGGCGGCTGGGGGTGGAATCGGTGGCGCGGGCGAGTTTCTTTCCGGGCAATACGGCGGACGAAGTCCGGCGGCTGATCGAAGGCGTGCGGGCGGCGCAGGAGCTGTTTACATGAACCAGCTGTATCAGGCGAAGCTGCTGGAGCAGGCCAAACAGCCGCATGGGGCGGGGGCCGTGCCGCGCGGCACCGAAGACGCCGAGGCGATCAATCCCGGCTGCGGGGACGAAATCCGAATCAAGCTGGCGTGGACGCCGGAAGGCACGCTGGAAGGCCTGGTGCATGAACTGCACGGGTGCGCCGTGAGCGCCGCTTCCGCTTCCCTGGCGGCGAAGCGGCTGGAAGGGCGGACCCGGAAGGAGATCGAAGCGATCTCCGCAGCCTTTGCGGCGCGGCTGGGCCGGAGCGGATTCGAGGAGGAATGGGGGGATTTCCAGATCTTCAACGGCATCGAACGGTATCCGGCGCGGATTCATTGCGCGCGACTGGTCTGGCAGGCGCTGGCCCAGGCCCTGGCCCGGGAGAACCAGGCGGGAGAGGTAACGCCATGAAACCCGCCCGCTACTGGACCCCGCTGGAAGGCGGGGCGGTGCAGTGCGAATTGTGTCCCCACCGGTGCCGGATCGCCGAAAGCCACCGGGGGCGCTGCCGGGTCCGGCTGAACCGCGGCGGAACGCTTTTTTCCGAGGCTTGGGGACATCCGGTGGCCTTGCAGGTGGATCCCATCGAGAAGAAGCCGCTGAATCATTTTCTGCCCGGCAGCCGGGTGCTGTCGCTCGGCACCCTGGGCTGCAATCTGTCGTGCCGGTTCTGCCAGAACTGGGAACTGAGCCATCCGGACGGCACGGGAGGGATGCGGGGCGATGAGGTACCGCCCGGGGACGTGGCCCAGTCGGCGGCCGACCGGGGCATTCCGTCGGTGGCGGCGACCTACAACGAGCCGGCGGTCTGGGCGGAATACGCGATGGACATCGCCGATGCCTGCCATGAGCAAGGCGTACGCATGGTGGCGGTGACCTCGGGGTATTTCTCCGCGGCGTCGCGGCTGGATTTCTTCCGCAAAACGGATGCGGCCAACGTGGATTTGAAATCGTTTCGGGATGATTTCTACCGGCGGCTGTGCGGGGCGCGGCTGGGTCCGGCGCTGGAGACGCTGGAGGCGATTCGGAACGAGACCGCCTGCTGGCTGGAAGTGACCACTCTGCTGATTCCGGGGGAAAACGACACGGATGCGGAACTGGATGAGCTGACGGCGTGGGTGGCGGAGCATCTGGGCGTATCCACCCCGCTGCATTTCAGCGCGTTTCATCCCGACGGCGACATGCGGGATGCGGAGCCCACCCCGCCGGAGACGCTCCGCCGGGCCCGGGAGCGGGCGCAGGCCAACGGGCTCCTTCACGTCTATGCCGGCAACGTGCGGGGGCATCCGGAGTGGACGGCCACCTGGTGTCCGGGGTGCGGCGCGCGTCTGGTGGATCGCGAGGGGTTCGGGTCGCAGCGGGTGGGAGTCCGTGCCAACGGCACCTGCGTCCAATGCGGTCGAACGTGCGAAGGGGTCTGGCAGTAGCGGAGCAGGAACGGGATCCCCGGCAGAGAAATGGGCCTTGTTCTACCGGAAGAACAGGTGATGAAGGACCACGACCAGAATGGGGAGGGCGGAGCAGGCGAGGACCCAGGCCAGGGTTTGACGGCCGGAACGCTTCCAGCGCTTTCGCCGCGCATCCAGTTCTTCGCGGAGGAAAGACGCGAGGGGTTGGGGATCGGCGCCGGTTTGTGACGGGGTGGAATGAGCCGGGGAAGGATGGGTGAACAGCCCCTCGCGGCATGGGCGGTGGGCATCATCGATCAAGTGCCCGACCGGACCTCGACTGGAAGCCGGGTTGGTATTCATGACCTGGCCATGCTGGCAAATAGTGCAACATGGTGCAATGCCGAATGCCTGTTTCGACCAGCTGATTCAGGGCTGCGTCAAGAAAGGTGTTTTCAGAACAGTCCGGCTCGGCAGGGATGCCTCGCCCTACCATTTCTTAGAAAGGGCGGGCGGGGTAGGGCGAATCGTCCCCGATGAGCCGCTTTCTTGACGCAGCCCTGCCAGCTGATTCCTGTATTCTGGAATCGCGCAGGACGAGGGCTTCCCGCTTCCAGGCAGGCAAATCGAGCGACTTTCTGGAGCCCCGATGCCCCCGTCAGGGGGGGGACATTACTCCGAAAGAACGCCCTGCGTGGAAACGCAGGGCGTCAGGAATGGATTCGCCCGCGACGCAAGGACGCGGGGATATGAATACGCTAGAAGGAGTAGCTGGCGGTGAGGCCGCCGTAGAAGAGATCCTTTTCCGGGTAATAGCCCTCGGCATCGATGTCGTCGCGGACATCGCTGTCGAGAATGGAGCTGAAGGCGGCCTTGAGGCCGACAGACAGGGTCTCGCTAACGGCGTAGTTCAGGCCGGCGTCGAGCTCGACGTGGCTCCAGGCGGAGCCGGAATCGCCCCCGTAGTTGTCGGCGACATAGTATTCGCCGGCAAAGCCGACGGTGGCGCCGAGGTCCAGCGTCAGCTTGTCCATCAGATCCAGGCTGTGGCCGATGCCCAGCAGGACGATCCAGTCATCGGTGTTGGCCAGGTCGTGGCAGAGGGTCAGGGTGGGGGAGAGCAGGACGTCTTCGGCGGCCAGCTCGACATAGACTTCATAACCGTCGTCGGCGGGGGCGTCGGTGACGAGGGCAACCCCGTCATCGTCGAGGACCATTTCGCCGGTTTCCTCGTCGGTGACGATTTCGCTGGCGTCCTGGGGATAGACGAAATAGGTGCCGCCGACGGTCAGGCTGACGGGGCCTTCCCAGGGGAGGGTCCAGTTGAGACCGAGGTTCAGCTCGCCCCATTTGCCGGCGGTGTCGGGATACCAGGCCGATTCGTTGTCCGTCAGGTTCATGCTGCTCCAGAGGCTGAAGCCGAGGCCGAAGGGGCCGGCGACGTCGAGGCCGGGCTGGAAGACGGCTTCATCGTTGCCGACGGCGCCGCGATAGACGTAGGCGGACAGGACTTCCGCATAGACTTCGGCATCGGCGGCCAGGGCGGCGGCCGGTACGGCCAGCGCCGCGAGAAGGGCCAGAGCAATGAGTTTCTTCATGATGGTTTTTTCCTTTGGTGTTTGGACGGACCTTGCCGGTGCCTGCGGCTGCCGTGCGCGGGTGAATTTCCCGCGTTTGGCTTGGCCTTGTCAATGCGTTTGTGGGGGCGGGCCGGTTTTTCAACGGCTTTCGCTTGCTTGGCCTGTTTGGCCTGTTTCGCCCCGTGGTGCCGTCGTTCGCTTCCTCCCCCGCGGCGGGGAGGGCGGCGTTCGGCCCCGGGCAGGAAGAAATCCACCCGGCGGAGGCGTTCGTCCACGGAGGCCAGGCCGACCTCGACGGGCTGGCCGAGGCGGAAGGGCGAACCCTTGCGCGCGGAGGCGGAGCAGCCGTCTTCCGACACATAGTAGCGTTCGCGTCCCAGGGCGTGGTAGGGCAGCATGCCCTGCTGCAGAGTGTCCTGAAGCTCGACAATCAGGCCTTTGGGATTCAGGGAAACGATGGTGCCGGGGAAGGGGCCGGTTTCGCCCTTGTCCAGCAGGCCGGCATAGTAGCGGATGCGCTTGATCTGGATGGACTGCGACTCCAGTTCGGCGGATTCGCGTTCGGTGGCCGAGCAGTGGATGGCGAGCTTTTCGATGTCGGCCTTGGAATAAGCCGGTGATTTCCGCCCCTCCTCGAGGCCGATCAGGATGCGGTGCAGGACCAGGTCGGGGTAGCGCCGGATGGGGGAAGTGAAGTGGGCGTAGTGTTCGAAGCCCAGGCCGAAATGGGGTCGGGATTCGGTTTCGTACACCGCGCGCTTCATGTTGCGCAGCAGGGTCAGGGTGACGATGTACTGGTCGGGCCGGCCCAGGACCGATTTGGCCACGCGGTTGAGGTCGTGGGCGTTTTCAGGGACGGTGCGGTGGCCCAAGCCTCGGAGTTCGCCGGCCATGCGGGCCCATTGCTCCTCGGAGGGTTCGTCGTGGACGCGGTAGATGCCGGGCACGTTGGCGCGGTAGATCTTTTCAGCCACCACGCGGTTGGCGGCGAGCATGCATTCTTCGATGAGATTGTAGGCTTCGGTGGCGCCGCGCTTGGCGAACCCGACGGGGTTGCCCTGTTCATCCAGGACACATTTAACCTCGGGCAGGGCATAATCGAGCGCGCCGTTCCGGAAGCGCAGGGCACGGATTTTACGGGCCAGCTTGCGCAGGGGGTGCAGGGCCTGGCGGATCGGTTCGGGGCGTCCGTCCAGGCGGCCGTGATCGAACAAGTCCTGCACCTGCTCGTAGGACAGGCAGGCGCGGGACCGGATGATGGATCGGTAGGTGTCGGCGGATTCGACGCCGCCCTGGGCGTCAAAGACGATGTCCACGGTATGGGCCAGGTGGTCTTCGTCGGGCTGCAGGCTGCAGACGCGAACGGTCAGGTCTTCGGGCAGCATGCGGACGACGCGGTCCACCAGGTAGGTGCTGTTGCCCCGGCGAAGGGCTTCGCGGTCAATGTCGGACCCGGGTTCGACGAACGCGGCGACATCGGCGATATGGACGCCCAGCCGGCAGCGACCGTTGGACAGGGGCTCGATGGAGACGGCGTCGTCGTAGTCGTGCGCGGTGGCCGGATCAATGGTCATGATCAGTTTGTCCCGCAGATCCCGGCGGGACCGGTCGTGCAGAACGTTCGGCGCCAGGCGGGGAGAGACGCGCCGGGCCGCTTTCCGCACCGCCCCCGGAAATTCCTCCGACAGCCCGCGATCCAGCAGCAGGGCGGGAATGTCGTTTTCCACCGCGTCGGGGTCGCCGAGATCCTCGGCGAACGCGGCGGTGACGGGCCGTCCTTCCGACGGCTCGTCCTCCGTGATGCGCGCCACGACGAGGTTGCCCAGGTGGGCTTCGAGCTTCTTCAGCGGATCGGTCAGCTTGATGTTGGTTCGCAGCAGGGAGTCGCGGGGGACGATATAGGCGTAATAAGGCGTGGCCTGCAGAATGCCGACGACCCACTGGCGCTTGCGTTCCACGACGCGCAGGACGCGGGCGGCCTGGGTATCCGGCTGGGCGCCGAACAGGCGGGCGGAAGCTTCGCGGCGTACGGGGAGGGCCAGGATGCGGTCGCCGTTCATGGCGGCGCCGGTCGAGGCCGGGTCGATCCACATCGGCGCCTGCTGGGGGTCGTCGGGAATGATCCAGCAGGAGCCGTTCAGGCGGACGCGGAAAGTGCCCGCGATCTGTCCGGCGGAAGCCGGGGCGGGGCCCCAGCGACCGCCGCGGAGGGAAGCCGCCCGGCCCTGGGCTTCGAGGGCGCGGAGCGCGCTGCGGAGCAGCCCGCGCTGGCCGGAGGACAGTCCCAGCCGTTTGGCCAGGTCGCGTTCGGGGAGGGGGGAATATCGGGGGGAGGAAAACAGCGCGGCCACGCGGCGCGCCAACTCGTTGTCTTTTGTCATATGGGATGGATCATGGGCGAAGGCCGGGTCCGCTGGCGAGAAGAAATTCAGCCGGGGACCGGGAGCCAGAGGGCGTTGCCGGCGGGCAGATCCAGTAACAGGACAGTCGGCGGGCCCAGGCGGGGCCGGGCGCAGGAGCCGGGATTTAGGATGCGGGTGGGGCCGGCCTGTTCGTCCTGCGGCCGGTGCGTATGGCCGGTAAGGATGAAATCAAACCGGCCGGAGGCAACGGCCTGATGCAGGCGGCGGGCGTCATGGCCATGCAGAACGAGGCATCGCCGGCCGTCGAATTCGAGTTCGGGGGCGGTGGCGCGTTCGATGCCGGCGGGGGCCGGGGCCAGACGGGCATCCGGTATGTGATCGCAGTTGCCGATGGCGACATGGGCGCGGAGGCCGTGTTCCAGACAGGTGGCGGACAGCAGGTCCATGACCTCTTCGCCGGCGTCGCCGCAGTGGATGAGATGTCCTGCGCCGCGGCGCAGCAGCAGATCCAGGGCCCGCCGGGTTTCCGGCAGATGATTGTGGGTATCGGATAGAATGCCCAGGCGCATGACAGACAGGACTCTGGAGCGCCTTCGTCCGCAAGGCAAGCCGTATCCTCCTGGTCGGATGCTTATCGTCCATCAATGCATTATTAAAAATTAATTAAATATGAATTGCTTCTGGGAATGGCGCTGTTCATACTGAAATCGTTGGACCGCAACCAAATTCATTTGCGGGTTCTTCCGGGAGACAGTCATGAAACAACGCGGTGTTTGGGCGTGTGTCTGTTTGTGGGCGACATGGGCAGCGGCCGCCACGACGTACAACGACACGATCGGGGATATCGATGCGGGAATTGCAGACGGAGGCGGGACGCTGGACATCGTCCGTCTGGAGGTATCGCACACTTCCACCGACCTGATTTTCGACCTGACGGTGAATGGCAACTTCGGGGCTGAAGACTGGGGCAAGTTCATGATCGGCATCGCCACCGGAGGCGCGGGCACAACCAGTGGAAACGGCTGGAACCGTCCCATTTCGCTGGATTCGCCGATCGGCGGGATGAACCACTGGATCGGAGCCTGGGTGGATGGCGGCGGCGGCGCGGAACGGTACAGGTATAACGGAGCGGCGTGGGACTATATGGGCGGCATCGCGGCTTATTCATTTACCGCAGGAGCGCAGAGCCGGGTGACCTATACGGTGGCGATGACGAACCTGGGGCTGGCCGTCGGCGACACGTTGTATTTCGACGTCTATGCCTCCGGGGGCGGCGGCACGGATTCGGCGGTGGACGCGCTGAGCAATCCCAACGTCAGCATCACGGCGTGGGATCAGTCGTATACCTCCCGCACGAGCGACTCGGGGCTGAGTGTTTACACCATTGAGTCGGAGACAGTCGTGTCTCCCGCGAACGGGCCGTTTGCGGGGGGCAACGCGGTGGTGGTGACGAATGCCGCGCCGGCGATCGGCAACGGCAACGACATCACCAACGTGCTGGTGGGCGGGGTGGAGGCAACGGGCATTCTCGGCCAAGGGGCCGACTGGGTAAAGTTCGTCGCGCCGGCCACGGGAAGCGCGGGGGCGAAGGACATCGCAATCCAGTCCGCGAGCGCGGGGGAGACAACGCTGGCGGGGGGGTACACGGTGAATCCGGCGGGATGGATTTGGGATCGTGCATTGAACGGAAAGCCCATTGCCGCCGGTGAACGGCATACATTGGGAGTGAAGTCAGACGGGACAATCGTGACGTGGGGGATTGGCGGCTACGGGTTGCCAACGGTGCCGCCGCCGAACAACAACTTCCAGGCGGTGGCGGCGGGAGGCGCGGTATCGCTGGGGTTGAAATCGGACGGAACGATCACGGCTTGGGGAAACAACACCTATGGGCAGACAAACGTTCCGTCGCCCAACGCCGATTTCCTGGCCGTGGCGGTTGGCTACAACCATTCTCTGGGGTTGAAGACGGACGGGACGATCGCGGCGTGGGGGCACAACAACCTGGGACAGACAAACGTGCCGGCGCCGAACGCGGATTTCGCGGCGGTGGCGGCCGGCACCTTTCACTCACTTGGGTTGAAATCGGACGGATCGATCGTGGCATGGGGCCATAATCAATACGGGCAAACGGACGTGCCTGCGCCAAACACCCACTTTGTGGAGGCGGCGGGTGGATTTTCACACTCGCTAGGGTTGAAATCGGACGGGACGATTGCCACATGGGGAACGACCAATAACGGGCTCATGTCGGTGCCGGAGCCCAACACCAACTTCGTGGCGATCGCATCTGGATTTTACGACTCATTGGGGTTGAAGACGGACGGGTCAATCGTGGCGTGGGGGCAGAACAATTACGGGCAGACGGACGTGCCATCGCCGAACGCGGATTTCGTGGCGGTGGCCGCCGGGGCGTACTATTCGCTGGGGCTGAAGTCGGACGGGTCGATCGCGGCGTGGGGGCAGAATAATTCGGGACAAGCGACGGTGCCGGCGCCGAACGAAGATTTCGGCTCGTGGACGGTTGGCGTTGAACCGGCCAGCGGCTTGTGGACGGGCGGGTATCCGGTGATCATCAACGGCACGAACCTGTGCGACGGTTCGGACATCACGAACGTGACGCTGTGCGGGGTGTCCGTGGCATCGATCGTCAGCCAATCGGCAACGCAGATCGTGGTGACGGCAGGGGCGGCGGCCGCGGTTGGGGTGGGGGATGTGCGCGTGTTCTCGACGAGCTTTGGAGAGACGGTCAAGAGCAATGCCTTCGAGTATCTGCGCGAAGAGCAGGCGCCGCTGGTCTTCGCGCCGGCGAGCCCGCAGGCGTATGGCGCGACCAATGCACTGTCGGTTTCCGGCGGATCCGGCACGGGCGCGGTGAGTTTTGCGGTCTTGAGCGGGCCGGGAACCATTACGAACGCCACAAACCTGGCGGTCACGGCCGGCAGCGGCACGATAGAAATCCGGGTCATCAAGGCGCAGGACGACTTCTACGAAGAAGCTTCGGCAACGGGCACCGTCGCGGCGATCAAGGCGACGGCGACCGTGGAACTCGCGAGCCTGGCCCATTTCCATGACGGCACGCCGAAGGCGGCCACCGCGACGACTGTCCCCGAAGGGCTGACGGTGGCGTTCACCTATGATGGTTCGACAAGCCCACCACAGGCCGTGGGCAGTTATGCCGTCACCGGCACGGTGGCGGATGCCAACTGGCAAGGCGAGGCCAGCGGCACGCTGGTCATTCTGCCAATCACCAATTCCCTGACGGCCGCCTCGCTCTACGGCACGCCCACTCCAGCCACGGGCACCACCTGGCACATCCAGGGAGCCATGATTGACGCCTTGGTCGATGCGAGCGTCCTTTCCCCGGATATGGCGACTCAGCACGTCTGCATCGGCTGGAGCGGCACGGGCAGCGTCCCGGAACAGGGTGCCAGCAACGCGGTCAGCTTTATCATTACGAACCACTCGACCCTTGTTTGGAACTGGCGCACGGAATATGACCTGACCATCAACCCGGACATCAACGGCTCCGTTGACCTTCCGAACGGCTGGTATGTTGCGTTAACGAACCTGTCCATTACCGCCACACCGACCAACGGCTATGCGTTCGCGGGCTGGATCGGCGACATTGTCACCAACGCCAATCCGCTGAACCTGACGATGGACCAGGCGTACAACCTGACGCCGGTGTTCATCCGGATCACCAACTCCCTGACGGTCGGTTCGCTCTACGGCACGCCCGTTCCAGGCACGGGCACCACCTGGCACTTCCAGGGAGCCTTGATCGATGCCTCCGTCGATGCCTCCGTCCTTTCCGCCGATATGGCGACTCAGCACGTCTGCGTCGGCTGGAGCGGCACGGGCAGCGTCCCGCAACAGGGCACCAGCAATGCGGTCAGCTTCACCATTACGAACCACTCGACCCTTGTTTGGAACTGGATCACGAAATACGACCTGACCATCAACCCGGACCTCAACGGCTCCGTTGACCTTCCGAGCGGCTGGTATGCTGCGTTAACGAACCTCTCCATTACCGCCACACCGGTCGACGGCTATGAATTCGCTGGCTGGACCGGCGACATCGTCACCAACGCCAACCCGCTCCACCTAATCATGGACCGGGCCTACAACCTGACTCCGGTGTTCAAGGCCAGGCAGTCCATCGCGTTCGCTCCGATTCCTCCTCAGAAAACTTCCGCGAGCGTCGGGCTGGCGGCGACCGGCGGGGGCTCGGGCCAACCGGTCGTTTTTGCCGTGACAGACGGGCCGGGGACGATCAACGGCGATACCAACCTGTCATTCACGGGAGTGGGCGACGTGGTGGTGGTGGCTTCGCAGGCTGGCGACGCCGATTACGCGGCGGCGGCCGACGTGACGAACGTCGTCCAGGTGTTCAGCGTCACGCCGGACAACGGCCCGTATGCGGGCGGCAACACAGTGACGGTCAGCAACGGACACTTCGGCACGATCACCAACGTGCTGGTCGGGAGCGCGGGCGTTCCGCCCGCATCGGCCGGCAGCGATTGGTTCACGATTGTCATGCCGGAAGTCGGCGCGGCGGGTGTCGTAGATCTCGTGGTCCAAACCTCCGACAGTGGCGACGTCACGCTGGCGGATGGGTACACGTATAATCCGGCGGGGTGGATTTGGGACAACGGAATCAAGCCCGGTGGACCGTATTTGGCCGGCGGAGAATTCCACGCGCTGGGGGTGAAATCAAACGGTTCGGTTGTGGCATGGGGAGATACCTTTTTGGGCCACACGAACGCGCCGTCGCCGAACGCGGATTTCACGGCGGTGGCGGCGGGAGGATTCCACTCGCTTGGGTTGAAATCGGACGGCTCGATCGTGGCGTGGGGAGAAAACTCGTACGGCCAGACGAACGTGCCGGCGCCAAACGCGGATTTCATGGCGGTGGCGGCCGGCCAATTGTATTCGTTGGGATTGAGATCGGACGGGACGATCGCGGCCTGGGGGCGGAATGACTATGGCCAGTGTACGCTGCCGGTTCCCAATGAGGGATTCATCGCGGTGGCGGCCGGCGCCAACCATGCGCTGGGCTTGAAGTGGGATGGTTCGATCGTGCCGTGGGGACAAAACGACTACGGCCAGACGGACGTGCCCGCGCCGAACGCGGATTTCACGGCGGTGGCGGCCGGCGCCGAGCATTCGCTGGGGCTGAAGGCGGACGGCACGATTGTGGCGTGGGGATTGAACGGCGACGGCCAATGCGCGGTGCCCGCTCCCAACGCGGACTTCACGGCGGTGGCGGCCGGCGCCTTTCACTCACTGGGGTTGAAATCCAACGGGTCGATCGCGGCATGGGGAGACAACTTCCACGGCCAGTGCACGGTGCCCGCGCCGAACGCGGACTTCACGGCGGTGGCGGCCGGTGCATTTCATTCGATGGGGTTGAAGTCGGACGGTACGATCGTGGCATGGGGACAGAGCGACTTCGGCCAGACAACCGTACCCGCGCCGAATGCGGAGTTCGGTCTGTGGGCGGTCGGAGTCGCGCCAGCCAGTGGTTCGTGGACGGGGGGCTGCGAAGTGGTGATCAGCGGTACGAATCTCTGCGATGGCGGCGATGTGACGAATGTGACGCTGTGCGGGGTGGAGGCAACGATTCAGTTTCAGTCGGCGACGCAGATCGTGGTGACGGCGGGGGCGGCGGCCGTCCCTCTCGGGATCGGCGATGTGCGGGTGTTTTCGACAGGAGTTGGCAAGACGGTGAAGTCCAATGCGTTCACCTACACGGGCGGGCTGATCACGAATGTGGCGCCGGGGGCGGCGAACGTGGGCGGCGGCATCGAGGTGACGGTGCAGGGGTACTATCTCGGCAACGGCACAAACATTTCCACGGTGACCCTGTGCGGCGTGGAAGCGCTGATTACGACGCAGGCCACGCACGAAGTGACAGTGCGGGCCGGGGCGGCGCCGGCCACGATCACCGGCGATGTC
>Ga0116183_1005477_pt1 | contig 12049 bp, 9 predicted proteins | sample AD_UKC078_MetaG_FD_89753 | JGI IMG/M metagenome (GOLD analysis project Ga0116183, IMG submission 89753) | Active sludge microbial communities of municipal wastewater-treating anaerobic digesters from USA - AD_UKC078_MetaG | ecosystem: Engineered > Bioreactor > Anaerobic > Digestate | place: USA...
CCTGGGGTCCGTACCGCCCGCTATGGGCAGAAACCTGACGGAACATTGCTCGAGAGCGGAGAGCGCAACCAATACCTCTTGAAGAACCTCTCCCACCTCACCACCCTCGAAGAGCGGAGTGCACACTTCGTCTGCGCCCTGGCCCTGGTGGTCAATGAACACCGCATCTATACCGTATGCGAACACGTCGACGGATTCATCGCCTTCGAGGCGAGCGGCAGCACCGGCTTCGGCTACGACCCGGTCTTCATCGTCGAGGCGGTCGGGGCCCCTATGGCCACCCTCGCCGAAGGCGAGAAGGATCGATACAGCCACCGTGGCGTGGCATCACGACGCATGAAAACCATCTTGGAGGAGATAGAACTATGAAGATAATGGAACGAAACGAACAGAGAGTAGAGGATACCTGGGACCTGGGGAGCCTCTATGAGAGCGTAGACGCCTGGGAACGGGCAAAAGACGAGATCGAGGGGCGCATCGTCGAGGCGGCCTCCCTGAAGGGCAGCCTTCTCAAAGGCAAAGAGTCCTTTGTCAACGCAATTGCGTGGTACAGCGAGACGATGCAACTGATGGAGCGCCTCCACACCTACGCCTTCCTCACCTGGGCCACCGATGCCGCCAACAGTGACTCCACACGGATGTACTCCCTCTCCGGTGACGCCCTTGCCCGCCTCTCCACCGCCCTCGCCTTCTTCGGCGTCGAGCTGATGGAGATCGACGACGAGACGATCGCCTCCTACCTGGATGACCCCGCCCTCTCTGACTATGCTGTCTTCATCAGGAAGGCACGCCACCTGAAGCCCTATACCCTCAGTGAGCGTGAGGAGCGGCTGCTGGCGATGCAGTCCGACGCAGCGTCCACAGCCCGCACGGTCTTCAGTGACCTGACCAACGTCGACTTCGACTTCGGATCGGTCGATGGCAAGCCATTGAGCCAGTCGACCCTCTCCTCCTTCCTGATGAGTGATGATGGAGATCTGAGAAAGAGGGCCTATACACAGTTCTACGGCGTCTATGACGCACACAAGCATACCCTGGGCCGCCTCTATGAGGGGCAGGTCAAACAGGACCTCTTCCGCAGCCGTGCACGCGGCTACGAGAGTGCCCGGGCGATGCCCCTCTACGGCGACGATGTGCCGCTTGCCGTCTATGACAACCTCATCGAGAGCGTCCACGAAGCCTTCCCCACCCTCCATCGCTACTACGCCCTGCGTGCCAAGGCGTTGGGCCTGGAGACACTCGGGCACTGGGATGTCTATGTCCCGCTGGTGGACGGTATCAAGGCACATACACCGTATGAGGAGGCCGTCGCCATCATCGCAGAGGCCCTCAAGCCGCTGGGAAACGACTATGTGAAGACGCTCACCGACGGGCTGACCACCGAGCGGTGGGTAGACCGCTATGAGAACAAGGGCAAGCGCAGCGGCGCCTTCAGCAGCGGCTCCTTCACCGGCAAGCCCTACATCCTGCTCAACTACAAGGAGGACGTGCTGCGCGACCTCTTCACCGTCGCCCACGAAGGGGGCCACTCGATGCACAGCTACTACAGCAGCAAGAACAACCCCTTCCTCCACTACGACTACACCATCTTCGAGGCAGAGGTCGCCTCGACCTTCAACGAGCAGCTGGTGGCCCGTTACCTGATCGATACGGCCAAGGATGACCGGATGAAGGCGTTCATCATCGCCAAGCAGATCGACGATGTGGTCGCCACCCTCTTCAGACAGACGATGTTCGCCGAATTCGAGATGAACGTCCATGCCAAGGCGGAGGCGGGCGAGCCAGTGACACTGAAGATGATCAGGGAGGAGTATGGGGCCCTGCAGCGTGCCTACTTCGGGCCGCAGGTGACCTTCCTTGAGACGAGTGACCTCGAGGGGCTGCGCATCCCCCACTTCTACTCCCCCTTCTACGTCTACAAGTACGCCACCGGCCTCTCGGCAGCCATCGCCCTCTCGAAGAAAGTCATGGAGGGCGGCGTGAAGGAGCGCGACCAATACCTCGCCTTCCTTGCAAGCGGAGGGAGCAAATACCCGATTGAATCGCTGAAGGAGGCTGGGGTTGATATGTCCACCCCAGATCCGGTCAGGGAGGCGATCAGGAGCTTTGAATCGCTGATCGACCAGTTCGAAGCCCTTCTATAGGGAGTCCCCCATCCATTCTGATACTATTCGTTGACAAAAATGATCAGGATAGTATCAGAATGTGATCAGAACAAAGGGTACTCGATCTGTTTTCTAAAAGCGCGACGGGTGCATTGAAGCGAGCGTATACTCCTGCAATCATCAAACAGTCATTGCCTTTGCCAACACCGGTGGCGGTACAATATCGTTGATGGGACAGGGGATGTCGTTGGCGTAGAGAGTGCAGATCGCGTAACGCTTCAGCAACGCGGTTCGTGGAGTACCATCAGCAAACAATTGAAGGCGAAACACGTATTCTAGCCTCTTGTGTGAAGTGGAGTAGACATTCGAGCAATCGCTAGAAGATGAGAGAGTGGCCCATGGCACCCTAAGTCGAGCCCTTTTCAAAAAAGGGCTTGACTCAAACAACAGCGTTGTTGTATGGTTGTCCCGTTCACCTTTCTGCGGTAGTGGTGGAATTGGTAGACACGCTAGCTTGAGGTGCTAGTGGGAGAAATCTTGTGCTGGTTCAAGTCCAGTCTACCGCAGCTGAGCGGCTTCATCCAAGGATGGGGCCGCTCTTCTTGTTATGGGCTTCCTAGAGAGTCCATCCCCCTCTATTGGAGAAGGTTGACTCCCTATACTCCCTCAACTCTTATTGATGAACTTACGATTCTCTTCCCACTCAAAAACAAACCACTTGCTGATTTTACCGATATCAAGGGCTTCTCTCTTCGCATCAAACAAGTAATTTACTATCCAGCTTGTCTCTGTGTATATCCCCCAGAATCCTGACTCATCCTTAAGAATTTCATAACCCTCACCTCGCCAATCATCAAACAAATCAAACGAAGTATCTCTCTTTTTCCCATGAAGCATTACACCAAAATACATTTTGGGTTTTGTTAAAAGACTCTCTAGCTCAAAGCCAATACCCGCTGATTCATCGAGCTCCAACTCAATACCGATATCATTGAAATCTTCCATACATGTGCGTTTCCACTCTTCGATATCCGATGGCTTATAGCGGTTTTGCTTGTGGGTGTAGTATATAGCAGGAGAGGGATTGGTCTCCCCCCCCTTGTCTTCCACTCCCTTTACCAGTTCTTGCAGGAAATTGGTAAATATATAAAATTTGCACCCTTGTTCAATTAGTCTGGTGTTTTGAAGAACCTCTTGAAGTGCATACGAGTCAAGATTTCCACAGATATCACTCATACTGTCTATTACTGATTTTCTATCCATACAATCCTCCTCTCTGAACTCACACAACCCCTCGATCACATCGATGTATTGCACCAAGGCAGCTTTCAAGACGTGCTCTTCGTCCTTTACTTCTAGCGATCCGAGCCAACTCAAAATATCCGACGAGTAGGCAAGAGACACATAATTGCTGTTCTTCTTCAGAGTGTTCAATGTACTCATTGGAATTGATTCTTTTGAAGGATCTGATCCATCCAATGTCAAATAACAGAGAATTATTCGCTTTGTACGATGGTTTGCTTTGGCCCATTGGTAATAATCGAACAATTGTCCTACCTGATCAGCGGCGTGGATTTTATTTTCCAACACCACAGCAAATGAATCAGCCTCCAAGAAGAGGTCGATCCGCCTGCTTGCATCAATTGTCCTCTCTCTCTTCACCACTCTTATGTGCTCACTGGGAAGTGGCTTTTCGGGAAGTTTCTCATTGATCATCTCGAGAAAAAGAGCGGAGAATTCTTCATGCTTGTGGCCTGCCTGCTCATCGAGAAGATAGGCAAGAATATTGCTATGTTGGTTCTCATAGTGAGCTCTTCCACACACGTCAAAGAGATTCATGGTGCCGACAGCATTCTCACGGTTGATTGATAGTATGTCCTTTACTTCCTTCAACAGCGTAAGGAGTTCATCAATATTGGTTGATACTACACTCTTTCCTGACATTGCTACCCTCCTTTGGTGGGAGCATCTCAACGGATTCGATACCTCTAGCCTTTTGTCCCGTTCAAGCAGAGGATGATGCGATTCGGGCGATATCATACGCGGTGACCAAACCCACCGGTTTTTCTTCTTCCCGACCAGTCTGGGTCAGGACCAATGCCTGGATTCGTTTCTCGGGATTTGAAAATTTCTGCAGTCCCTCGAATATATTGGCATTTCGAGGGAGGAAACAGCACGCCTCCTTATCTTCACATCGCAAGACCTGTTCAATGGTCGTCTCTCTGATACTCACCACATCATCCTCAATGCTCTCTTCGAGCCATTTGGCAATTCCTTCCCGAGTTATCAGGCGGTGGGTACCCTTCTGATCCTGGACGACGAGCTGGGAAAAGTCGTGCTCCTTCATTTCACTGAGTGTCACAGAGAGGGGATCGGTATACTTGTGAATTTTCAGATTCTTTGCAGCCTCTTTATATAGTGCGGGAGGATCCATGATCATATCCACAAGACGACTGAAATCATCGACAACCTCCTGAGTGGGGACTGCCAATCCGACTCCATCGCCCATGCGGGTATGTTCTACGAGGTTCCTCACATCTGCCATGTCCTGTAGGTATTTGAAGTGTTTGTCGATGACTGGGTATTTTTTTGCCATCTCCCTGAGGACAGATGCAAACGAAGGCCCATTATCAACTTTGAGGATATTTCGCATCCATCCGTCAAGCGTATTATAGAGAGTGACAAACTGTGTAGATACTTCGCGATTGCGTTTGACTTGATCCATCGGGCATCTCCCTACTCACTATTAGTCAGACCGCCAACAAACTGAAGATGCCTCACATATGACCTGATGGTAGTATACCACAGTTACCGTGCCCGATACTGAAAACTTGAACAATGCCGAGCTGGTGCTGATGTGCAATGCTGCTTCACGTCCGTATCAACGGCCATACCAACGTGATAGCCGTATAGACCAAGGCGAGGGACAACACGATGTTGATGGCCGATCCCACCCTCTTCGAGGTAAGGAATTTGAGCAGTGCCGCCCCAAAGAGGGTATAGAGGGTGACCGACCCATACATGAGGACGGCAAGGAAGAGCGCGCTCAGCCCCCGCCAGAAGATCGTGGTGGGCAGGCCGACTAGGAAGGTCGAATAGATCGTCAAACCCATCAGGAGCGCCTTGGGATTGAAGAGCTGGAGGAGCATCCCCCGGCCAAAGCCCAGGGGCTCGGGCATCGTCGATGCCAGGGAGATGGAAGAGCGCACCATATGGACAGCGAGGTAGAGGATGTAGAGGGAGCCGAGGACGGTGAGAACGGGGATGAGGCCGGGCAGCAACGTCTTGATCGCCGATGCCACCAGAGCGCTGGCGATCATCAGGAGGAAGAAGCCGGACCCGATGCCCAGGTGGTAGGGAATCGTCCGCCGGTACCCGTAGGTGAGCCCCATCGACGCGCTTGAGATGGTATTGGGACCCGGGGTATAGCCGCTGATAATCGCAAAGGCCAAAAACGCCGAGAGGTCGATCGTCGATAGTACGTCCATAGAGGTATTTGACCCCATGCAGCGCATGGGGTCAAGCCTTTCATATCAACAGCTGCACTCGGTGGCAGCCTACTTCTTCGGCCCCGCGGCAAGGGCCTTCTGGGCCAGGGTGAAGAAGTCCGAGACCGTCATCGAGGCACCGGCGATATCATCGGTGTGTCCATCGCTCTTGATGGTGATCCTCTTGGGGTCCTGGGTCTTGATCAGGTATGCCTCGACAGCCTGTGCCTGCTCATGCCACTCCTTGCCGATCCCGCTCGCCTTGATCATCCCGTAGCCACCCCCGGCGGCAACGGTCTGCTTGTCCCTCCCATCCTTGTCCACACCGCTGTAGTAGACGTTGATGATATTGCCATTGTGCACATAGAGGGAGACGCTGCTCTTCCAGCCACCGTTGTCGTATGCATCGGCACCTGAAGCGTAGGTACCATCAGCATAGGGGCCGAGAGCGACCGGGCCATTGGCAAGGGCCTTGGCCACCAGGGCATCGAAGGAGTCGACATGGATCGAGACGCTGCCGATCTCATCGACGGTCCCGCCCCTCTGGTTCTTGACCAGATACGACTCTACATCGCCGGCTTGCTGGTACCACTCGGCGCGGGCGTTGCCGTACTTCACCATATTGTACCGCCCTGCCCTGTCGTACGCCTTCTTCTCCTCGTTCTTGTTGTTCAGGCCACTCCAGTATGCCCCGGCGATACGACCGTTGATAACGGTCAGCGACACAAACTCCTTCCAGTCGCTCTCATAGGTATCGGCGATGGCACTATAGGCGCCATCGGTGTAGGGACCACGCCCGACCGGGCCGGCGTTGAGGGCCTTCTCCACCAAGGTATTGAAGGAATCGGTGCTGATCGAGACACTGGCGATCTCATCGACGGTCCCGAGCTTCTGGTGTGTGACCAGGTAGGCCTCAACATCAGACGCCTGCACAGACCACTCAGCACGTGCCTGGGCATACCGTACCATGTTGTATCGCCCACCATTATCATAAGCTTTCTTGTCCACCCCGCCGTTGGCATTCACCCCACTCCAGTCAGCAGCAGTGATCCTTCCTCCCGAAACGGTGACAGTGACTGTCCCCTTCCATCCCGAGTCATCGAAGTCATCCTCCATGGCAAAGTAGATTCCATCCTCATATGTACCCAAAATGGGTGTTATAGTAGGAGAAACAGCTGTTTTTACTGCTGTGGAGGGAGTACTCACCTTGGATTCCGTTTTTGAACAACCGATGGCTACCGCAATCAAGACTAGTGACATACCTGCCAAAAAGGCAGTCGAAAATTGCTTTTTCATATGAACACGCTCCTCTCTGAAGATCAGAATATGTTCGATACTATACCTACTTTAGACATTTATGCAATATTGTAATAAAATGTATTTATTATGTTGTTATATAAGCAATAAGCTCTCAAGACCCTAGAATGTACATCAATATATCTAATTATTCCCATATTTTTTATAAGATATTGAAAAGCACAGTACCACAATCCTGTTTTTATCTCCATGATTTTTCCCCTATTTTTGTGTTGGTCCGGTGTTTGAACGATTATTGGGGCCCAGGCTAGCGTAATTGACAAAAGTATGGAAGAATGGTTTCGATAAAAAGAAAACAATTGCACTATATCCTAGTTGTATGCTAGAGTGCCGTTGGTTTGTAACAAGAGAAGTCTTGTCACCACCACTGATTGCTAGCCCTTGGAAGTCTCGGGCTCAAGGAAGGAATTATGGAGAAAAAACGAATTGTGGTACTTGGTGGAGGCTATGCTGGAGTGCATGCTGCCAAAACGCTGCACAAAGCCTTCAAACGCCACCAGGATAAGGTAGAGATTACCTTGATCGATAAAAATCGGCACCATATCTTGATGACAGAGCTACATGAAGTGGCAGGGAACCGAGTACCCGAGTCGTCGGTAAAAATCTCGTTTGACCGCATATTCAGTGGACGGATGGTCAACGTGGTCCGTGACACCATCATTGACATCGACTTCAAAGGACAGCAGCTCACCGGCGGCGTGGGCTCCTACCCCTACGACCAGCTGATCATCGCCACCGGGGCGGAGACTGCAGATTTCAATATCCCTGGTGTCAAGGAGCATGCATACTACCTCTGGAGCCTCGATGACGCAGTCAGGCTGCGCAGCCATATCGAGAGCACGGTGCGCGAGGCCGCCCGGGTGTTTGATCCCGTCAAACGGCAACAGATGCTCACCTTCGTTGTCGCCGGTGGCGGCTTCACCGGTGTCGAGATGGTCGGTGAGCTCCTCGAGTGGCTGCCGATCCTCTGCAAGGAGAATGGCATCGACCACAAGAAGGAGGTCCGCCTCATCCTCGCCGAGGCAATGGGGAACATCCTGAGCATGCTCGGAGAGGGGCCGAGGGCGAAGGCGTTTGCCTATCTGGAAAAGAAGGGCGTCGAGGTGATGCTCAACAGCCTCATCACCCAGGTCAACGCCGATGGCTTCGTGACCCGGCATGGTGTCGAGATCAAGACCGATACCCTGGTCTGGACCTGCGGCATCCGCGGCACCGAGTTCTGCGAGAAGCTGCCCATCACCGATGGGAAGATCGGACGCAAGCTCGTCAATGAGTTCATGCAGAGCCCCGACCACGAGAACGTCTACGTCGTCGGTGATGGCATGTGGTTCCTTGAGGACAACCGTGCAGTGCCCCAGATCGTCGAGGCAGCTGAGCAGACGGCAAAGACTGCAGCCAACTCCATCATCTACACCGTGAAGAGCGAGCTCGGCCTCAAGGCCAAGGAGCCGCAACCCTTCAAATCCAACTTCCACGGCTACATGATCAGCGTCGGTGGTACCTGGGCAGTGAGCCACACCGCCGGCATCGCCATGAGCGGCTTCCCTGCCATGGCGCTCAAACACCTGGTCAACATCTACTACCAAACCGGTGTTGCCGGCATCAACGCAGCGTGGGCGTATCTCAAGCACGAGATCCTTGAGATTAAGAACAAGCGCTCCCTGATCGGCGGAATGGCCGAGTACAAGGTCCCCTCCTACTGGACCACCTTCCTCAGGATGTACCTGGGGGTGATGTGGCTCATCGAGGGGGTGCAGAAAATAACCGACGGGTGGCTCACCGACACCACCGGCTCCAAGGTCTACTGGGGCTCGGCAGATGGCGTTGCCTCGGCGAGCCAGGCTGTGGTGGAGACGGTGGCCTCGGCTACCGCAAGTGCATCGAGCTCTGCAAGCGTGGCAGTCAGTGCGGCAACGGATGTGGTCGCATCGGCGAGCACAGCAGTGGTCGATGCCCTCGCCTCGGCAAGCACGGCCGCCGGTGAGGTAGCCCAGTTTGCCCCACCCCTGCTCTCCAAACCGTTGGGCCTCTATACGTGGATCAACGACACCTTCGTCTCAATGGCCCCCTACCTATTCCAGCTCATCATCGTGCTTGCTGAAGTCGGGATCGGCCTTGCCCTGATCGTCGGCCTCTTCACCTTCCCGGCTGCAGTGGTCTCCATCGGTCTCTCGATCATGTTCATCATCGGGGCGATGGCCGGCAAGGAGAGCCTCTGGTACATCGCTGTCTCGATCGTCATGCTCGGTGGAGCCGGCAAGGCGTTCGGACTCGACTACTGGGTCATGCCCTGGCTCAAGAAGCAGTGGAACAAGACACCGCTTGCCAAGAAGACCTACTTCTACCTCGACGAGCCTGAGTTCACCCGCAAGCAGATGGAACGCAAACTGGGAAAGTAGTGACTGATGCTTGAGTTCTGGAACGCTGAAGTAGAGATCAAGGAGCAGCTGGAGGCGGTGCATTCACTCATCGTCTCCACTGTCGGCGAAGCCCGGTCGTTCATCCGCCCGGCCCTCCTGGAGCATGTGCAGGCACCGGGCAAGATGCTGAGGCCCGCCCTTGTCCTGATCACCAGCAAACTCTGTGAAAAGGACAATCTTGATGAGGCGGTCAACGTGGCCGCCGGCATCGAGCTGATCCACCTCGCCAGTCTGGTCCACGATGATATCATCGATGCCGCACCCAAACGGCGGGGACGGGCGACGCTCTACGCCCGCGTCGGGGCCAAACAAGCGGTCTTGGGTGGCGACTACCTCTTGGCCAAGGCCATGGGCCTCAGTGCCAATGCAGAGGCCTTCAATGCCCAGGTGGTCAGCAATGCGTTCAGCCGGCTCCTTGAGAGTGAACTGGACCAGGACAGTGAGGTGGGGAATTTCTTCATCTCACAGCGGACCTACCTCAGACGAATCGCCGGCAAGACAGCGAGCCTCTTCGCCCTCTGTTGCTATGCAGGGGTGGCCTTGGCACAAGCGGGCCCGGTCCTCGAAATGACAACGCACCGACTCGGCTACGCCCTCGGCATGGCCTTCCAGATCCAGGATGATATCCTCGACTACGACGGCAGTGCCAGCCACCTAGGAAAGGAGACCGGCAGCGATCTTCGGTGCGGTATCCCCACCCTCCCCTTGCTCCTTGCCTTGGAGGAGGAGCGGAGACGGGGGACAGAAGAGTTGGCCCGCCTCTTGAAGCGAGGGCCCCTGAACAAGCGCTCCACTGCCAAGGTGGTGAGCCTGGTGGCAGACCTCGGTGGCATCGATGGAGCCCGGGAGGTTGAGGACCGCTACCGCAGGCGTGCCGAAAAGGATATCGCCACCCTGCCCAACAGCGAGGTCAGGCGCCTGCTCACCGGCCTGCTTGCAACGCTCTCAACCCGTTCGGTATAGTAGGGCCATGGACACCAACGACTTTAGCGGAGAGCGGCAAGCTTTCTGTGATGCATATGAGGATACCCTCGCCTTCCTGGAAGCCAGGCAAGAGGCCGACGCCCTCTCCCTCATCGACCTTGAGGGGGAGCTCTACCATCTGACCGTCTATGAGGGACAGGATTGGGGAGGGCGCGGGGTATTGAAAAACGCCGAGATCCAAGGTCAGATCTCGGCGTACATCGCAGTCATAGACGCTGTCAAGAACAAAAAGGCCTAGAGGCGCTTCTCGCCCTCCAAGCTGCGTAGGGCAGAGATCTCCTCACTCGACTCCACCACACCCAGATACTCTCCCTTGTCATTCCGGACAGCAAAGTAGCGGATCAGGATGAACGAGCTACCCTTCTGCAACCAGAAGGACTCGCTCTCCTTGCGCCCCGCCTTGAAGTCGGCGATCAACGCCTCCACGGCGCCCAGGCTCTTTGGCGGATGGCAGTGGGCGACCTCACGCCCCACGATGGTGCGGGTACGGGGGAAGACGCGCTCCTTGCCCTCGCTGAAGTACCGCACCCGGTCATCGGCACCCACGAAGGTGATATCAGACGGCAGGGAGTTGAGCATCCAGGTCAGCTCCTCCGTGTTCATATGGCCGCTCGGCAGGACGATCTCGCCATCGACGCTGCTCGCCGGCTCATCGAGCGCCCCGCTGATCGTGGCGTTCCACCGATACCACGAGGTTGCATCCGAGGGGCTTGCCCCTTCGATGCCGCCGTTGAAGGCGTAGCCGATGTCGGCACTGTCGCGGGCCACGGTGATCCACGCCTGCGCGTCCATCACCCCCTCGAGCATCGGCATGAGGATGTTGTTCTCTTTGTCGATCATCGACCGCACCTGCTCCTCAAGTTGGGCAAGTTCAGCCTCGAGGACCGTCCCCGATCCTTCGATGGAGGCGATCACGCGCTTCCAGAGGTCACGGATCTCATCATCGACACCCCACATCACCTTGGGAGGGGCCGTCAGGCCGGCCTTCTCCATGTACGGGAAGAGGAGGTTCTCCTTGCGTGCATAGTGGCGGTCGAGCGTTGAGAGCTCCTTCACGGCAACCAGGAGATCTGCGATGGCAGCACTGCTCCCCTCTTGCCGGTACCCCTTCACCGCAGCGGTGAACGGGCCGTCGAGGAAGGAGAGGAGCCCCTCGTTCTCCTTGACGAAGACAAAGGCGGGGTGGCCGGGCTTCTCTTCGGCTCTCTCCCTTGCATGGATGGCATCGATGCTGTCACCGAAGACGGCTGCGTGCACATCACAGAGCTTCATCACCTGGTCGACGGTGACATCACCGCTCTCCATCAAAGTGCGCTCCGCTGCGGCAAGCTCCTCAGCTGCGATGGTGCCGAACTCCTCCTCGAAGTCGACCTTGACCGCATCGGCTGCTTCACCCTTGTGCAGGCGCTCGATAATCTCTTTCAATTTCAATATTTTGGTGTCGTCCATGACCACCTCCTACATCTTTTTTAATCCTACTACTTTAATATGCTATAAAGCGCTCCAATAGTGAAGCGCTTTATAGACAATTCTCCGAGATTGGGTGATCAGTAGGCGTTGGTGATATAGTGCTCAAGCTCTCCGATCTGGAAATCACGCTCATCGAGGACCATCTTGACCACGTCCCCGACGGAGATCATGCCGATGACGGTGTCATCTTCCACCACCGGAAGGTGGCGGAACCGCCCTGCGGTCATCAACTGCAGGCAATCCTCGGCACTCTGGTGGGGCTTTA
>Ga0116183_1005478_pt1 | contig 12048 bp, 9 predicted proteins | sample AD_UKC078_MetaG_FD_89753 | JGI IMG/M metagenome (GOLD analysis project Ga0116183, IMG submission 89753) | Active sludge microbial communities of municipal wastewater-treating anaerobic digesters from USA - AD_UKC078_MetaG | ecosystem: Engineered > Bioreactor > Anaerobic > Digestate | place: USA...
GACAAAAAAGTATGGACAGCACGGATTAGCAATAGTTAAAGACAAGGAGAATGATTTTGCGGGATGGATAAATTATAAATTTAGAGGAGTGGCTACGAAGTATTTGCAGAGTTATATAATGTGGTATGTGGTGAAGCATAAATATTTATTGAGCAGAGTGGTGGATGATATAGGTAGGATGTTGAATTTAGCAGCGTCAGACTGGGAGGCGTGGTATGTTTATATGAGGTTGAGATTAAAGCATAGGGAAAAACTAACATAAATTATTTTCATCACCCCTTCCCCCACTTTCAATTCCCCTCCTATTATCCCTCCCATAAATAATTAAGTTATCTCATTAGTTAATAGTATTCTTCTACCTGAGATTTAAATATTTGTGTGTCTGTATTGACAATCTCCATTTAGAATTATTAAAAATGTATTTTATTATTTCTGGTAATATTTTTTTTGATTTAGACCATTCTGGTTGTAGAAATAAATAACACTCATCTGACACTGATTTAGAACATTCTTCAGCAAATACTAAATCTTCTAAATCACTTATTATCACTTTTAACTCATTAGCCTTCTTTAACCATTCATCATTAATGTATGAATGATTTTTTGGACTAACGCAAATCCAATCTATATTGTTTATCCATTGTGCCGTAGCTGCTGTCTCTAAATGTATATAATAATCATGAGCATGAAATAAATTAATTAATTGGTCTAAAGGATATAAAATTGGTTCACCACCTGTCAGCACTATATGTTTAGTGTCGTATATCATTGCTTTTTCTAATAATTCAAATGGGGTTGTTAGGTTATTAATGTCGGGATTCCATGTTTCTTTACTATCACAAAACCAACAACTCAGATCGCAGCCACCTAATCTAATAAAAAAAGAAGCTAATCCAGTATGCAAACCCTCACCTTGTAAACTGTAAAATGTCTCTAATACAGGTAAATGATTGGCATCTATATTTAAATTTTCTAATTTCATGAACACTAAAAAATTTTAATTTAACTTGTTAATTATTAAAAATAGAATAAATTTTAATTTAGGGAAAGTTTACTTTTTATGTTTCTCTAAATATGGCATAGCCATTTTAAATCCGTCAATTAGCATATTACCAAGACCTTTACTTGTAAAAGTACCGCCAGAGATAGCATCTACACCATGTATTTCTGGTATATTGCTATGTTTCACACCACCTTTAACAACGGCTATGCTAGTAAACTGATTATTTTCATCAAATATTTTTTTACCTATGAATTGTTCTTGAAAAGGCAATCCAGATATTTCAGCTCCGAGGCCTGGTGTTTCACCTTTATGATCAAAAACAGCACCATGAATAGTATTTAAATCATTTTCTAAAGCTACGTATCCCCATATAGCACCCCACAAACCCATACCATAAAAAGGAATAACAGTGAGTGTATCATTATTATTTTGGATTAAGTATATTGGCATAATATATGAATCACCAGCTTTGAATTTTTTCACTTCACTATTTATGTCAATATCGAAAGGTCTAACATCTCCTTTTAGACCATTATCATAATCGAATTCTGCTATTATTTCTCCTTTTTCATTAATAGCTATTTCTTTTATTAATAATTGTTTATATGTATCTTCAGCATTTTTTTCATCAAAATTTTGTCTAGATGCCCTAAGTATATAGCCTATTTTTTCATTTTTTTTATTTTTATCTTGAAAAGGTTTCAAAGCTGTAGCACCTAAAGTTAATAATATAGCAACTATTGCTACCATTATTATTGAATATATGATTATATATCTATTTGTAAATTTAGCCATAATATTATGATTTAATTGTTTGAGATAACAAAGCTCTTTTTTTACGACGATTAATATTTTGTTGCACTACTAAATGATCTATTAATGGAGCAAAAACATTCATTAATAGTATAGAAAGCATCGCTCCCTCGGGATATGCTGGATTTACAACTCGTATTAGCATGCAAAAGATTCCAATTAATAAACCATAATAGATTTTGCCTGTTGGAGTTTGTGCAGAGGTTACTGGATCTGTAGCCATGAAAACTGCACCAAACAAAAAACCACCAATAAAGAAATGATAATAAAATGGAATTTGCATATATTCGTTAGCTCCCCATAGATTAAAAATTATTCCCATAGCTGCAGCACCTATTAATGCACTAATCATGACTCTTAGATTAGCTACGCCTGTGAAAATCAAATATATAGCAGCTAAAATTATTAATATTTTAGAGGTTTCACCAATAGAGCCCGGAATGAATCCTAAAGACATTGTAAGCAAAGAAGGAGCTTGAGCGAATTGATTTTGAGCAGCTAAAGCCAATGGTGTAGGTCCACTAATGACATCCAATCCTTTGCTAGCTACCCATATAGCATCACCAGTCATACTAGCTGGATACGCAAAAAATAAAAATGCTCTTGTTAGCAATGCAGGATTTAGGAAATTCATTCCTGTGCCACCAAATACTTCTTTACCAAAAATTACAGCAAAGATCGTAGCAATTGCTAGCATCCATAATGGTATTGTAGGAGGCACTATTAAAGCTATTAGCATACCTGTTACTAAAAAACCTTCATTCACCTGATGATGTCTTATTTGTGCTGAGGTAAATTCTACTGCCAGCCCACTAACATAACTTACAACTATTATTGGCAATATTCGTAAAAATCCATACCAAAATATTCGCCAAAAACCAATTTCTTTCACTACCTGCCCCCATGCATCTATATCTAATCCTAATTGTAGTCTGAAATGCTGAAGTCCAACATTAAACATACCAAACAAGACAATTGGAGCTAAAGCTATTAGTACATGTGTCATCAAGCGTTTCAGATCTACATAATCTCTTATATGAGATCCTTTTTCAGTAACTTTATTTGGCACGAAAAAAAAGACTTCAAAAGCCTCAAAAGTAGAATGTAGAAAGTACAGTTTACCTCCTTTTTCGAAATTTGGCTTTATTTTGTCTAAAAATGACCTTAACCAATTCATATCAATATTTTTTAAATTATTAAGTAGTTTCTTTTATCATTAGGTCTATGCCTTTTCTCACTATTTCTTGCAAATTGATTTTAGACACACAAACATATTCTGGCAGTGCAAAGTCTTCTTCTACGATTTCGTAAATTCCTAGATTTTCCATTTGTTCAATATTTTCACTGAGAATAGCCTTTAGCAAATACACAGGATAGATATCAAAAGGAAAGTATTTATCATATTGATCGCTGAGTACAAAAGGTCGCTCTTCGCCGTGCATATTTGTATCTAAAACATATTTCTTTTTTTTACTTCTGATGAGCCAATTCATAATCATTCTAGAAGGACTATATTTTGTAAATTTAGGTGCTACCCATCCAAAGAAATCGTAATAATAACCTTCTGGTATCACTGTAATTTGATTGTCATAATAGCTGAGAAACCCGTCTAATCCTGCATTAGTGCCTGTTAATACATTACCACTGATCACACGCACATTATTTTGTTTTAATCTATTACTAAGCAATGCTTGCATAGACATTCCAGGTAAAGTGGTAATATAGCCACGTTCAGTGAGCTCACTTCCTGTTAGTACTATTTTCTTATGCAAATCTAATTTCCCATTTTGAAATAATCTACCAATAAAAATCACATCTTGTGGATACAGATACCAATAAATATCTCCTTTATTTATTGGACTAATTTTAGAAATTTGCACACTCACATTACCTACAGGATGTGGTCCTTCGAAATCATGTAATTCAATATTTTTAATGCTTTTGTAAAAGTCAGATTTATTACGTGAGGAAGAAATATTTAAATAAATAGGTCCAGAAGTTAAATTTTTTATGATATCAATACCTTTTTGGAAATTTTCTTCTTCATTTTTGATTAAATAATCTGGATCTGGAGCTAATGGAGAACTATCAAAAGCAGAAATATAAATAGCTTTTGGTATATCTGATGGGTTCGCTATGATACCGTAGGGACGTTGCTTTATATTCACCCATAATCCTGATTCTAGTAAAAGTTTGATAATATTATCTCTATCTAATGTATTTGGAATATTAAAAATCTTATACTCTTGTGATGAATTAGGTGTAATAATTATTTGTTTTAGTATTCTTTTTTCACCTCTTATGATAGCTGTCACTTTACCACTTATAGGTGATGTGATAAAAATATTTTCGTTTAATTTATTTTGAATTATTGGTTCTCCAGCTAATATATCATCTCCTTCTTTTACTAGTAATCTAGGCGATAAAAGTCTAAAATCTTGTGGTAATATGGCGTATTTATCACTTGAAATATCTGGTAAATCTTTTAAAGGAGCTTCACCTGCTAAAGGAATATCCAGCCCTTTTTTTATTTTAAAATGTTCTTTCATCTTAATCTAAAATTTTCAAGTTGCTAAATTATATATTTGTTTTAATATTTTATAAAAAAATAATAAAAATCATTTTTTTATTTTGTTATAAATTTGTAAAAAATAAGATCGTTAATATTTGAAAAAAATTTTTTCAATTTTTATTTAATTATTAAAAAATGTATTAACTTAGCAAAAAAAATATATATGCAGAATAAAAGTATTTTAATCACATTTATCTTAATATTTGTTACTGGAATATTTGCCTTTGGGCAAAAAAATTTAGTAGCAGAAGCCGACGGGAAATATGAATTAGGTCAGTATTACAGTGCTTCACAGTTATATTTGAAAGCATATCCTAAAGTGGAAAACAAGTTAGAAAAAAATAGGATATTGTATAGAGTAGGTTTATGCTATTATTATATGGGAGATGCTAGAAAAGCATTATCATATTTTAATCGTGTTATTAGAGCACAATATCCTGATCCAGAAGTTTTCTGGTATACAGGTTTAGTAAACATGACATTAACAAATTATGAAGATGCCTTGGCTAATTTTGAACAATATAAGCAATTAGTACCTAATGATACTATAGTTGATATAAAAATAGAATCCTGTAAATTGTCAAAAGCTTGGATGGATAATCCTACTCTGTATGAGGTCATTAGTGAGAGGAAACTAAATTCCAAAAATCAAGATTTCGCTACTGCATGGGCAGATAAAAAATATAGATCTATAATATTTACTACTAATAGAGATGGTGTTGTCGGCAAAGGAGTAGATGAAGGAACAGGCTTACCATTTACAGATTTTTTCATTGCCGAAAAAGATAAAAAAGGCAATTGGTCAGCACCTGTAACTGCTGATGATCAAGGTGTATTAAATACTCAGCACAATGAGGGAGTGGGTTGTTTCAATAGTAAATTTAATACTTTTTATTTTACTAAATGTAAGGTAGAAAAAAAGAAAATTTTGGGTTGTAGTATCTATACCACAATGAAACGTGGTCGTACCTGGTCTGAGCCTATATTAATACCTTTCACAACAGATTCAAGTGCTACAGTTGGTCACCCAACTATTTCTAATGATGAAACTATGATAATATTTTCTAGCAATATGCCAGGTGGTATGGGCGGCAGAGACTTATGGATGGCTACAAAAACAAAGAAAAATCAAGATTTTGGTCAACCTGTTAATTTAGGTTCAGTGATTAATACTGCTGGTAATGAATTATTCCCTACTTTGAGATATGTTAATAACAAAGTATATTTATATTTCTCATCTGATGGTCATCCGGGTATGGGAGGATTAGATTTATATCGTTCAGAATATATTGATGGACAATGGACAGCACCTGAAAATCTACGATATCCTTTAAATTCTTCTCAGGATGATTTCCATATAATATTTTTAGATGATCCTACAACTCTGCGTACTGAAGGAGCTAGAGAAATGGGATTTTTCTCAAGTAATAGAAATTTATCTTCAATGGATGACATTTATTCATTTAAATTACCTCCTATTTATTTCTCGATCAGTGGTATAGTATATGATGATAGTACTAAATTACCAATTTCTGGAGCTGCTGTTAGAGTAGAAGGTTCTGATGGTAATATTTATATCGATACTACTGATACTAAAGGTTATTATATGTTTGATAAAACTCAAATTTTTGAAAATAATACTTATCAAATTTATGTTTCTAAAGAAGGTTATTTTAACGAAAAAGGTATCGAAACAACTGTCGGATTAGACAGAAGTAAAGATTTAGTTCATGATTTTTATTTAGCTCCTATTCCTAAAAAACCAATTGTATTACCTGATATTTTATATGATTTCGATGATTGGCAACTAAAACCACAATATCAAGATAGCTTAAATGGATTAGTAGAAATTCTAAAAGATAATCCTAAAATTGTAATAGAGTTAGGCTCTCATACTGACTCTCGTGGATCTTTAGAATATAATGATAGTCTTTCATACAAACGTGCTAAGGCTGTAGTTGATTATCTGATATCTAAAGGAATAGAACCAGATAGATTAATACCTAAAGGTTTTGGTGAGAGAGTACCTCGAGTTTTAGAAAGTGATAAAACAGTCATAATAAAAGGTAAAGAATATACTTTCCCTAAAGGAACTGTGCTAACTGAGGAATACATAAATTCACTAAAGACAGAAGATGAACGTGAAGCTGCTCATCAATTAAATAGACGAACTACTTTCCAGATTATTCGTGAAGATTATGTACCCTCTGGTGAACAAAATAAACCTGTACAAATAGAAATTATTAAAGATGTTAACAAATAAAATTTAAAAATTTTTATTGAAAAGAGGAGGTATTTTAAATTACCTCCTTTTTTATTTCGTTTATTTGTACTTTTGTAAAAATATTTAGTTATGAATAAAATCAACAATGCTTACGATAGATATGGAGCCTCTAGTCAAAAACAAGATGTTTTCAATGCCATCAAAAATTTGTCTCACGGAATATCTGAAACTACTTTTTGCAATTTATTTCCATCTCCTTTTGAAAAACAATTAATCGCTCTGCATGCTGATGGAGCTGGTACTAAATCTGCTCTAGCATATATTTATTATAAAGAAACTGGTGATCTATCTGTATGGGAAAATTTAGCAATAGATGCGATAGTGATGAATACTGATGATATCTTATGTGTGGGGAGCACTGGTCCATTTTACTTAACAAATATAATTGGAAGGAATAGAAATTTAATAAATCAAGATATAATATCTGCTATAATACACGGTTTTGAAAAATTCGCAAATAAAATGGCTGAGTACAATATAAATATTATGCTTACTGGTGGAGAAACTGCCGACATTGGTGATTTGACTAGAACATTAACATTAGATGCTGTAGCTGCTTCATTTATCTCAGAAAATAATTATATAGATAATAAGAATATTCAGAATGGTGATGTGATAATAGGATTAGAATCTACTGGCCAAGCACTTTGGGAAGATACGCCTAATAGTGGTATTGGCAGCAATGGTCTCACCCTAGCTAGACATACTTTATTAAATAATATTTATAAAAATTTATATCCCGAATCTTTTGATAACAATACTGAAAATGATTTAATATATTGTGGAAATTATTTATTAACTGATGAGTCTCCTTTTATAGGATTAGATATGGGCAAATTTATTCTGAGCCCCACTAAAACATATTTACCAATTATGAAAGAGATTTTTCAATATTATTTAGATGACATCCATGGCATTATTCATTGTACTGGTGGCGGTCAAATTAAAGTTAAAAGATTTATTAATAATTTGAGAATAATAAAAAATAATTTATTCTCTGTCCCCGCATTGTTTGAAATGATTAAAATTTCAGCAAATATAGATTGGAAGCAAATGTACGAGATTTTTAATATGGGACATCGATTAGAATTATACGTACCTGCAGATATAGTAAGTGAAATCATAGCTATTAGCGAAAAATATAATGTGAAAGCCAAACAAATAGGCTATGTAGAAAATAATGATACTACTGAAATAATTATTAAATCAGAACATGGTGTCTTTGTTTATTAATTAAATTTTAATATTCATGGTATTTACACTTTCTATTTAATTTTGTTAAAGAGATTTATTAATATATTTCCCCAAAAATTATTTAAACCAAATTTTTTTCTAAATTTGATAATGAGTAAATGCAATTAGCTTCAATAAATTTTAGTAATTTTGTAATAAATATGATCAAAGCAAAATATATAAAATGAATGCTAAATATACTGAAGAACACATAATATCTTTATCGTGGAACGAGCATGTACGTATGCGCCCAGGAATGTATATAGGGAAAGTGGGTAATGGTAGCTCTAGAGATGATGGTATATATGTTTTATTAAAAGAGACTATTGATAATTCCATTGATGAATTTCTGATGGTTAAATATAGCAAAATAGAAATTTCGCTCAAAGATAATTTAGTTAGTGTGAGAGATTATGGCAGAGGAATACCACTAGGCAAAGTGGTAGATGTAGTTTCTAAAATTAATACTGGTGCTAAATATGATAGCATAGCTTTCAAAAAAACTGTTGGTCTCAATGGAGTAGGTGCTAAAGCTGTAAATGCTCTTTCTCAATATTATAGAGTTGTATCTTTTAGAGATCACAAAGCTGTAGAAGCTATCTTTTCTAAAGGTGTTTTACAAACCACAAGAAATTTTGATTCTGATGAGGCTAATGGTACTCTTGTGCAGTTTATACCTGATGAAGAAATTTTCGGTCAATATGAATTTCATGATGAGTTTATCGAAGATATGCTGTGGAACTACGTTTGCCTTAACAAAAAATTGAAAATAATTTATAATGACAAAGAATTTTATAGTGAAAATGGGATTATAGACTTATTACAAAAAAGAATTTCTAGTGAGATAATGTTTGATATCATTCATATTGAGGACGAAGATTTCGAATTTGCTTTCACATATGCTATGGGCGATGCTAATGAAGAAACTTTCTCATACGTCAATGGTCAATATACTGTACAAGGCGGCACACACGTACAAGCTTTCAGAGAAGCTTTCACAGAAACTATTAGAAATTTCTATAACAAAAATTATGATGCATCAGATATACGTAATGGACTTTTAGCTACTCTCTCCATTAGAATTCATGAGCCAGTTTTTGAATCACAAACTAAAACAAAACTTGGTTCTATGTATATGGTTCCTAATGGCAAATCTATTAGATCATATATAGGAGAAGTGCTAAAGAAACATTTAGATAATGAACTGCATCGCCGTCCTGATATTGCAAAAGCTATCCAAGAAAAAATACTTTTTAATGAAAAACAAAGAAAAGATATAAATAATATAAAAAAAGTATCCCGTGAAGTACTGAAAAAGGCTAGTTTGCACAACAAAAAATTACGTGATTGCAAAATACATTTTAATACAAATCATGAACGTAGATTAGAAACTTCTATTTTCATTACAGAAGGAGACTCTGCGAGCGGTAGCATTACTAAAGCTCGTGATGCTAATATTCAAGCAGTTTTTAGCCTAAAAGGCAAACCTCTAAATGTGCATAAAGCTAATAAAAAATCTATCTTTGCTAACGAAGAATTTGCTCTATTGATAGCTGCTCTTAATATTGATAATGGGCTAGAAAATTTAAGATATAATAATGTGATAATAGCTACTGATGCAGATGAGGATGGTAAACATATCAGATTACTTCTTCTTACATTTTTCTTAAAGTTTTATCCAGATTTAATAAAAGCTGGACATCTATATGTACTGCAAACACCACTATTCAGAGTGAGAAATAAACAAAAAACTATTTATTGCTATAATGACACAGAAAAACAAAAAGCACTTAATCAGTTAGGAAATGGTAGCGAAATAACAAGATTTAAAGGACTAGGTGAAATATCTCCAGATGAATTTAGGCAATTAATAGGTAAAAATATTAGATTAGAACCCATAGTTTATAATTCTGAAATTAAAATAGATCAATTATTAGACTTCTATATGGGAGAAAATACTGCTACTCGAGCTGAGTTTGTCATAGAAAACCTTAGATATAACGAAATTTTAGATTTATTATAAAAAATTTTGGTTATATAAATTTAATGTTTTACTTTTATCAAAAATAAATTAAATTTTACAACTATGAAAAAATTATTATCAATTTCTTCATTAATTTTAACTTTCTTTATTTTAACAATAATGTTATCATGCGATAGCGATAGCGATTGCGAAGGGAAAGGATATTTGAAATTAACAAATACATCCACAGGTACTGTGCAACGAATTATGATTGATGGTATTAATTATGGTAGCTTGGATCCTGGAGAATCAAAAAGTATCTCATTACCTGCTGGTGAACATGAATTTCAACAGGTAGGAATTAGTGGCGGAGCAGGATGTAGTCCAGCTAAAGTTATAATTATAGAATGTGAAACCCAAGGATTTGAATGTCATAGCTAAAAATTTATAATAATTTAATTAAATTTAATAATTAAAATTATTTATTAATAGCTTGGTGGATATTATTGAAAATTTTATCGATATTTATTTAATATTAGAATATTCACAAAGAAAATTATTGTAAACTTGTATTTCATTATTTTATAACATTTTTAGATTTTGCCATAATTTTTTATTTGTTTTATTCATTAATAAAAAATCAAATTTATTTTTTTGTAAATACAATTCATAGTTATATAAATTATCTCTTATTTGATTTAATTCATTTACAGATATTTCTTCCCAGCTATTATAAATAATATTTTTTTGTAAAATACATTTGTAAAAATTTTTAAAATATTCAAAATCATTATTTATTTCTACAGAATAGTTATTATTTAGAAATTTTAAAATATGAAAAGCATCAAAATATTCATGAATGGCATGAACGAATTTATCTCGCTGTGTATGATTTTTATAAATTTTTAAAATAATTTTTTCAGGAATGATATCTTTTAAATTTTTAATAATTTCATCAATAGAATTGCTATATTCTAGAATTTGATAATAAGATTCTATTTTTTTAAACAAATATGTTGGATAAAAAGGATATTTTTTAATTTGATTTTCTAAATTCATACCTATCGCTGGCCCAGTACCAAATACTACCCTATCAGATATACGAGCAGCAGGATAAATGGTATTATCTAACCAAGAGCTGATAATTCCAATTTTTCTAATTTGTTGCATAGTATAAAAATCTTCTCCAGCATCTTTTACTTTAAAACCACCTGCTTTTTTATAAGCATTTACTCTGAAACTCATAGCAGAACCAATAGGCATATATGCATATGGCGATTGTATTAAAAGTAGTTGCAAAGTATAATAATGTAAAAAAATTTCATAACGAAGCATTAACCTTGCTTTATCTATTGGCAAATTATCAATTTTATGATAATATGGTGCACAAACACCACTCAATAATGGTAACTGACTATAAATATCAAAAATATTCTCAAAATAATTATCAGGATAATTAGTGTCTGCATCCATATTTACAATAATATCATTACTATTTGTAAATGATAAAAAAGAATCAATACACAGCTTACGAGCTAATCCCACACAACCAACATTAGAATGGAATCCATTGCCAGGCGAAGAGTGATCCAACACTATAATAGGTATAGGAAACGAATCTAATAATTTATTTAAATAAATTAAAGTTTTGGTATTATTTAAAATAATTTCCTTTTTATCAGGTAATTTTCTCCACGACTCTGGTTGATTAATACAAAAAGAAATAAAAGCAGGACGCATAGATTGATTAATTAATTGATCTAATAAAATTGGAACATTGTCTAACTCCTTCATTAAAGGAATAGCCACGAAGATACGCGATAATTCAGATTTTAACATAAAAATAAATTAAGATAAAATTAGTTAAAAAAAATAAGATGGAGGGAAGGGGAGAAAATGAATTTAATAATGTATAATTTTTTATATGCTTTTTCTTAAAATTATATTATCTTTGCAACAAATTTTATTTAATATGAAAAATATCGTCTCAAACCTCCAAGAGCACCTTTCTCAGGGCAAACAACTCAATTTGGAATTCCTTAATAATCTCTACAATAAGATGAAACTCCAAGGCAACGACGTAGTGGATTATCAACATCTAAAAGCTCAAAGCGTCTCTCCACAATGTCCTAATTGCAAAAGCATTCATATCAAGAAAAATGGACATCAACAAGGCCAGC
>Ga0116183_1005481_pt1 | contig 12039 bp, 10 predicted proteins | sample AD_UKC078_MetaG_FD_89753 | JGI IMG/M metagenome (GOLD analysis project Ga0116183, IMG submission 89753) | Active sludge microbial communities of municipal wastewater-treating anaerobic digesters from USA - AD_UKC078_MetaG | ecosystem: Engineered > Bioreactor > Anaerobic > Digestate | place: USA...
CAAGGAGCCGGTACGCTTTTTTTATATCGTCAAGCGAAGCATCTCTTGACACCCCAAGTGTACCATAATAATCCTTTTTCTGAGGCATTATTTTTCACCTTCTTCAGCTTTCTCCGCACACTGTGTCTTAACTTCCTCTTTCTTCTCTTTAGGCTTAACTGCCACAACAACCTGTGCAGCACGTAAAACCGTGCCGTTAAGCTTGTAGCCATAGGTTTTGGTCTCAAAAACGTGATACTCGCTTACCTCAGAGGTTTCACACTTATCAATTACTTCATGCTCAAAAGGATCAAACTGGTCTGATTTTTCAGGATGAATAAACGTTAAGCCACATTTTTCAAAGGCGTTCATAAAATCTCTGAATATCATCTCCATAGCTTTGGCAAAATCCGAACCATCTGAATACTTCATTGATATTCCAAATTTTTCAAAGACAGGTATAAACTTTTTCAAAGTATCTTCTTTGGTTTTTATCTCGATATTCTTCTTTTCTCTGTCCACTATATCCTTGAAACTTTCAAAATCCATTTTCAGTTGTATAGCTGCATTTCTGAACTTCATCACTTCCTGCTCAAGTTCGGATATCCTTTCTTTGCTTTTTTCAAGCTCCGCATTTTCGGGCATAATGTTCTGACAATCCTCTTTTCCAGTAGTTTCACCTATGTTTGACTGTTCGTTTATAACTTGTTCCTGCTCTTTTTTTATGTCCTGAGACATACTGCACCTCCAGATCTATTTTTTAAAGATTTTTAGATATTATCTCGGAAAATCTTGATGTATACTCATTAATAACTTTATAATTTTTTTCGTAATCAGAAAATTTATTGGTAATGACAAAGATCCTGCCTACCGGATTAACACCATTACAGTATGAAGTATAGAAAAAAGCAAAATTCTTTAATGGCCTGTATGTTTCCCCTGTCACCGGCTCGTTTCCAAGACAAAGATTGATATCCCTGTTGGCGGTCAGATTCCTGAAAAGTTCCTCCTTTATCTTATCATTACCCACAATACATGCCAGCATCTCGATACTTTCTATGGGCGGCCGGTTTTTTGATATCAGAATATCAAAGCCGTTTGTAGTATACTTGATTCTGGAGAATTCATTTACAAGGCCCTCGACCAGCTTGAACATATTTACCACTCTCTCATCCTGGGCCTGGACAGACTGCAATTTTACAGCCGAGAATACCTCTGAGAGAGATTTACCTGTGAGTCCTTTATTTAAAAGACTTTCCAGTTCTTTGGGATGAGGAAGATCGTATATCTCCATTGTACGGGAGATCGTAAGCCCAAGGCTGGTAAGAAGCGTTATGACGCAGTGACTTTCAGTCACCGGAGTTACAACCGCTCTGGTTATATAAAGATACCTTGGATTTGGATACTCAAATATCACAAGTGACTCAAGTGTATTTGATATCATTTTGGAAACGTTTTCAAACATCAGGTTGAGATCATAAAACTTGTACTCTTTAGGTATATCAAGAACAGATGAACTGTTCGAATAAAGTTCCTTGACCACATCGAAGTAGAGTTTGACGGCACGATCTGTAGGAATTCTTCCGCCGCTTGTATGCTGCTGGAATATGTACTTCAGGTGCTGGAGCTTTTGCATGTCATTTCTAACCGTAGCACTGCTGGTATTCATTCTGGTATTGCTCAGCACATCATCAGAGCTCACCGGTTTCTGATTTTTGATATAAAGCGTGACTATGGCCATCAGAACATCTTTTTGCCTCTCTGTTAAGTCAGGGCCCATTTTTATCACTCCTCTTTTTTGAGTGCTAATAGTATTATAGCAAAAACTTTTATTTTTGCAAAATAAAAAGGTTAATTATTGATTAAATTATCTTAATACTCTCCGAATCACGATTGAAGATAAAAAACTTGTCAAAGTCAAAAAATAGATGTAAAATTGAAAAGGTGCGGAAAATTAAAGATTTTTGGGAGGGAATGACTTATGATTACTCTTAATCAGGTAATAGAGTGTCTTAAAGGCCAGACTGTAAAGAAAAGAGTATCCGAACAGTTAGAACTAGAGTTATACGGTCTGACATCCAACAGCAAAGAAACAAGAAAAGGCGATATTTTTGTAGCGATTAAAGGACCCAAAGTCGACGGCCATGATTATATAGATATAGCAGTCAAACACGAGGTCGGCCTTGTCATTCTTCAAAACAAATCAAAAATTCCGCCTGAACTTCAGTTTGACTATATACTGGTGAAGGATACCAGAAAAGCTCTTGCAGATATTGCTTATCTCATGGCAGATGTCGATCCAAAAGATTTCAGGTTTTTTACTGTAACAGGAACCAATGGAAAGTCTACTTGTGTATGTCTTTTGCATCATCTTATGAGGGAATCTCATAGGGATTCGGTTCTTATGAGTACCGTCGAAATAAAAGTAAATGACGAGCTTATAGACGAACCGTACAATACAACTCCCGGTGTGCTGGAAATAGTTGACGTGCTTAAGAAGGCAAAGGAAAACAAAATTGATTTCATAAACCTGGAGATATCTTCCCACGGTATAGCACAAAAAAGAATCGAGAATCTTAAATTCGATGTGATCTCATTTACTAATATCACAAGAGATCATCTCGATTACCATAAAGACTTTGAAGAGTACGAAGCAACCAAGCTTTCTCTGGTGGATTACCTTAAACCTAACGGAATCGCGTCTGTAAACATAGATGAGATAGATGTAAATAAGATACGTCTTCCGTCCGAACGCATTATAACTTACGGACAGTCCGAGAAAGCAGATTACAGAATAAAGGACATCAATTGTAATATATATCAGATGAACTTTAAAATACAAACCCCACAGGGAAACGATATCTCTGTCTATACCTCCATAATCGGTGAGTTTAATGCCTACAACATAACTAATACGGTAATCGCTGCAAAGTACTTCGGGCTTACTGACGAGGAGATAAAACATGGAATCATAACTTTCAAAGGTGTCCCGGGAAGATTTCAGCTTGTACCCACCAGCAAATCTCTGGGATTTTCAGTTGTGGTTGATTTTGCACATACTCCGGACGCACTTGAAAAAGTGCTGAAAACAGCCAGAATGGTTTCAAAAGGCCGTGTAATAATTGTTTTCGGAGCAGGAGGCAACGCCGATATCGGTAAAAGGCTTATGATGGGTGAAGTAACAAGCAGATACGCCGATATAGTCGTTATAACCAATGATGATCCCAAGGACGAAGAACCGGAAAAGATCATTGAAGACATCAAACAGGGGCTGGATGTAAGAAAGAACTTCATTGTCATCCCTGACAGAAAAACGGCCATAGATGCAGCCATAAACTTTGCTAACAGGGACGATATAGTTGTTATTGCCGGAAGAGGACATGAAAAGTTCCAACTGTTTTCAAACGGTAAAAAGATCAAATTCAATGATTACGAGGTTGCGGGAGAGATAATAGAAAATCTCAAGAGGAGCATGAAAAAATGAGTATTGAAAATTTGTGGAAAGAAGGAAGAAAATTTTTTATAGACTCCAGAAACGTAGAACCCGGAGGGGTCTTCATCGCTATCAAAGGAGATAATCTTGATGGTCACGACTATGTGAACCAGGCCTTTGAAAAAGGTGCAAGCTGCTGTATAGTTCAAAAATCCGGTGACTACAAAGGAGAAACTATTCTTGTAGAGGATGTGGTAACCGAACTTTTGAAACTTTCGTCTTCAATACTCAGAAGTACTGCCAAGCTTAAAATAGCTGTAACAGGTTCAACAGGAAAAACCACTACCAAAGAGCTTCTTTATAATCTGATGAACTGTGCAGGAACTGTTTTCAGGCCTTACAGAAACTTCAACACCGAAATTGGTCTTCCTCTTGCGGTTTTAAACGAGTATAAGGGCGAAGAAATTGTCATCCTTGAGATGGGTCTGCGCAAACCAGGAGATGTAAAACTCCTTTCAGATTACTTTCAGCCTGACGTAAGTTTTATTACAAATATAGGTTCTTCACATCTTGAGTTTTTAAAAACAAGGGAAAATATTGCCTGTGAAAAGATGAAGATAATTAGCGGAATGGAAAACGGAATGGTGGTCATAAATGGCGACGAGCCTCTTTTAGAAAAATTCGGCCTGTCTCATCTTAATGTTCTGAAGTTTGGAAAAAAAGAACACAACGACGGCATACTTGTGGACTATACTTTCGATGAAAACTCTACCAAAGTATGGATGAGATTGCATGGCAAGGATATGATGCTTACACTCAAAGATTTCTGGTCTGAAGGCCAGATAATAGACTTTGTTGCCGCTCTTACTTTTGTCACCTTCATACAAGTTCCTCTAGATCCTTATCTTATTTCAGCAATAAATCCGGAAAAAGGACGCTTCACCACTCACAGAAAAAACGGAAAGCTTATCATAGACGATTCATACAATGCATCTTATGAATCTTTTTGCTCCGGATTTGAAAGTGTGGAAAAATTTGAAAAAATAAAAAAGACTCTTGTAATGGGAGAGATGCTTGAACTCGGAGAAATGTCGGAACATTACCATAAAAAAGTACTGGAAAAGGCTCTTAAGGTTTTTGACTGCATATGGTTTTTTGATCCCAGAAATGCTTTCAATTCATATAAAGGTATTAATTTTGTTCGTTCATTCGATGAACTGGAAAAAATCATAGAACAGACTCAAGGCTTGATCTATATAAAAGGATCAAACGGAACAGGCCTCAACAGCTTTTTGAAACGTATCCTGGAATAATTAATTTCATCTTTTTAAAAGCTCTGGTTATTTAGAGCTGATTTGAAAAGCTAAAGTCGTGATAAAGTTAAATTTTATGTGTAGAATTATCTTTGATTTAAAAGCTCAACAGGAGGAAAAATCTTGATAGAGTTAATGGCAGTTGCTGCTTTTGTAATTTCAATATTTTTATACCCCAGATATATAAGCTGGGCTAAAAAACGTCAGTTTGGACAGTATGTCCGTCAGGAAGGACCTGATCTTCATAACTATAAGCAGGGAACCCCCACTGCCGGAGGTATGCTTTTCGTAATTATAATATTTTTGCTGAATATTGCGGTTTACATTTACAACGGTGAGCCGATACATCTTATAGTTGCCCTGTCATCCGTAGGCTTCGGATCCATAGGCTTTATGGATGACATAACCAAGATACTGAAAAAACAGTCTATGGGTCTTAGTGCTCCTCAAAAACTCATAATGCAGTTCGCTGTTTCTTTTCTTATCTATCTTCTTATATCTTTTTTCAACAATCATACCCAGATGCTTATTCCGTTTACTTTGAAAAAACTTGACCTAGGCATCTTTTATGTAGTCTGGGCTATGGTCTATATGACAGGACTGTCAAATGCTTCAAACCTCACAGACGGACTTGACGGGCTTGCCGCAGGGGTATACGTTATATCTGCCCTTCTTACGGTGCTGGTATCAGGACTGCATATTTCCCTTGCTTTTACTATAATCTTTCCGGTACTGGCTTATGTGATATTTAACCTGAAACCTGCCAAAGTTTTCATGGGAGATACAGGTTCCCTTGCCCTGGGAGGAATAATTGCTTCTATCGCCGTATATACAGGAACAGAAATTTTTACTTTATTTACGTGCTTTATATTTCTCAGCGAAATGTTCAGCGTTATAATACAGGTAGGCAGTTTCAAACTCCGAAAGGGGAAAAGAGTATTTCTGATGGCTCCTATTCATCATCATTTTGAGCTCCTTGGCTGGCATGAGGAAAGAGTTGTAATGAATTTTTGGATTTTTAATATTATAGCAGGGCTGATAGCCCTTGGAGGAAGATAACATGAAAGTCTGTCTTGTAGGTTACGGCAGCAGCAATAAAGAGATGGTTCAGTTTTTGACGGAAGGTGGCAACACTGTATTTGTAAGCAATAATAAGCCTTTACGTCCTGAAGATATTAAGTTCCTTTCAGACAGAGGTATAATGTATGAGGAAGAACATTCCACTCTGCTTGAAAGCTCTGAGCTGGCAGTTGTAAGCCCTGGGGTTCCCCCAAACAGCAGTGCGTCAAAGATAATATCTGAAAAAAATATAAGGTATACTACTGAAGTCGAGTATGCCTGGATGAATATAAAAAGAGCAAATCCGGCATGTATCTTTGTCGGTATAACCGGAACAGACGGAAAATCAACAACCACATCTCTTATAGGACATCTTTTGAGGGAAGCAGGTTATTCTACTTTTGTAGGAGGCAATATAGGAATTCCACTGATAACTGCACCATTAAACCTTCAGTTCTATGTGGCAGAAATAAGCTCTTTTCAGCTGTACTGGGGGAAAAGGTTCTGTCCCGAAGTGTCTGTTCTTTTGAACCTTGCTCCGGATCATCTCAACTGGCATACCTCGCTTGAAGAGTACTACGGATGCAAAATATCCATGATAAACAATACACTTTCATCCGGAGGACTAGCAATTGTAAACCAAAATATTAAAAATGCCATGTATAACGGAAAGACCATACATTTTTCAGGAGAGATGCTAGAAAACGGTTATGTCAACTTTGAAGATCGAAGAATTAAAGTCATGAATGACTTCTTAAACTTAAAAATATACAGTGAAGATACAGTAAGCGCTGTAATTGCCTGTTTAAATCTGGGAATAAGTGAAAATCTCATAGAACAGGGGCTTAAAAGCTTCAAACCTCTTTCCCACAGAATAGAACTGTGTGGAAATGTAAACGGTATAAGCTTCTATGACGATTCTAAGGCCACCAATGTGCATTCCGCATACAATGCTTATCTTAGCTTCAGGGGAAAAGGATATGCTGCTCTTCTAAGCGGAATTCCTAAAAATGAAGATCTTACCGAACTCATTGAAGAAGTCAGGAACTTTTCAAAAATCACCCTGGTCTTTGGGGCAATGACAGAGGAAGTCAAAAAGTATCCTCTTGATGAAAAGTTTGTATTCTGCAATAATATGGAAGAAGCTGTCAAAATAGGTATGAATGCCCTTTCGCCCGGTGACAGCATAATAATGTCCCCTGCAGGTGCCAGCTTTGATCTTTACCAGGATTACAAAGAAAGGGGAAATCACTTCAAAAATATAGCCCAGAGATTTGGAGGAGATTCTTGAAGCCTGTTGCAATGAAACGTGAACTTATGATATATTTTATTGTACTGTGTTTTACAATCATTATAGGAGTTCTGTTTGTTTACAGTTCGCTTTTCGCAAGTGAGCTTTCTGAGAATATAAACGGTCCTGACATAAAGTTCAGAACACATCTTTTAGGTATTGCTATAGGTTTCTTTGCTGGATTCATAGGCTTTACCGGAGCAGATTTTTTTATCAGAAACAAGTACTTCATGTGGACGATGTATGCCTTCATGCTTGGCATTCTCATACTGGCGCTTGTTTCAAAACCTGTTAATGAGGTACACAGATGGTTTAATATAGGTTCTTTTCAGGTTCAGCCCTCTGAGTATGTCAAGTTCATACTTCCGGCGTTTATATCGTTTTATTTTCTGACCTACGTAAAAGAAAAACAAAATATTATCAATTCTTTTTTCTTGCCAATGGGTCTTTGCGGCATACCCACGGTTTTGGTCTTTCTTGAACCTGATCTAAGCACAAGTGCCGTACTGTTCTTTATATCGTTTTTTGTATGTGTTTTTAATATAAAAAATAAAAAGATAGGTCTAGTTTACTTTATTTTTATCTTTACCTTAATTGCCGGAGCTGTTTTATTCAAAGACCAGATAATAAACAACGACAAGTTTTTGAAGCCTTACCAGCTGGAAAGACTCGCACAGACAGAAGACTTTCAGACAGAACAGGCTCTCAGAGCCCTTCAGAATGGTGGCCTTCTTGGTACCGCTCCCTTTGGCGGAACCATGAAGTACAACGTTCCTGTTTCTTTCAGTGATTTCATAATAGCCGTTATTGGTGAGGAGTGGGGCAAGCTGGGCGTTTTTGTTGTAATCTCCCTTTTCTTTTTTCTGGCTTCTCAGCTCACCAGACTCGCATACAGAACTTCTGACCAGGCTGTTTTTTCATACTGCGGTGCAGTGTCGCTGTGGCTTGTGCTGCAAGTCTCAATAAACGCCATGGTCGGTCTTGGAGTCAAATTTATACCTGTAACCGGAGTTACTTTACCCCTAATGAGCTATGGAACCAATTCCATGGTAAGCTCAATAGCTGCTTTGGGTATAGGAATGGGACTTGTTTTCAGCAGCATCAAAAAAAAGGAAGAGGTACATTCAGATGAACAAAGACAAGACATATAACATAGTAATGGCAGGCGGAGGCACAGGAGGACATTACTACCCGGCTTTAGCTTTCGTTAACGAGCTTTCAAAAAAATACCAGACAAGAATTATTTACTTTGCTACTAAAGGACGTATAGAAGAGAAGTATCTGCCTGTTGATATTCCATGGGCAAAGGTTTTTACTGTCGAGCTTACAGGTCTTAAGAGACCTGTTTACAGTTTCGAGAATTTTTCTGTTATAAAAAAAATGTATAGTGAAAAATCACGTATAAAAAAGATAATAAAGGATTTTTCCCCGGATTTCGGTTTTCTTACTGGAGGTTACATCAGTGCTCCTGTAGGACTTAATCTCAGGGATCTTAAAGTACCTTTTTTTCTGCACGAGCAAAACTCTATAATAGGTTTTACAAACCGAAGGCTTTCAAAGTATGCACAAAAAGTCTTTGTATCTTTCCAGGAAACAGTTCTGAGCGAAAAATTTCTGCTTACCGGAAATCCTGTAAGGCTTCCTAAAAACAGCATAGGCAGAGAGTATCTTTGTACAATGGGGATAAAAGATACGGGCAAAAGAACGGTTCTTGTTTTCGGAGGAAGCCTGAGTTCCGAAAAAATAGACGAGCTTATGCTTAAGGTTTACCCTCTGGACACTCAGACCAACTTTATCCATGTCACAAGGCAGCCTGATCTTTTTGAGCAGTTTAAGAATGTTTTTACCCGTGAATATATACCCGATATATACAATCTTCTTGCCATATGTGACGGTGTAATCTGCAGAGCAGGGGCAACAAGTATTGCTGAAATAAAGTACTTTGGTCTTAAAGCACTTCTTGTGCCATGGCGCGGTGCGGCCGAAGATCATCAGTTCAGAAATGCCCTTTCGCTTGAGAAACTTGGACTGGCCGATATAATAGCGGAAGATGAAAAAGATATTTCCAAGATAACCGGAATAATACAGAGGATGCCCAATAAAGGTTCTTCTTTTGTCTGGAATGTTCATGAAGACACATCAGCTAAAAAAATTATTGATAATATCGAACAGTTAATATAATTTTAGGAGGAGTAATAATGAAGTACTTTTTTTCAGGCATTGGCGGTATAGGCATGAGCAGCCTTGCACTGTATGCAAACTACTGCGGCCATAAAGTTTACGGTTCAAACAACGAAAAAAACGAACGTGTTGATTACCTGAGGTCCAAAGGTGTAGAGATAAGCATTGGACACAGTAAAAATCTTCCTGACATAGATCTTCTTATAAGGTCAACCGCCATACGCAACAACAACCCGGAGGTTGTCGCTGCGGAATCAAAAAACATCCCTACAGCTTTCAGGATGGAGTATCTGAGCAACATACTCAAATCAACCTGGAGTATAGGAATAACTGGTACAGACGGAAAAACAACCACTACAGCCATGATGTCCAAGATCTTCAAAACAGCCGGAAAAGACCCTACTGTTTTTCTTGGCGGCATACACAGTTGCCTTGAGGACGGCAACTTCCGGATGGGAAGCGGGCAGATAATAGCTGAAGTGGATGAGAGCGACGGTTATATTAAAGATGCCCAGACCGATGTGTCAGTTGTGACCAACCTCAGACCTGATCATCTTGAACATTACGCTAACCGCTTTGAAAATCTTGAATACGCAGTTAAAAGATACTCCGAAAGATCAAGAGACATAATCTTTCTAAATGGAGACGACCCTATCCTTTCACAGTGGGCTGAGGAGTTTCCCAACTCCGTTACTATGGGAACTTCCGAAAAAAATGATTATTTCATAAAGAACAGAGCCATGAAAGACCATATGCAGTCATTTGATCTTTACTACAAAAACAAGTTTGTTCTGAATATAAATCTAAGACTTCCGGGACTCCATTATGCTATGGATGCTTTGGTAGCTTCCTCGGTAGCTTTGGAATACGGTATAAAAACAGAGGATATAATAGACGGTCTTTACACTTACGATACCGTAGACAGAAGATTTAATATTCTTTATTCCAACACAGACCTTTTTATAATTGACGACTATGCGCACACTCCGGACGAGATATACTCCACTATACAGGCCACACGTGAGTATTTTAGCGGCAGAAAGCTTACCGTTATCTTCCAGCCTCACCGCTATACCCGCCTGCACAGACATTTCCTTGAATTTGTAGATGTTCTGAAAAATGCAGATGAGGTTCTTATATACAGGATATATTCTGCCTTTGAAGATCCCATAGATGGTGTGGACGAACGGAAAGTTGCCTCACTTCTGAACGATAAAGTCAAAACATCCTTTTATGATAACGGAGATGATCTTATAAATGAGCTTTTAAAAGCTCAGGATCAGGTTCTGCTATTTGTGGGTGCAGGCGATATAACTCTTATATCACACAAGATTAGCAAGATAATTTCCAAAAGAACAGTAGAGGTTGATTAACGGTTACAGGTAATTCGTAATATTTAATTTTCCTAATTTTAGCTTAATTCTTTTCCTTCACTATTGACATTATAAGAAAGTTATGGTATTATATTCTTCGGTTAGAAAATGATGATGCCCCCATCGTCTAGCGGCCTAGGACATTGGCCTTTCACGTCAAAGACACGAGTTCAAATCTCGTTGGGGGCGCCATAGTTGGACGCATAGCTCAGCGGGAGAGCATCTGCCTTACAAGCAGAGGGCCGTAGGTTCAAACCCTGCTGCGTCCACCATTTTTTTAAGGGCAGGTAGCTCAGTCGGTAGAGCAACGGACTGAAAATCCGTGTGTCGACAGTTCGATTCTGTCCCTGCCCACCAAAAAAATCCTCTTATGAGGATTTTTTTGTTTTTCTATGGACTTTTACAGAAAAAATCATTATAATTAAAGTACTACACCATAAAGGAAGTGGAAAAATTGAAGCATCCCTTTGAATTTTATATAGACATAGCCATACGTCTTATAGCTTCTACCGTTGCTGCTTCTATAATAGGGCTGACAAGGGAAAAGATAAACCGTCCCGCAGGCATAAGGACTCATGCTCTCATTGCCATAGGATCATGTATAGTAACTATACTTTCTATATATGCCTTTTACGACCCTATTACCAACACCGGTGATCCCGGGCGTCTGGCTGCACAGATTGTTTCAGGAATTGGTTTTCTTGGTGCAGGGACCATATTAAAAAGAGGAATGAACGTCAAAGGACTGACCACTGCCGCTGCTTTATGGTCTGTTGCTGCCATAGGCATAGCCTATGGGGCAGGCGAGTACTTTATAGGAACACTGGGAGCAGCATTAATATTTTTTATAGTTACGTCAAACAGATTTTACAGATCTAACTCAAATAATATACAGCTCAGCGTATATCTTTCTGACAGCGGTGCATTCAAAGCAGTTGTGGATACCATCAAAAAGAATAATTTCAATATAAAATCAATAGAAAAAGAAGTTGCAGAGGTAGGAGGATACGATTTCACTTTTTTTCTGGAACGGGAAAGAAGTTCCAATCTTCAAAAGCTCCGCGATGAGCTGCTTTCAATTGACGGAGTCAACTTCATAGAACACAACTGAAAAACGGAGGCTGTTTATGGATGCTTATAAGGGAGATATAATATATACAGCTGCACCTGATTCGTTTACTGTGCTTCAGAACAGTTTCATACTAGTTAAAGACGGCATAATTCATGATATATGCCAAGTACTTGATTCTGACCATAAAAACATCACCCTGCATGACTACTCCGGTCATCTTATAATCCCTTGTTTTATTGATATGCACCTTCACAGCGGACAGTACATGCAAAAAGGTCTTGGCATGGATAAGCCTTTACTTCAGTGGCTTGAAAGCTATACCTTCAAAGAAGAAGCAA
>Ga0116183_1005488_pt1 | contig 12033 bp, 10 predicted proteins | sample AD_UKC078_MetaG_FD_89753 | JGI IMG/M metagenome (GOLD analysis project Ga0116183, IMG submission 89753) | Active sludge microbial communities of municipal wastewater-treating anaerobic digesters from USA - AD_UKC078_MetaG | ecosystem: Engineered > Bioreactor > Anaerobic > Digestate | place: USA...
CGCAGCAGCAATGTGAGATGAGGCACTCATTGGCCTCAAGGTTTTTCTGATAGCCTGCATATGCTCGCCTGCATATCTCGCAGCTGATGTATGTGATATCGATACCCGGAGCTGATGGGCCCTCTTCATGGCCTCCCTGATGGCCTGGGCAGCTGGGGCTGAGAGGTCCGGGCTGCCCGCTCCCCTCATCGCCGGCCTGCTCCATTATCAGTTCGTCACCATCCACCCCTACTACGACGGCAACGGCAGAACTGCTCGCCTGCTGGCAACCTTCATCCTGCACAAAAGCGGCTATGGCCTGAACGGCTTCTTCTCCCTGGAAGAGCACCATGCCCGCGATCTGCAGGGCTACTATCGGGCATTGACCGTCCATCCTCACCACAACTACTACTTCGGCAGAAGCGAGGCTGACCTCACTCCCTGGCTGGAATACTTCATCTCCGCCCTGGCCGCGGTCTTTGAGTCCGTCCGGCTCGCTGCCCAAAAGTACGCTGCGGAGGGCCAGGAGGCCGAGCCGGAGGACCTCCGCCGCCTGGATCACCGGGCAAGAGCCGTCTTCGGCCTCTTTGCCGGAAGAGAGACCATCACTTCTCCCCAGGTGGCCGCCGAGCTGGGCCTCTCCGAGCGCATGGCCAGAAACCTTCTAAAAGATTGGGTGAAAGATGGTTGGCTGGAGGTAGCCGATCCCTCCCGGCGTGCTCGATCCTACCGTTTATCGGCAAAGTATCGGCAATACATCGGCAGCTTATCGGCAATAACTCAGAGATGAGAGAACAACGAGCAGTGATTACGCCGATTACTCTGAAGACGGCATAATCGAGCAGCCCGCCATCGGGATGGAAGGCTGGGGTGGACACCATATTCGCGGGCAATCTGGGCCAGGGGTTTACCGGGCTCAAGCTCAGTTATTACTGATATCTTGAATTCTCGGTCGTAGCGCCGTCCGGTCTTTTTCAGGTGATCTCCTCCATGAACTGCCGTTGTTTAACTCATTGTCCACTCGGGGGGTTGCCTCCATACATATGATAGCCCCATCCCATAACTTATAAAGGAGGAGCTCTATTCCTCTTGGGAAAGTGGCGCATCACACTTCCATTTGATGGCATGGAGGCCTTTTCAGCCATCCTGCCCACCAAGAGGAAACATAAAATGGCAACCATCGAGGAGCAGATCAAAGCGCTGGAAGAGGAGATCTTCAACACTCAGAAGAACAAGGCCACTGAGCACCACCTGGGCAAGATCAAGGCCAAGATAGCGAAGCTGAAGGCCCAGCAGGAGCTCCAGAAGATCAAGGGTGGCGGAGGGGGGAGAAGATACTATATCAAGAAGTCCGGCGATGCCACTGTGGCCCTGGTGGGCTTTCCGTCCGTGGGCAAATCCAGCCTGCTCAACCTTCTGACAGGCTCCAAGTCTGAGGTGGCTGCTTATCAGTTCACTACCCTGGAGGTCATCCCGGGGGTGATGAAGCATAAAGGGGCTGAGATCCAGATTCTGGATATGCCGGGGATCATCAAAGGGGCGGCGCGGGGAAAAGGCCGGGGCAGGGAGGTGATAACTGCAGCCCGGGCGGCGGATATGATTCTCTTATTGGGGGATGTATTCAACTACAACCTCAAGGTCCTGGAGCGGGAGCTTTACGATGCCGGCATAAGACTGGACAAGCAGCCTCCAAACATCAATATCACCCAGGAGAGGAAGGGGGGCATCATTGTGCGCAGCACTGTACCCCTCACCAAGATGACGGAGTTTGAGATCGCTGAGATCATCCGCGCCTATGGAATAGTGAATGCAAGCGTCACCGTCCGGGTGGATATAGATACCGATAGCCTGGTTGACTTCCTGGCCGGAAACAGGGTCTACATCCCCTCTTTAGTGGCCATAAACAAGTTCGATCTGCGCTATGATCAGATCGAGGAGAAGATCAGGGAGGATCTGGGCAGGGACTTTCTACCCCTATCCTGTGCCACCAAAGAAGGCTTGGAGGAGTTGAAGGATCACATATTCGAGAGATTGGGGTTCATTCGCATCTATCTCAAGCCCAAAGGAGGAAAAGCAGACCTGGAAGAGCCGCTTGTGATTCTGGACGGAAGCACAGTGAAATCGGTATGCGAGCATCTGCACCGGGACTTTGTGAACCTATTTCGCTATGCTCTGGTCTGGGGAAAGAGCGCCAAGTTCCCTGGCCAGTCCATAGGATTGGACCACCAACTGCAGGATTGTGATGTGCTCTCCATAGTGACCAAGAGGAGATGACCGAGGCATCATATCATTGACCAACAAGCTTATATGGCAAGCTATCTTGCTTATCCCGCTACATTTCATCGAATAGAAGATATCAATCGGATTGATTATAAAATAATGTTCGACCTGTTTTGATCTAAAGGCAAAAGCCTTCAGGATAGATCGCTGTGTGGCATGAGAAGAGGAGGAAGTGATCGAAATTGGAAAATCTGGGTCAGCCGATTTGACAAAATTCCAGGATATAATCTCAGAGCTCAAGAGAAGAGGAGCTGTGGTATTGATACACCGCCCGACTCGATGGGGTTATGTGGTAGATGCTGTAATTCCTTCTGCAAAAATTGTGATCCTGAAGATGCCGGACATCAGCAAGCAGGCAAGAGTGGCCGTGAGCCAGTTCAGGGATCTGATGAGCCGGCTGGAAGGCGATGGATATCAGGTTGTGGTGATTCCAAAGAACAGAATGAGCCCGGAAGATATCAAAGCATTCTGTGACAGGATCGCTGTTGAGGCATCTTTGGCCGCTGCCTGAGATTTTGGCCGCCGCCTTTGGCAGCCGCCTGAGATTTTGGCAGCCATCAGGGATCCTTTAGAGGGCCTCAAGGGGAGGAATCTGCAGAAAAGCCGGTATGAATCCATTCTCAATTGCAATCCTCTGGCCCTCTGCACTCAGCACAAAATCGATAAAGGCCTGCGCCCCCTGACTGGGCCTGCCCAGGGTGATGAAATAAAACTCGCGGGAGAGAGGATAGCTTCCATTTTTTATATTCTCGATCGATGGCGGAACGCCATCTAAAGATATCACATTCGAGTCGCCCCTCATGATATAGCTGTACCCGACATATCCGATGGCATTGTCGCTTTTCTGGATTGCGGTCTTGATCTCGGCGCTCTCAGCAGCCTCATATCTCACTCCAGGGGTCTCAGACTCCCGGCTTCCCATGATGATCTCATCGAACGTATCTCTGGTTCCAGATCCTGGCTTCCTTCCTATGGCGAAGATCCCTCTGTCAGGGCCGCCCAGCTCTTTCCAGTTGCTGATGCTTCCAGAATAGATCCTTCTGACCTCCTCCTTTGTGAGGTTAGTGACCCCGGAGTTGTACACTTCCCGGCTCACTATCAAGCATATGGCATCGTATCCCACTGTGGTCACATTAAACCTCTTTTTAGGGGTCTCGTATCTTTGCCGCTCCACCAGATGAAGCTCCCGGGAGGTCATGGCGATCGCCGATCTGCCCTCGACCACGTTCACTATCCCCACCCCCGAGCCTCCTGAGTCGACAATCACCCGGTAGTCATTCTGGAGTATGTTGAACTCCTCTGCTGATATCTCTGCCAGGGGCATGACGGTGCTGGACCCTGACACCCTTATGCTCTGCCCTCTTGCTTCGACGGGTACAGTTATCAAGAAAAACACTAACAGCAAGACCGGGAACTGTCTTTTTGCCCTCATCATCATCATTTAGCGACCTGATGATATGTAAGGTTAATGTTCAGCTCAATTTGGTATGAAACCCTCCTCTGCGGCGATCTTCTGCCCTTGGGGGCCCAGGACAAAGTCGATGAACGCCATCGCACCGGGAACGGGATCGCCGAATGTGTAGAAGTAAAGGTTCCTCTTCAGCTCGTAGATGTCCAGCTTGATGTTCTCATAGCTGGGCACAATGCCATTGAAGGCTATCCCCTGGACACCGCCGCCCAGATAGTTGAATCCCAGATAGCCTATGGCTCTATCGCTTCTGGAGATCGCCGTCTTGACTGCTGCCCCGCTATAGGCTATAGTATCCACACCATCGGTCTCAGCATCGATCTCCTCCATCACTGCTTCATTGAAGTCATCTCTGGTGCCCGAGCCGTATTCCCTGGATACGACATAGATGTCCCTGTCCGGACCTCCCACCTCTTTCCAGTTGGTGATCTCGCCGGAGTAGATCCTCTTAACCTGATCCCGATTGAGATTTCTCACCCCCTTCTGATATATCTCATCGCTCACGGCAATGCTGATGCCATCCACGCCGACCTTGAACTGCTGGAAGCTCTCTCCAAATCTCTCCTTCTCCTCTTCAGTTATGATGCGCGAAGCCATGGCTATGTTGTATTTGCGCTCCACTATTCCCAATATTCCAGCGCCCGTTCCGCCGGCAGTGACGCTGACCAAATACTCGTTCTGCTCCTGGTTGAATGCCTCTGCGGCAGCCTCGGCCAGCGGCATCACTGTTGAGGATCCCATGACAGTCACATCCACTGGCATTGCAGTGCAGAGCGAGAGGGTGGCCAGTGAGAGCCAGACCAACAAGGTTATAATTTTTTTTGTAATGAACCCCACCATTTACAGATGGTCTGAACAGATATGTAAGCCTATCGTTGGCTCACTGCAATCAATACCCGGCTGGGTTTCAATATACCCTATAAATAAATTATTAAGTTTGCCTCCACGGCAGAATATCCCGGCGACTCCCGGCGACGGCACAAATACCACCTGTCCCTGGTGGGATCTTGAATCTGCAATGAATCAAGCCTGAAGGAACTGAGAGCTCAGATGCTCCCGGATATCCTGTGCCGCCTGGGCCAGGCTCTTTTCGTTGTCATATTCATTCAGCATCCTCTCCAGATCGGATCTGGGCTTCGAGGAGAGCTGCCTGACCTGTTCTGTTAGCTGGGGCACCGCCCGGAGGATGTTATCCACAATGCTCACAGTTGCTTTTTTTGCTGTGCGGGAGAGGGGGTTGAGGTCGATGGCGATCACCCTCTTCCCCATGGCCAGCAGGGCCTCGCAGCGGTCGCCGTCCTCCAGGGGGATGAGCACCACATCGGCATCATATATCCCGCCCCTGGTGGCCAGGGCGCGGGCGTGATCCAGGCCGGGCAGGGAGATGTCCGGCTGCTCGCCCAGGACATCCTTCGCCCCCTTCTCTCGCAGCAGAGCGGCGATCCTCTTCACCCTCTCCTCGCTGCGGTGGAAGAGGTTCACCTCCAGGGGGATGTCCAGGGCTTGGGCCAGGGCTACCATCTCCTCCGGGACCAAAGCAGCAACGTTGCCGTTGACTGAGATCGCCGGCCTCCTGGCCAGGAGCAGAAGTGCTGCTGCTGCCCTGATCGCCGCGGCGGCGGAGGGCGTTGTCCTCTCCCCCAAGAGGTAGTCGAAGCATTCTCCCCTGCCCTGGGCGATCAGCCCCTGGATGCTGGTGTATCCTCTCTTCACTCCTTCTGCCACGCGCTCCCGTGCCACCAGGGAGGCATATCTGGGATGGGATTTGGGAATATCAGTCAAGGTTAGCACCTCTCTGAGAGATGAAGGTGGAATAGACCGGGCCGAAGGCCTGCAGGGCCTCGGCTGCTCCAAGGGCATAGACTGCATCTCCCAGCATGATCATGCTGGCCATTCCGCCTTCTGCCTCCACCGCCTCTATCACATCCAGGGCCCAGCTGCTGGCAAGTCCCGTCTGCAGGGTGAAGCGGCGGGAGAGGCGCATGAACTCCTTCAATGTGGGCCTCTTCAATAGATCCTTCAGAGCAGCCCGGCCGAACTCATTTACTGCTGACATAACACTCTGATTGGAGAGCACCTCCCGGGTGGAGATCGGGCCCCGGACCACACAGTGGACGGGAAGGGGGGGTACGGGTATGCGATCGATTCTGCCGCTGCCCGGTGCGCCCGCCTCCAGGCGGAGAACCATGCCGCCGCTGTTCTGGGCGATGACATCTCCCAGGCCAGTGCGGCAGACCACCTCTGCCTCATGGGCTACCGATGCCGCCTGATCGGCGGTGAGGGCCAGATCGAAGTGGCGGTTTAAGGCATAGGCGCAGCCCAAAGCCCCCGCCCCGCTGGCCCCAAAGCCGGATCCAGAGGGCATATCCAGATCTGTCCTCACCCGGACTGGGCCTCTGGCCAGCCTCTCCGCCACAAACCTTGATACCGGGGCCTCCGCGGCTGAACCGTTAAGGATGATCTCCAGATCCTCGATATCAGGTGAGGACTCCACCACAGTTGTAGCACCGGGGGAAAGGCAAAGGCCGCAGCCGACTGAGCCGGACTGCAACGGACCATCCTCGCGCCTGGCAGCGAAAAAGCCTGTGATGTGGGATGGGACCCAGGCTTTGCTCTGGCCGGGATTCAGCCCATTCACAGGACCTGCATTCACAGGACCTGCATTCATAGGATCTCCGCCAGAGAGTCGATGATCTTTCTTGCAATCAGGCTCTTCTCTCCCTGGGCCTCGCTGTGGCTGCCGTCGCGCCCCAGTATCAGCACCCGGTTATCGTCAGTTCCCATGCCGCCTCTCGAGACATCATTGGCCACCACCTGGTCCAGGTCCGCTCCCTCCAGGGACTCTCGTGCTCTGGCCAGGAGCTGCTCGTCGCCGGCATTTATCTCTGCCTTGAAGCCCACAATCCTCAGGTCGGGATAGGCCTCTCGCACAGCCTTGATTATCTTTTTGGTGGGCTTGAGGGAGAGGCTCAGCTTCTGGCCTGACCTGATCTTCTCCTCACTTGGGTCCAGAGTATAGTCAGCCACGGCTGCAGCACTGATCAGGGCATCGTAGCCTGTTTTTAGCTCATTTAGGACTGCATCCAGCATCTGAGCAGAGCTCTCGGCATAGATCTGGCGCACGGGCAGATCCTGGATGAAGCGGTGGACAACAGCCACATCCGCCCCCCGCCTGCGGGCCTCCAGGGCCAGGGCGACGCCCGTCTTTCCTGAGGCCCTGTTGGTGAGGATTCTTATGGGGTCGATGGGCTCGGCATTCGAGCCGCTGGTGATCAGGATTCTCTTCCCTTCGAGGTCGCCTGGGCCTAGCATCCTCTCCACCTCTGCCACCACCCGCCGGTTATCGGCGATCTTGGCCTTGCCCTCCTCGATGCGCGGATCGATGAGCACTACGCCCATCTCCCGCAGGGTCTCCAGGTTTCTGATGACTGCAGGGTGGCGGTACATGGCCTCATGCATAGCCGGCACCACAGCCACAGGCTTTCCACTTCCCAGAGCTGTGGTGGCAAAGGTGGTCACTGGAGTGTCATCGATGCCATTGGCCATCTTGCCGATGGTGTTGGCCGTAGCTGGAGCGACCAGGAATAGGTCTGCCTTTCCCCCCACGCCGCAGAATTCGACGTGCTCCACCCGGCCGGTGATCTCTGCTATCACCGGATGGGCGGAAGCGTACTCCAGGGCATAGGGATGCAGTATCTGCCCGGCGGCATGGCTCATAGTGCAGTGGACCTCTGCCCCGCGGCGGATGAGGTCGCGAATGAGATCCACCACCCGGACGGCGGCAATGCTGCCTGTCACTCCCACCATCACCGTCTTTTCGGATAGGGTCTCGCTTACTGAGGCTGAGATATCAGAGGGCATGGCAGTTTCTATGGCCTGCAAGCTTTTAAAGGATGCCTCGCCCCCTGCAGAGAAGCACAAACCTTAATTAGCAATTCACCCGAGGGGGTATGCCGTGCCGGGGTGGCCTAGCTGGTTAGGGCGCGAGACTCATAGGGTTATAGCGAACGACGCGCCTGAGGCATCTCGAAGTCGCGGGCTCGAATCCCGCCCCCGGCACCTTATTACTAGGAAATTTAAATAGCTATTATGCGAATGATCCAAAAAAAATTCTGCCTATTCTTGACCTGATAAAAGAGACCCCCCTGAAAAATTTTCAACCGCTCTTGCGATCCTAAAAGAACAGAACATCCATCCGACCAGCGATCGCATTCGGTTTTTGCTTTATCAAACCAATGCTCTGATGGTTGAGCTGTATAACCAGCTTTAACAATATACATGATCATATCCTCTGAGTCTCTTTCAGGTGGTGAGGATTCATTTTCGACATCTATCTTAATCTTTTTATCACTACCACTCACATGATCCATCTCTCTGTTAGTCAATAGATGATGAAGTATGCAGAAGACTTTTCTGGCAAGTGCAACCACAGCTACGTTAGATCCTTATTTAGATTTCACTCTAAGGAAGAACCTCTTCAGTTTAGAATTCCTGCCTCTTGCTATGACGCGTGTAACCTGAACCAGTATCCATCTAATATGCCTTGATCCATGTTTGGTAATGCTGCCGGTTATGAGCTTTCCAGCCGATTGATAGACGACGGAACAAGACCAGACCAGACCAGGCTGCAAGTTGCTCTGGCTTCTTGAAATCAGCGATATCCCCAATCTCAGCGAGAAGGGTGGACGCTGAGGTAAATCCCACTCCTGGAATAGACATAGCTATCTTCAGATCCTCTTTCAATTGTCTATTCTGCTCTCGATTTCTTTGCGAATTTCGTCTATTCGCTTCAGGATAGCTTCCATCCTCTTCGGCAACTATTAATATTATCACCTTGCAAAATAAGATAAGAGTGAAGGATATGGATGATATAGTTGATGCCTATGCTTTTGGAAAGATTGCAGATTTTTTGCTTCGTTCAGTAAAAATTGGAGATTATTTTAATCCAATAATAGATCATTTAGCGATCAGGATTCATGGTCGTGGAGAAAGCACAAGAAGCTACAATGATGTTGGTCAATATTGGAGAGATGAGATAGATCCTATTTATTATGGCGGTCCTCCAGGCAGTAGGCACGAATTATTACAGAATGATGTGGTAGAATTAAGAAACTTCAAATTAACCGAATGGGTGCCATGGTCACCTGGAACCTTATGGACAAGAGAAAGCAATGAAATGAGACTTCATGCGAGAGATTATATTGTTTCTCAGGGAGAATATGGGACTCTTTACAACGATATAGGCAAAACATTCATGGTGGGAAGTGGAATTGGCAATGTGAGGCTTGAACAACATAATAATTCCAAATTATTATGCGCTACTACTGAAAGTGCCAGTCATGGAATTCCAGTGGTTCTAACATCTGCAGCATATCAGAGAATACAGCAAGATTTGGAAAGACATGGAGTTGTTGCAGCAGACGTTTTAGGATATCATTGTTCAGTAGCCAGATTAGGAAATAACTTTCTGGATGGCATAATCGAATATGGTCGAGGCGTTCCCAGGAATTGCATTTTGGTAGATAGCCCAATGAATATAGAGATTATTTCTAAAGATACTGACGTTGCGGCTCATGCACTTTCAATTTATGGAGATTTAAGGGCTAATTGGAACTTCTGTTTCTCTTCTTTTGATCCTAGAAATGCTGGTAGCATACAGAGCGCAGCAGATTTCCTGAATCGGTTTGCTCAACAATATAGAGGGGAAGTTTTATTCGATTTTGATGAAGTCTGTATGAGGACCAATGCATTGTTCCCACTTAGTGAAATTAGAAGAGGATTGGTTAATAGGCAACAACTAGGGTTAGTAATCAGTAGCTTAAGGAAATACTGCCAACGTCATCGATTAGTTGGAAATGAGTTAGACGATGCTGCTCAAAGGATTGATGAACATTATTTACCAGTAAAATAGTGTTGAGTTCCCGCCCCCGGCACCTTATTTCCAGCAAATGTGCCATTGTTTTCCCTGTGGTGATATCAGGATGATCCGCCCTCACCGGTGAGACGGAGGCTGCACTGTTTGAGTTGATAAGACACGATCAGGATAGAATTATGATTATTGACCTTGGGCCGGAGGATGGTATGGTTATGGGCAGAGCCGGATCTATCGGAGTCACTCCGCAAGAATCAAAACGAGGAGCGACTGTCGTCAGATCGTCAGAAAAAGCAACCGTAACAGATTTAAACATTAAGAAATAAGAACAAAACTGCTTAATTTGGGAGCAAGCCCCCTGCCCAGCAGGGCCATCCGGGCCAGACGGATGGATTTCTGGGACGGAGAACGTCCCTGTTTCACGCACCTGGGTGATGTCTGAAACCCTGGGAGGTGCGTGAAACGTCAAAGCATATCGAAAAAGCCTCTTTGACAAGGCCGACTCCACTAAGATATAGGTGTAAGTCAAGGAGGTTCGTGAAAATCGGCTTTTTTTCGATAGCAGTAAAGGCCGAAAAATGGCGGCTGTATCCATGTCTGAAAGGACGTGGCCCAATTGAAACTCACCGACCTTCTCCCTGAAAAGGGAGCTTGCAATGTATCCATGTCTGAAAGGACGTGGCCCAATTGAAACCGGAATTAAAATCAACTAAAACGCAAATATTAAAATGTATCCATGTCTGAAAGGACGTGGCCCAATTGAAACTTGCACAAGCATTACAATTTTGCACAGTTGCTCTTCGGTATCCATGTCTGAAAGGACGTGGCCCAATTGAAACCTCCCCTTCCTCATACTCAATCAACATGGCTTTATAATAGTATCCATGTCTGAAAGGACGTGGCCCAATTGAAACCGTCATGCCTAGCTAGGCACCCATGAGGCATGAAAATGCGGGTTTAAGTTTATATCCAAGAAAGATCATCCGCTTAAATTATGAGACAGGTAATCAAAGGCGAAGCGTTTCTGGAGGATTCATAAATCCCCGTAATTGAAACTGCCTTGGGCAACAGTTAGTACCCATGAATGTCGCCATACAGGCACGCGTATCAAATTTACGAAAAAACATGTTGCTCTGCCAGTCTCAAGGAGATTTGTCATGGAGCCGGTTCTGGATAGTTGTGCTGGAATGGATGTTCACGAGAAGAAAGTAGACGTATGCATTGCTCATGGACCTCTTGAGAAATCTCCGAAATTCGAGATCAGGACCTTCTTAACCATGACCGCAGATCTCGAAGACCTGAAATCCTGGCTAAAGAAATATAATGTCACAACAATCGGCATGGAAAGCACCGGGGTTTATTGGAAACCGATCTTCAATGTAATGGAAGGAGAGTTCACAATAGTCCTTGCCAATGCTCAACGCCTCAAGGCTATCCCTCGAAAGAAAACCGACATCATGGATTGCAAGAGAATTGCCAAATTACTGAGATATGGACTGCTTCCCAATAGCTTCATTCCGCCAAGAGAAATCAGAGAGTTGCGTGATCTTAATCGCACTCGAAGAAAGCTGGTTGGAATGATGACCTCAGAGAAGAATCGAATGACAAAAGTGTTAGAATCATCCAATATCAAGCTCAGCTCGGTTGTATCCAAGATCTCTGGCGTTTCATCGATGGCTATGATTCGATCTCTTCAGGAAAAGGATAAGCTTTCCAAAGAGGAAATCTCTCAGTTGGCTAAAGGCTCACTCAAGAAGAAAGTGGATCTGCTGGAGAAAGGCCTTGATGGAAAATTAACTGACCATCACAGGTTCCTCATAAAAATGCATATGGAGAATCTCGATCATCTTGCCAGGCAAATCGAAAAAATCGATGAACAGATCGAGAGCAAAATGATCCCTTTTCAAAAGGAGGCGAACCTGATCCAATCGATTCCAGGAATCAGTAAGGTCAGCGCATCTGCTATCTTAGCAGAAATCGGGGCAGATATGTCTCAATTCCCTGACGAAGCACACCTTTCTTCCTGGGCAGGAGTTTGTCCAGGCAATAATGAAAGCGCTGGCAAGAAAAAGAGCGGAAAAACCCAAAAAGGAAATTCTTTTCTGAAAGGGACGTTGACTGAGGCCGCATGGGCTGCATCAAAGGTCAAACGCTCAACCTATAACGCCTTCTATCACAATATTGTCAGACGAAGGGGCAAGAAAAGAGCTCTGGTGGCTCTAGCACATCGCATGCTCATGGACATCTACCGGGTTCTCAAAACGGGAACGCCTTATCAAGATACCAGCGCTGAGGAAGCTAATGAACGAGCGACGAAGAAAAAAGAACGATCGATGATCAGATTGCTTGAAAAGGCGGGATACTCGGTAGTAAAGACATCAACTGCAGAAATAGCGGTTGCATAGATATGCGTGGAGCCCATTTTCATATCAAA
>Ga0116183_1005495_pt1 | contig 12017 bp, 12 predicted proteins | sample AD_UKC078_MetaG_FD_89753 | JGI IMG/M metagenome (GOLD analysis project Ga0116183, IMG submission 89753) | Active sludge microbial communities of municipal wastewater-treating anaerobic digesters from USA - AD_UKC078_MetaG | ecosystem: Engineered > Bioreactor > Anaerobic > Digestate | place: USA...
CACTTCGATCTGCGCCTTGGCCACCGGGGCGTTGTCGGCAGCGCGGTCGAGCCACACCACCAGCTGCGTGCCGGCCAGCACGGCCACCAGGTCGAAATCGTTGCTGCGGGCCGTGGCACGGGGCGCCCAGCTGGCGTCCACCGGCACTGGCGCGCCGTGGTCATGGCCTTCATGAGCAGCCGCCGGCATGACAGTCAGGGCCAGGGCCGCAGCGCCCAGCAGCCCGGCGAGAATTCGGGTTTTCATTCCGCCACTCCCTTCAGGTAATCGCGCCAGGCTTCCGCCTGCTCGCGGGTGGAACGGGCCCGCAGGATTGCGGTATCGGCGTCAAAGGCAGCGGTGCGGGCGCGCAGCAGCGCTTCCAGCGGACGCTCGCCCAGTTGCCAGGCCTTGATGGCCAGATTGACGTTGTCGTTGGCGAGGCGCTGGCGCACGGTGGCGCCTTCCTCGATCTGCACCGCCACGGCAAGCTGCTCGGCGGCCTGGGCGCGGTCGAGTTCGAGCTGGCTGCGGGTGCGCTCAAAGGCCACTGCGGTCTCGGTGACGGCCGCAATGGCACCAGCCTCGCGGGCCGCCGTGCGCGGCGCCGACGCGAGTGGAATCGTCAGTCGGACAGTCACCGAATCACCAAAGGGCGCGCCATAGGCATCGCGTTCGTGGCGGAAGCGCAGGCCAAGCTCCGGGTTGTCGCGGACGCTGCTACGGGTGCTGGCCAGACGCGCGCGGGCCAGGGCCGCCGCTTCCCGCGTGGCGGCCAGCCCGGGATGTTCCTCCGGCACCGCAGCCGCCGACGGCAGCAACACGGCAGGCGGCGGGCTGCCGGCCAGAAGCTGGAAACGCCGCCCGGCCTCGGCCACCGCCAGGCCCTGCTCGGCAAGGGCCGCGGCAGCCGTCAGGCGTTCGGATTCGGCGAGGTTGGCGTCAAAACGGGGGGCTTCGCCGGCCTTCACCTGACGGGTCAGGTCGTCGGCCTGCTGGCGGGCAATGGCCAGACGACGTTCGGCCAGCCCTTGCACACCACGGGCCAGCACCCATGCCCGACGGGCATCGGCCAGGCTGCGGGCCAGTCCGAGGCGCAGTGCAACACGCTCGGCATCCAGGGTCCGCAGAGCGGCGGCGGCCTCGTCGCGGCGCGCCCCGGCCTGGCCGGGCAACCACACGGGCTGGGCGTATTCAAGCTCCCACTCGAGTCGGCCACGGTCGTCGAGCAGGCGGTCGTTGCGGTTGGAGATACCGATGGAACCGGGGGATGGCGTCGCCCCGCCGGCAACATCGGCAAGCGCCGCCAGCTCGGCACGCCGGGCATCGAGCCCCCGGGCCTGAGGGTCGCGCTGCCAGGCCGCGTCGACGAGCGTCGACAGACTGACGGCAGGCCCCTCGGCCAGCGCCGAGAAAGCACAGAAAAACAGAATTGGGGCGAGCAGATGTCGCATGAAGTCCTCGCAAAGAAACGATGGAAAACATGCGGACGGCAGCGCGCGCGGCCATCAGGCCACGACGATCAGCAGGAATTACGGAATCGTGCCGTCCGCGTCAGGCGGCGGCAGATCTGGGAGGTCGCTCGGGCTGCGCAGGGATGCACGTTGCCGCGGCGTGGTCGTCCCGCGCCACGCGGACGGGGGAGAAGGCGACGGCCGGCATCAGCACCGGCACGAAAAACAGCGAGAAAGCCAGGTGATGGCAGCTACCACAGTCGTCGCAGAAGGCCGGCATGTGCGGGAGCGCGGGTGCGACGTCAGGTGTTTCGGACATGCCGTCCATGGCGCAGTGCGCGACACCGGCGGCGGCCATCGCACTCACCGGCGCCGCCATGTGCCCGCCCACGTGTCGGCAAACCGGCGCAAAAACCCCCGCCACGGCCTGAAACGGCAGCACGAGAACAAGCAGCAGGATGAACAGACGGCGCAGCACGTGAGTCACGAAGCGAACAGTGGTTTGTGGATTCTAACCGAGCTCTTGGCAGAGCGCCTGAAGTAGATCAAAGTTCCCCGACAAGTACAAGGAAGCCCTGCACATGACGACCCAACAGAATAATCCGCTCCACGGCATCACCCTCGAACAAATGCTCACCGAACTGGTTGACCGCTACGGCTGGGAGAGCCTCGGTGCGGTTATCAACATCAACTGCTTCAATAATGAACCCAGCATTAAATCAAGCCTAAAGTTCCTGCGCCGTACGCCGTGGGCAAGAGAAGAGGTGGAAGCCTTGTATTTGCGCGGCAAGCGCTGATCTGAGCCCAGGAAAAATCGTTGAAGTTGTCCGGACTCCTGCCGTAAACGTCAAATACTTCAAATATGAAATAATCAAAAGCATCCAGTACCGCCGATCAGAACAAGAAGAACAGAGGAGCGCCCATTGAGGACTACCCGCCTGCTGCTGCGAATACTGCTTGCGACAACACTAGTCCTCGTCGCCTCGGCAAGGGTCCAGGCAGAAGCGCTGCCCGACTGTTCCCGGCCGCTGAGCCTGGCACTGCATGAGCACGGGCTGCTGTATTCCCGCCAGACCGGCGCAGGTATCGACAAGGATTTTTCGGATGAACTGATTCGCCGCAGCGGCTGTACGGTTAACGTGACCGTCCTGCCCCGAGCCCGCATCTGGCAGCTTATCGAATCCGGCGGGCTGGATTTCAGCCTGTCCGGCATCACCAACGAGAGCCGTGAACGCTTTGCCGCTTTCGCCTGGTATTTCTCCAACAAGTATTACCTGCTGGTACGCCGGGATGCCGACGTGCAGCAAGTCGGCGATTTTGCAAAGAATCGCGACTTGCGCCTGGGCGCAATCCGCAGTTTCCGTTACAGCCCCGCCGCCAACCGCCTGATGGATAAGCTGGAGGCCGAGCAGCGGGTCAGCTTCTCTTCGGGCCTTGCCCCGCTTTACGCGATCCTCCTCGCCAACCAGGTGCAGGGAATGATCATCGAACCCTTCGACTACCCGGCCCTGGAGAGCAGCAGCATCCACGCCCAGACCGCCATCATCGAGTTTAATGACCCACCGGTACCCCACGGACTGATCATGTCGAAGCGCACCCTGCCGCCCCGCGAGCAGGCAAAGTGGCGGGCCCTGGTGGATGGCATGCGCGCCGATGGCAGCATCGAGCGCATTTTTGAAAAATACTTCAAGCCCGAGCTCGCCCGGGCCATGACCCGATTTTGACGCAGCCTCATAAACTGACGGTGCTTCTCCTTCCCCTCTTCGCGGGGCTGCTTTCGCTTGCCCTCACCACGTGGTTCTGGCATCACGAGCAAGAGACGCTCGATGCCAACCTCCGCGCCAATTTCGATTTCAGCGTGCGCCAGACCACCAGCCGCATCGAACAGCGGCTCGCCACCTACGAGCAGATGCTGCGCGGAGCCCGCGGGCTTTTCGATGCCTCCAGCGAGGTCACCGACGACGACTTCCACAACTACGTAAACGCACTGACCAGCGGCGGTGATTTTGCCGGCCTGCAAATAATGGCCTTTACCCGGCACCTGAACGGCCACCAGATCGCCGCGCATATCGCCGCCCGACGCGCCACGGGCGAGGATGGCTACCGCATCGTTCCGGCGGGTGAACGCGACACAGCGGCCCCGATCACCTATGTGGCCCCCGCCACCCCGCTCAATCGCAAGGCGCTCGGCCAGGACTTGTACGCCGAGCCGTTCCGGCGTGAAGCGATGAGCCAGGCCCGGGACTCCGGCACCATCGCCATCACACCGAAAGTCACACTACTGATGGATGCCGCCGCGAGCCAGCCCGGTTTTGCCATGTTCATGGCGATCTACGACCGCGGCCTCCCCACCGACAACGTAGTCCACCGGCAGGCAGGCCTGAGAGGCTGGGTGCACGTCGCCTTCCGGCTTCAGGACCTCATGGCCAGCCTCTACGGTGAAGGCACGCCCGGCATCGTCCTGCGCATCTACGACGGTGTGCGCACAGACCAGAACGGCCTGATGTTCGACTCGCACCCCGGCACCGACAAGCGCACGGAGGGGCGTTTCGAAGCGCTTGAATACATCAGTTTCCCCCAGCACAGCTGGACCCTGCAGATCCGCAGCACGCCCGACTTCGAGCGACATTACAGCCACGACTCGGCACGCATCATTGCCGTTGCCGGCGCTGGCGTGAGCCTGCTGCTTGCCGTTCTCACCTGGCAGCTCGTCACCGGGCGGGCGCGCGCCTTCGCACACGCCCAGACAATGACCCGCGAACTGCGGGAAAGCGAAGAACGCATGCGTCACATGGCCCAGCACGACCCCCTGACCCACCTGCCCAACCGGGCCCTGTTCTCCGACCGGCTGCAGGCGGCTCTCGCCCGCGCCCGCCGCGACAGCACCCGCGCCGGCCTCATGTTTGTCGACCTCGATCACTTCAAGCCGGTCAATGACGCTTACGGCCACGCCATCGGCGACCAGCTGCTGGTCGCCGCCACCAAGCGCATGCGCGACTGCCTGCGCGAGTCCGACACCCTGGCCCGCGTCGGCGGCGACGAATTCGTGGTGCTGCTGCCGCACATCGATTCCCATCTCGATGCGCGGCTGGTCGCCGAACGCATCCGCGCCACGCTGGCATGTCCGTTTACCATTGACGGCCATGTCCTGCGCATCTCCGCCTCCATTGGCATCGGCATCTTCCCCGAGCACGGCAGCGACGACGTCGTCCTCATGAAGAGCGCCGACGACGCCATGTACCGGGCCAAGGACATAGGGCGCGACCGCCTGATCTTTGCCGACTGAAACCCATGGCCACCGAATTCCACGTCCCCGTCTACTTCGACTACCTCGCCACCTTCAGCTGGGCCCTGTCCGGCGCCATCGTGGCCCTGCGCAAGCGCTGCGACATCGTCGGCGTGTTCGTGCTGGCCCTTCTCACCTCGGTGGGCGGCAGTATCCTGCGTGACGGCATCTTCCTGCAGCGCACCCCGCCGGTGCTGACCGACCCGGTTTACCTGCCGTTGATCACCCTCGCCACGCTGCTCATCGGCCTGCTCCACCAGCGCATCGCCCACTTGCAGGTGGTCGACAAGCTGGTCAGCACCATCGACGCCATCGGCACCCCGGCCTTTGCCGTGGTCGGCATGCAGCTGGCCCTCGACGCGGGCATTCCGCTGCCCGGCGTCGTGCTGGTGGGCGCCGTGAGCAGCGTTGGCGGCGGCGTGCTGCGCGACATGATCGTCCGCGACGTACCCTTCATCCTCCAGGCCGGCCAGTTCTTCGCGCTGGTGGTGCTTCTCGCCTGCATTGCCTTCCTGGTTCTCACTCTTGCCCTCAAGCTCGCCACCACCCCTGCGGCATGGGCCACCATCGGCCTGTTCTTCGTCGTCCGCATGCTGACCATCCGCTATAACTGGCAGACCCGGCCGCTGTTGCGCGACCAGCAGTAAAAGCCGCCTGCCCCGAACTCCGCCCGGTCCGGCCTGTCGGAACGCATGCAGCCCGCAGCATGGCCGGCATCCGCCCGCCAGCCTCGCCGGGCCTGCCGCGCCAGCAGAGAGGAGCCCCCATGTCCGGAACCCCCGCCGTCACCGCCGTCCTCCATGACACGCCTTACCTCGTGACCCTGTCCGACGACCTCGGCCACACTTGGCAGGCGGACGAACCCATAGAAGCCGGCGGCGCCAATGCCGGCCCGGCACCGGAGCGGCTGATTCTCGGCAGCCTTGGCGCGTGCACCGCCATTACCGTGCAGATGGTCGCGGCACGCCGCCAGTGGCCACTCACCGGCATCCGCGTCGAACTGCAGCTCAATCCCGACGGCAAGCCCGAAAGCGGCAACGACATCGTCCGCCACGTGTTCCTCGAAGGCGAACTCAGCGACGAGCAGCGCACCCAACTGCTGAAAATCGCCAACGCCTGCCCGATACACAAGCTGCTCACCGGCGAGGTGCGCGTCCATACCGATCTGCGCTGACCCACAGGAGAGACGCTGATGCCCCCCATCGAACGCATCATTCCCCGCGCGGCCGACCTCGGCGAAGGCATGCTGGTGCGCCGGGCCCTGCCGACCCGCCAGCGGCGCATGGTCGGCGCCTGGTGCTTCCTCGACCATGCCGGCCCCATCGACTTTGCCCCGGGCGGCGGCATGCACGTGGGCGCCCACCCGCACACCTGCCTGCAAACCTTCACCTGGCTGATCGAAGGCGAAGTCCTGCACCGCGACAGCCTTGGCAACGAACAGGTGATCCGCCCCGGCCAGGTAAACCTGATGACTGCCGGGCGCGGCATCGTGCACACCGAAGACTCCCTGCCCGAAGCCCGGCGTCTGCACGCCGCCCAGCTATGGATCGCCCTGCCACCGGCGCAAGCCGACTGTGCGCCGGCCTTCACCCACCATCCCGAGCTGCCACGCTGGACCGACGGGCCCTGCGCCGTCACGCTGCTGGCTGGCCATTTCGGCGGACAGACCTCCCCCGCAACGATCCACACGCCACTGGTCGGGCTCGACCTGCTCGCCCAACAGGACGGCACGCTCACGCTCGCCCTCGACCCGGGCTTCGAATACGGCCTGCTGCCCCTGGAAGGTGGCATGGAGATCGACGGGGAACCCTTCGCAACCGATGAATTCGCCTTTCTAGAAGCCGGGCGCGACGGCCTGGATCTGACATTCACCGCAGGCAGCCGCGTGCTGCTGGTTGGCGGCGAGCCATTCGGCACACCGATCACCATGTGGTGGAACTTCGTCGGCCACGACAAGGACAGCATCGCCCTTGCCCAGCGCGACTGGGAAGCCGGCAACCCGCGTTTTGGCGAGGTCCCCGGCGCCACCCGTAAGCTTGTCGCCCCGCCGCTGCCCTGGCCAGGCTACTGAGGCACGCGCAGCTGCGTCGCCGCCAGCCAGGCCTCGTAACCACCGTGCAGCGGCCGCACTGAACGGTAGCCGTCCTTAAGCAGCTGGCGGGCGGCCTGCACCGCCCCGGCGTCTTCCGGGCAGGCGCAAAGCGTCACGATGGGGAGGTCCTTCGGCCAGTTGCCGACGGCCTCCGCCAGCCGGTCGTGCTCGGCCACCGTAGCGCCAAGGATCGGGCCTGTCTCGGCGATCATCAATGCCCCGCGCAGGTCGAGCAGCAGCGGCCGCGACGCACCGGCCAGCGCATCGAGGAGTTCGTCCGGCATGATATGAGGCACGGCGCAGAAACGGCGGAAACGGTACTTCTGCCACAGCTTCCAGCCCAGCCATACCGCCACCACCACCAGCCCAACGATCAGCGCCCTGGCGGCGTGACGGTCGAGAGCCGCAATCACTGCCTGCACCGTGTCGCGCATCACCCAGCCGACCCCCAGCGCCAGCCCAGCCCACAGGGCGGCCCCCGCCCCCGCCGCCAGCAAAAAACCCGGCAGCGCCATGCGCAACGCACCGGCAATCGGCGGCGCCACCGTTGAAAACCCCGGCACGAACTTGGCCACCACCAGCGACGACAAACCCCAGCGCACGAAGCGCGCCTCCGTCTGGCTGACGCATGACGACGGATTGATCGACAACTTGCACAGCCCCGCCAGCACCCGGTAACCAAAACGCCGGCCAAGGCCGTACCACAACCAGTCGGCAAGCAGCGACGCGACGATTGCCGCCGCCAGCAGCTTGGCCAGATGGCCCGGCGCGAGCGCCAGGCTGCCGGCCAGCAACAGTGTCGGCACTGCCGGCACAGGCAGGCCGACCTGCTGCAACAGCACGTTGACGAATACCACCGTGACGGCGTCCCGTTGAAGAATCTGGTGGATTTGTACGATGTCCATAATGGGAGCCGGTGCGCTGCGATATCCGATTTTAGCGGAGGCGGAACATTCCGCCCGGCCCGCAAACAAAGCACACTGACGCTTCTTTCCGCCACCCCATCCGGAGTACCCCATGTCTGCCCTGTTCCAGCCCCTGCAAGCCGGTGCCCTGACCCTGCCCAACCGCATCCTGATGGCCCCCCTGACCCGCTGCCGCGCCGAAGACGGCCACATCCCCGGCGACCTGATGGCCACCCACTATGCCCAGCGCGCCAGTGCCGGCCTGTTGATCGCCGAAGCCACCATGGCCATGGAGGGCAACTCCGCCTTCTGGCACGAACCGGGCATCCACAACGCCGCCCAGGTGGCCGGCTGGAAAAAGGTCACCGACGCCGTGCACAAGGCCGACGGACGCATCTTCCTGCAAATCTGGCACGGCGGCCGGGCCTGCCACCCGCTCCTCAACGACGGCGCCCAGCCCGTTGCCCCCAGCGCCCTTCCCATCACCAACGACGAAGTGCACACCCCGGAAGGCAAGAAGCCCTACACCACCCCCCGCGAACTCGCCGATGACGAACTGCCCGCCATCGTTGCCGGCTTCCGCAAGGCCGCCGAAAACGCCAAAGCCGCCGGCTTCGACGGCGTCGAAGTGCATGGCGCCAACGGCTACCTGCTCGATGAATTCCTGCGCGACGGCGCCAACAAGCGCAGCGGCCCCTACGGTGGCCCCATCGAAAACCGCGCCCGCCTGCTGCTCGAAGTCCTCGACGCCGTTACCGACGTATGGGGCAGCGACCGGGTCGGCCTGCGCCTGTCACCACTGAACAGCTTCAACAGCATGATCGACAGCGACCCGGTCGGCCTCATCACCTGGCTCGCCAAGCGCCTGAACGATTACGGGCTGGCCTACCTGCACCTGATGCGCGGTGACTTCTTCGGCCAGCAGCACGCCGACGTGCTCACCCCGACCCGCCACCACTTCAAGGGCGTCCTGATCGGCAACATGGGCTACACGCCCCAGGAAGCCGCCACCGCCATCGAAAGCGGCCAGCTCGACGCCGTGGCCTTCGGCACCGCCTTCCTCGCCAACCCCGACCTGCCAGCCCGCATCAAGGTCGGCGCCAGCCTCAACAAACCCAACCCGACCACCTTCTACTCGCCCGGCGCCGAGGGCTACACCGACTACCCGTTCATGCAGTAAAAGCCCGACGGCGAATGGAAATCTCATCTCCACGTTGTGGCAAGACGAGATTCCATTCCTGCGGCAAATCATTCCAAAGCGGCTACACGGCAGGCAAACCTGACGAGACATCAAGCCGGAGCAGCAGCTTGAAGTTTCGGAATGGCCGGTCATCTTGGTCAGCCGGGCAGCCGCTCATCCATATTTGGGGGAGTCGATGCCGGCCTCTCTGTCTCTGAGCTGCCTGTCCGGCAGTGACGGGCGGCTCCGCATCCTGGTCAGTTGGGGTCGATTTCTGAGCTGCCTGTCCGGCAGTGACGTTCGATCATGGCCTGAATGTCGTCGAGCTCAATTTCTGAGCTGCCTGTCCGGCAGTGACGATGCCGAGGGCTTTGCAGGCTTGGGTGTAGCATTTCTGAGCTGCCTGTCCGGCAGTGACGGATGTGCGGCAATCCTGCACGGCCTTTGGCAATTTCTGAGCTGCCTGTCCGGCAGTGACGAGGTCGGTCGTTGAATTCAGGCGCGCCGTCTTTTTCTGAGCTGCCTGTCCGGCAGTGACGGCGAACGTCGAGGTGGGCGCAGAGTGCATTACTTTCTGAGCTGCCTGTCCGGCAGTGACGCTGCACGGCCCATCCTTGCCGGCCACCCCGAATTTCTGAGCTGCCTGTCCGGCAGTGACGGTGCAGCGTGGGGCGCCCTTCTTGCCCGACTCTTTCTGAGCTGCCTGTCCGGCAGTGACGTGGCGGCCTTTTGAGGTTCGGGCTTGCTCTTTTTCTGAGCTGCCTGTCCGGCAGTGACGAGTATGAGTAGGTCTAAAGCTTCTTTTCCGCTTTTCTGAGCTGCCTGTCCGGCAGTGACGTCAACAGTGTCGAGCGCCGGGCTGATGTTCTCTTTCTGAGCTGCCTGTCCGGCAGTGACGCTCCCGGAGCGCTTCATCATGCACGCGTCCTATTTCTGAGCTGCCTGTCCGGCAGTGACGGGTTTAAAGTCGTACCAGCAGGCCGGCGAAGCTTTCTGAGCTGCCTGTCCGGCAGTGACGACATCCGGCGGCAGAATATCCGAGCTTTTCCATTTCTGAGCTGCCTGTCCGGCAGTGACGTAGATACTCGTGCCATGGCTCAATCTCCCAGGTTTCTGAGCTGCCTGTCCGGCAGTGACGGAAATGCGGGAGGCTGATGGCGATCAGCTTTGTTTCTGAGCTGCCTGTCCGGCAGTGACGCACCTCGCGCACCCGACATCCTTGTCTTGCTTTTTCTGAGCTGCCTGTCCGGCAGTGATGACAAAGTCGCGCTGACTATCGTGTATCCCGACTTTCTGAGCTGCCTGTCCGGCAGTGATGGGCGATGGTGCGCAGGATGTCGCCGAGGGTTATTTCTGAGCTGCCTGTCCGGCAGTGATGCTCGCGATCTTTCGGGCGCTCAGGCCGTTGTTTTTCTGAGCTGCCTGTCCGGCAGTGATGACAGCCGAGCGCAAAAAGCGAAAGCTGTCTCATTTCTGAGCTGCCTGTCCGGCAGTGATGTCGTCTCCTCTCATGTCGCAGTCGGACGCGACTTTCTGAGCTGCCTGTCCGGCAGTGATGGGACTGCCCGAACAGAGAACCAGTTGGGTTTATTTCTGAGCTGCCTGTCCGGCAGTGATGCACGCAGCCCCAGCCATGAGCTTTGCCGCTACTTTCTGAGCTGCCTGTCCGGCAGTGATGCCGTCTGGACCCGCGGCCGCGAATCCGGCATTTTTCTGAGCTGCCTGTCCGGCAGTGATGCTGACGTGGGCTGGCCTCAACATCCGCATCTCTTTCTGAGCTGCCTGTCCGGCAGTGATGGCCCCGCTGCATCGTTTGTCATCTCCTACCCGTTTCTGAGCTGCCTGTCCGGCAGTGATGCTTCGGCCATCGTGATACCCGTGATTGCACTCTTTCTGAGCTGCCTGTCCGGCAGTGATGCAAACTCTTCAGGCTTGGGGTTGATCGTGAGCTTTCTGAGCTGCCTGTCCGGCAGTGATGACTGCCCCAGCCCCGCGAGTCCCCATGCTCCATTTCTGAGCTGCCTGTCCGGCAGTGATGAGCAAGCGCAGACCTTCATTTCGCCCGCCCTCTTTCTGAGCTGCCTGTCCGGCAGTGATGCCGCATCGTTGCTCCATCCAAAACGCACGCGCATTTCTGAGCTGCCTGTCCGGCAGTGATGCGGCCCTCGCTGCGCGATGGGGCACCGTCGGCTTTCTGAGCTGCCTGTCCGGCAGTGATGGGTCAAAGACACCCCAGGCCAGCAGGAGGCAATTTCTGAGCTGCCTGTCCGGCAGTGATGGTGCTCGTCGGCTGCCGCCGCTTCGTCCTCGATTTCTGAGCTGCCTGTCCGGCAGTGATGAGCTTGACCTTGATATCCGTAATCATGGCCTTTTTCTGAGCTGCCTGTCCGGCAGTGATGACGAGTTACGAGGGCCTTGCGGCGGCGTACCATTTCTGAGCTGCCTGTCCGGCAGTGATGGAGACTGGAAGAAGGCCAGCGGGATACCGCAATTTCTGAGCTGCCTGTCCGGCAGTGATGCGGCGGGCAGTGAGTCACTGTTGTGGATCTCCTTTCTGAGCTGCCTGTCCGGCAGTGATGGACATTGCCGCCCTTCTCAAGGCTTTCGGCCATTTCTGAGCTGCCTGTCCGGCAGTGATGCGGGGGTCGGCGCTGGTGACACCGCAGGTGTATTTCTGAGCTGCCTGTCCGGCAGTGATGGTGATCCAAGTGCCGTCCTTCTTTTTTCTTACGTTTCTGAGCTGCCTGTCCGGCAGTGATGTCGCCGGCGCCGGCTTCCCGCCCGAAGTGATGTTTCTGAGCTGCCTGTCCGGCAGTGATGGCCCGCGAAACCGGATCACGTCGCCAGTTCCCTTTCTGAGCTGCCTGTCCGGCAGTGATGGGCACTGCGCTGCCAGCTGTTTTCTCCAGCGGTTTCTGAGCTGCCTGTCCGGCAGTGATGCCACGTCGATACCGCAAACGGTCGGACGTTCTTTTCTGAGCTGCCTGTCCGGCAGTGATGATGCTCAAGGATATGGGCAATCCGCGCCGGCTTTTCTGAGCTGCCTGTCCGGCAGTGATGTTATCCGGCGCGACAAACTGTAATCCCCGAGATTTCTGAGCTGCCTGTCCGGCAGTGATGG